>Ga0209749_1001835_pt1 | contig 16493 bp, 13 predicted proteins | sample EPASupsiteSAE347_FD_187267 | JGI IMG/M metagenome (GOLD analysis project Ga0209749, IMG submission 187267) | Bioremediated contaminated groundwater from EPA Superfund site, New Mexico - Sample SAE3-47 (SPAdes) (version 2) | ecosystem: Environmental > Aquatic > Deep subsurface > Groundwater >... | reverse complement strand
GGTCCCCTTCGCCTGCGGGGAGCCCCTGATTGCCGAAGGGGACCACATCCTCACCCATTGCAATGCCGGCGCCCTGGCCACGGCGGGTTACGGAACGGCCCTCGGCGTCATTCGGGCGGCCTGGGAAGCGGGAAAACACATCCACGTCTATGTGGACGAGACCCGACCCGTTCTCCAGGGGGCGCGGTTGACGGCTTGGGAACTGCTCCGGGAAGGAATTCCGGCCACCTTGATCACCGATAACATGTCGGGATTCCTGATGAAACAGGGCAAGATTCAGAAGATTATCGTCGGAGCCGACCGGATAGCCGCCAACGGAGATGCGGCCAACAAGATCGGCACCTACAGCGTTGCGGTCCTCGCCAGGGCGCATAAAATCCCTTTCTATGTGGCGGCGCCCCTATCCACTTTTGATGGCGCCATTAAGACGGGGAAGGATATTCCCATCGAAGAACGGGACCCGGAAGAAGTGACCTGCTGCCGGGGCGCCGTCCTGGCCCCCCGGGGAATCGGTGTCTATAATCCCGCCTTTGACGTAACCCCCCATCGCTATATTACCGCCTTTGTAACCGAAAAGGGCCTGATCTATCCGCCCTTCGGGAAAACCGTTCCTCCGGTCCTGAAGCCCATGAAGACGAGCTGACAAGAAAGACAATGTATGGCAAAAAAACTTTTCCTCTTTGATTTCGACGGGGTACTGGTCGACTCCCTGGATGTGTACCATCGTGCGGTGAGCTGGTGTCTGGAAAAGATCGGCACCCCCATCATCAACACGCAGGAGGAATACGTCACCCTCTTTGAAGACAACTTTTACGAAGCCATGGCAAAAAAAGGCGTCGATCTGGACGCCTTTTCCGGGGCTCTGACGGAATACGCGAAAAGCGTTGACTATTACCAGGACGTGAAGCCCTTTCCCGCCGTATTGCCGGTCCTGGAGGAACTTTGCGGGAATAATATCCTGGCGATCATCTCCTCGAACTCATCCCAAGCCATCCGGAAGATCATGGCCCGCCTTCGATACAACGGCTGTTTTCAGGATATCCTGGGCTCGGAATTCCATCTGAGCAAGAAAACCAAGATCGATCACGCTGTTGCAACCTACGGGATAAGCAGGGGAAACACCTATTATGTGGGCGACACGTCCGGCGACATCAGGGAGGGGAAAGCGGCGGGGATCAAGACCATTGCCGTTACCTGGGGCTGGCATCCCCGGGAGCTGCTGGCGGCGGCGCAGCCGGACTTCCTCATCGACGACGCGGAAGAACTTAAAAACATCCCCGGTTAGATCTAGTAAGGGCTTGTGATTATTGCCAGCTCAACCGCCGAAAAATGCGATGCCCCTACTCAGATTGATGAGGTCTATCTAATTCAAACCATATCTTGTTGTATTTATTTATCTATTAAGATTTCATTTTTCACGGATACACCCAAAATAAACATTGTATCTGAAATTTCTTCATCAAGATCTACCCAAAGGACTCAAAATACAAAGCGATAAAAGAAATTTTAGGTTCATCCAGATGAAGCGTACTTGTGAGAAAAAAGATGTTTATTGTTGACTGCTCGCTTTCATCATGGTGAAAGATCATCGATAGTTTATTGAAGTCAAGGTTGTGGGCGAATGTGCTTGCATAGCAGTTTTCGACGGTTATTCCGTGTGCCTGATCGAAGAAAACATGACATGTGCCGATCACAGTAGCTCAGATCCTACCGAAGACGGCGATTAAAGAGGAAATATCCTCGCAGAATCTTCGGTATGCTGAAGACAAAATGTTGACGTAAAATTTATCTTATTTTCTCGGTACTCCTTCCGATCGGTCCTAAGCCATGATCTGCCATAGATGTCATGAGGCTCGGTTGGAAAGCGAACCTCATCTCAGACTCATTTTCTTCTTGACACCTGTACAAAATTACAGTACAAGAATGCCGACTCCAACTTCCTTAAGTCTGGGCATGGTTATGAAACAATCCGCATTAACAGAACGGCAGGCGGAAATCTTAAGTTTCATCGAGACTCGTATCCAGCATTTGGGTTTCCCCCCTACCATATCTGAGATTCAAGTACAATTCTCGTTTAAATCTCCAAACGCAGTTCAAGAGCACTTGAAGGCGCTCGAACGGAAGGGGCAGATTCGACGAAACCCAAACCAGTGGAGAGGATTGGAGCTTGTGACCTCTGACAAAAAGGGGAGCGGAGCGGTTCGATCTACGGTCTCCATACCATTGATTGGCCGAATTACCGCAGGACTTCCCATTCTCGCTGAAGAAAATTTTGATGGAACAATTTCCGTGGATCACTCCCTCGTTGGCCGCGCGGCAAACCTCTTTGCACTCCATGTGCGCGGCAGCAGCATGATAAAGGCCGGCATCTATGATGGAGATATTGCCATTGCCCAACAGCAATTCACTGCAAATCATGGCGATATTGTTATTGCTTTACTGGGTGATGAAGCCACAGTGAAGAGGTTTTATCAGAAAAACAACGTCATCACGCTGCAGCCCGAAAATGATGCAATGCAACCCATAACAATCAGTGAAGGAAGCGACTTTAAGATTCTAGGCAAAGTCATTGCCACATTGCACCGGATAGGAAATGAGAAAGTCGCATAATAAACAGGGAACGCCGATTCCTTGCAGAATTAATAGTGGATTCAAAAGGTAAGAGGTCTGCACATAAATGATCACCACTGCCCCAAAAGACTGGAGAAAAGACTTTGGCCTTGATGGTCAAAAACCGCCGTACTTCTTTTCGAGCGTGGACCAACTCGACGGCGCAGCGGGGAAGGTGCCGCATCCCCATATCCTTCGCCGTGCCTTTGAACAACTTGGCATTGAGGGCGTTCTCTGTCAGGAACACAGTCCGGTCATCTACTTCCGTCAAGTCAAGAAGATTGACCCCGCCGATATTATTACTCTTCATCGCTCTTTCTGGAACCAAGGGATCGCCCCGATCCTGGTCATCATTGCCCCAGACGAGGTTCACGTCTATTCGGGGCTAATTCCTCCAGAAGATGCTCTCACAGAAACTGGGCATCTACCTGGGCTTGTCGAGACGCTGAACCGCGTTCAGGATCAGCTTCGGTCATTCCTGTTGTCTGTTGAATCCGGCGAGTACTTTCACGTGCACCGGCGTTCCTTCGACCCGCGTAAACGGGTTGACCGTGCCCTGCTCGGCAACCTTGACGCGACAAGGCAAAAGCTCAGTCAGGTCCAAGCCACACAACTTGAACCGCAGGCACTCGATGCACTCCTTTGCCGGCTGGTTTTTACCTGCTACCTCTTTGACCGTGGCATTATCGACCGGGACTACCTCAAGGCGCTTCGCATCAACGGTGCGGAACACTTGCGAGATATACTAGACAAGCAATCCCGAACGGATGCCAAGGCCAATCTCTACACGTTGTTCGGCCAACTGGGCAACGACTTCAACGGCGACCTGTTCACTGCTGACCTGGAGGCAGAAAGCCGGCAGATCCAGGGTGAGCATCTTGATATCCTTGACCGCTTTTTCCACGGCACCGATGTTCAAACGGGGCAGCAGGCATTCTGGCCCTATGATTTCAGTTTCATCCCAATTGAAACGATTAGCGCGATCTATGAACACTTTCTGAAATCAGCCGGAGAGGAGCAGAAAAAGGAAGCCGGTGCCTTTTATACCCCAAGATTTCTAGCAGAATTCGTCTTGGACATGGCCTTGGAAGGCGAGACTTCTCTACTCGACAAGCGGTTCCTCGATCCCGCTTGCGGCTCAGGCATCTTCCTTGTCGGATTGTTCAACCGCCTTGCCGAAGAATGGAAGTTGAAGAATCCCGGAGCACGTTACGACCGCCGTGCTACCGGCCTCATGGACGTTCTCCGCACGAACCTTCACGGTGTGGACAGCAACCGCAGTGCCTGCCAGATTACGGCATTCAGCCTTTACCTTGCTTTCCTGGACCAGTTATCGCCACCTGACATCCAGAAACTGCTTGGCAAGTGGGATCGTCTTCCCTACTTGGTTTCCGTCCCCGGCGAGACCAGATCGAATCAATCCGGCGGAACAATCCGTTGTGCGGATTTCTTCACAGAAGCGGCGGATTTTACCTTAAAGGCCCACGTGATTATTGGCAATCCCCCATGGGGACCGGTAAAGAAAAATATCTCTGCTACCGCTGCGGAAGCCTGGTGTGCAGAGCGCAAATTGAAGCATCCCAATCGTGAAAAGTCCATCCCGTTTATCTGGAAAGCCCCTGCACACTTGGCGCACGGAGGGAAAGTGTGTTTCGTGCTGCCGCACGGCATACTGTTCAATCACAACGACACAGCCATTCGTTTTCAGGAGGCGCTTTTCCGAACCCATGCGGTTGACCGCGTAGTCAACCTGACCGATTACCGGTTCTTCCTGTTTGAGGAATCGCTGGCGCCGGCACTCGTCATTCGGTATCGCAAGGAGAAGCCGGCAGATAGCGCTCAACTTATCGACTACTGGGCGCCGAAGACCGACTGGGCTGTCAGGCAGGCAGAGATCGTGAGCATCCTGCCGCAAGACCGCTCGCGAATCACCGTTCGCGAGGTGCTCGATGATCTCAAGGGTGACGACGCACCGCTGATTTGGAAAGAGCGATTCTGGGCAACACCACGCGATTGGCTGCTGCTTGACCGGCTTTCGCTCATGTCACGGTTGCGAGACATAGTATGTCAACCCGGGCGAGGTGCGGCGAAGCGATGGTTGATTGCCGAGGGCTTTCAACCTTTTGGAGAAAACGACGACCCAGAAAAGGCGCAAACCCTGATCCTTCCGTCACGACTATTCGTCGAGGCAACAGCAAAGGGACTGAATCTTTTTCTCCGAGAAGGCGACTGCGAGCAACTGCCCACTCAACAAATCAAGGTTCGCGCACGTTCAAACAGGAACATTGAAGTCTTCAAAGCCCCTCACGTCCTCGTGACGAAAGGCTTCTCTCGCGTTGCGTTTGCCGATTTTGACGTGTCATTTCGTCACGCACTACGAGGCATTCATGGACCAAAGTCGGATCGCGATCTCTTAATCTTTCTTGCGGCGTACCTCCGGTCAGACCTCGCCAGATTTTTTCTTTTCCACACGTCCTCAAATTGGGGAGTGTACCGCCCTGAGGTCCATGTTGAAGAATTGCTCCGACTGCCATTTCCGTTACCTGAAGACACGCATGATCCGAAGCGCTGCCAAGCAATTGTCCGCGAAGTCGCTGCCGCTGTGATGAAGGTGGCAGAAGAGACATCCCGGGTCCTTGCTGACTGTGAAGGAATCATACGCTGCACACAGGAGACCGTCGGCAAGCTGATCGAAGAGTATTTCGACATTGATAAAATCGAGCGGATGCTGATTGTCGACACGGCCCAAATCATCATTCCGAGCGTTCAACCGTCGCGTGTAAAAACCAATGTGCCGACCATCAAACAAAGCAGCGACGCGCTCCGCGCCTCATACACCAGTCTGCTATGTGAGCGACTGAATGGCTGGGCGACGCAGGAATACAGGGTACACGGGAAGACTATGGCCGATTCGTCCATCGGTGTTGGAATGGTCGTTCTCGAAAGAACCGGACGTGAAGAAAAACCGATGCAATTGTCCGCGGCTGATGGCGGACTGTTGAAAGCCATAGCCACCCTCCAGCGGACTGCCGCCAAGGGCCACGGAACCTTTGAAATCGTACGCGGCCTGAAAGTGTTTCACAAGAATCTGCTTTACATCACGAAACCTCTGGGACAGCGGTTCTGGACCAATGCAGCCGCTCTCAACGACGCCGATGAGATTGCAGCCACGATCCTCACTCGATCAGCTCAGGAGGGGACATGACGACTGGTGATCCTTCTTATTGGGACGACTTCTTCCAGCAAAATTTAATTCCCAGTATCCTGTCATACGTCATCACGACCTGGGAGCAGATGCCAACGCCAGGGCCCTCAGACCTTGAGGATGCGATTTCGGTAAAGCTTTACTCCGCGCTCCTCAAAGCCAAGGACCGCAATGCCCATGCATTCTTGATCCGCTATCAGGACGTAGAGGTGGATACAGACCTTGAGAAGGTAACAGGGAGGAAAGATATTGTGTTTTTCCCTTCATTCCAGGAAGAGATTTACCTCTGCCTGGAGGCGAAACGCCTGAATGCTGTCGTTTCCGGTGTGCGCCGCTCTCTCGCCGATGAGTATGTCAAGGAAGGCATGCAGCGATTCGTGGACGGCAAATATGCCCGATTCGTTCGGCACGGAGCAATGCTTGCCTATGTCCTTGACGGAGACACAGAACGGGCTATGCAGAACGTCGAGAACAATATACGCAACCGCCGTGCAGAACTCCGTATGGATAAGAATGGTGGCTTCCTCACCTCAACAATTCGCCCTGACGATTCCCGGACTAAGGAAACCAGGCACCGCAGGGCGCATGAGAAGGTGGTTTTTCGCATTCATCACCTTTTCGTGTCCAGTTGACTGGATTGGGTTTAATCTCTCTGGGTCGAATTCCCCGCCGCTTGCGGCGAATAGAAAGACACCTCCTGGAGATACCCCGCTGCTTGCGGCGGGGTGGTTCATAAGGACTTTAGGGAAAAGCAGTGGTACGCAGATACAGCGGCCTGTAGCTAATCGCAGGGCTATTAAATTACCGATGCTCCGAGTTGATAGGTCGGGTTGCCGTTTGACAGCACAGTTTTAGTCATGATTACTCGTAATTTGAGCGATCGGGCGTCTGGTGTTAATGCCTCTGTCGTCAAGATGAGTTCATAACATCGGGAATTAGTTCATCTATCACATCCAGAAAGACAAATGTCTCCGACGGCCATAAATTGAGCCGTTCCTCATTTTCCTGTTTCCACCCGCATTCAATGATCTGGATCAATCAGCAAAACTGAAGAGTTGTATTACGCAAGAACCAGATGAACCATATTTCATATCGCTGAATTGCGATTGAAACCTGCCAGTTAAATTGGTTGCAAATGTCCTAATATTGCTTTACAATTCGGTCACACTGGATGAAGTACCCTGCAACTAATCAACTCCGAATGGTATCCGCTTCCATTCCGTGCGACCATTCTTGGGCACGAAAAGAAGATGAAAATAAACAATCATTGCCAAGACTTAAACCTTTGTTTTCTTGCTTTGACCGTCGCTCTTATCTTTCTTTTTTCGTCGTCCGCATATGGTCAGGGCATGCCCGGCGCCCAGATTGAAACGGAACAGCAAGCGGAGCAGGGTGAACGCCTAAAGATGCAGCAACAGCGGCCCCTTCCCGACAAAACCGCCGACAGCGACAAGATCCTTCCCCCCACCCCTATGGATGAAGCATTGGGACAACAGCGTATCCTGAAGCGCAAGCCCGTCTATGAACCCTTCTCCGTATTTGCCGAATCGTCCTTCAACGCCACAAACAACGTTGCCCTGACCCGTTACAACAAGGTGGACGATCAATACCTGCTCCTGATGACGGGTGCATCCTACCAGCCCCTGCTCACCTCGAACCTCATCGGCGAGGTTACGGTCATGGAACAGTGGTATCGTTACAAGACCTATACGGAGTTGAACTTCGAGAGCATGAACCTGGGAGGCGGATTGACTTATATGGTCCCTGCCATTCCCCGCCTCGCCGTTTACGGCCGTTACGGCTACAATCGCCTCACCGGCGGGGATGTCATATCAGAGTTATTCCAAAATCATACGTTCACCTTCGGACTTTTCCGGTCTTTCCCCCTGTCCCGAGCCCATTATTTATACGGGGGCGTGTCCGCCCAATGGGGGCTTTCCAACTATAAGGATTTTGAACGGAATATCTACGCGGCCTCCCTGGGTTATCATTTGGATATGACGGAAATTCTGTCCTTTGACATCAGCAGTCGTTTTTCCGTTGTCCCCTATTCCAGAAATGATCGTCGTGATACGAATGAAACGCTTTACGCCGGCATCACTCTTAAGCCGATTAACTATATGTATTTTCAAGTATTTTCCTCGGCGGGTCTTAACCAGTCCAACCAGGCGTCTTTTTACTACGATGTCCTGAATTTCGGCGGCAGCGCCGGGTTGCAGTTTCGCTTCTAGGCATAGGGAGTAAAAACCATGATGAATCGATCATATAAATACAAAATAATGACAAGGCATTACACCGCCCTGTTGATCCTGATCGCCTGGCTGCTGTCCGTGGCTTCTCCGGCCCCGGCAGCGGCACCGTACGGGGCTGTCCGTTTTTCCCGGGGCGAGGTGACCATTCTTCCGGCTGGCGGCAGGCAGGTCGGCTCCCTCCCGCCGGGCTCCCTCGGTCCGGATGACCGCATCCTCACCGGCAAAGACGCCCTTGCGGAAATCAGCCTGGAGAGTAAATCCGTTCTCCGTCTGGGACCGGACACCCGGCTGGCCGTGAAAGACGGGAAGGCAGCCGTCCTGGAACAGGGAACCCTTTGCCTGCAGGCGCCGGCGGGTGTCAAGGAAAGGATCTTGGCCGGGAAAATGGTCGTCGACACTGCCGGGGCGACGATCATGGTGGCTCATGACCCTGGGCAGACCATAAAGATCATTGCCCTGGAAGGAAAAAGCCGGGCCTCTGTTTCCGACCGTTTCGGCGAATGGCTGATCCTTGCACCGGGAAAGATGCTTATGCTTCCTCCCGAATCCCGCAGCCTGCCCGATCCCGTCGATGTCGATCTCGATCGCCTGGCAAAAAGTTCATTCCTGATCCGGACCGGGCCGGGCCGGGATAAAACGCCGGCGGCATCCCTGGACCGCGAAAGAATCCAGGCCGCCGTCGCCGGCCAACAACTCTCCCTTGCCAAAGGGGATCTTGACACGACCAATCTCTTCCTGCTTCAGGGCACCCGCCTGTTCGCCGCCTCCGCTAGTCAACTGACCAACCTCGAAAATCGTATGCATGCCTGGTCAGCGGCGCCATCCCTGACCGCTTATACCCTCAAGGGAGACTCCGTTGTGACCGCCGACGGCCGGCTCACCCAAAACGGGCTGACAATCGCCACGGGTAGCTTCTGGAGCTCCGGAAACGGCGGGTTTTCCAATTTCCTCTGGGGTGCTTCCGAGAATGCCTTCGAAAGCAATTACGTCCGTTTTAACAACCATTACGACACCATCTCTGCGGTAACGAACTTCACCTTCAAGAGCCTGACCCTGGGGGGCAGCTTTACGGCGGAGTCACCGACCGCCCTTTCTCTTGCCTCCCGGAAAGGCATGACCGTTGCTTCGCCCGTTACCGTCAAATCGCCACTGACGAGCCTCAACCTGACCGCCATCAACGGATTGCTGAATATCAACCGGAATATAACGGCCTCCGTCCCCACCATCTCCGTAATCGACCGGGCCAAGATCACCCAGGGGTCGGGAGAATACTACGGTGTCGACAAGTGGCAAACCCAAATGACACTGAATGTGGGCGACCTGGTCGTCAACGGCTCCAACAATACATCCGTTTCCACGGACTACGCCACGGCCGTGGCCGACTCCAACTACTTTGCTCCCCTCTCAACGAAAACTGCCGCCACCCCCACTTCCGGGGGGGATCCCGATGCACGGATGTATAACGGCCTTGTCCAGGTCGGTCCCTATCGCGCCTCCGGCACCACGGGGACATTCAACTACCGGACCAACATCATGACTTACGAAATTGTCCGGCCCCTCCCCGTGGCCTATTCCGTCGTCAGCAACAACCCTCAGTTCAACACGGCGGGCGGCAACGGCGGAGGCTACCAGTACTTCGCCCCCTTCAGCCGGTACGATCTGATCAGGCTCGGCTACATCCGGCAGGTGGAAACGACGGCCGCTGATAACATCACGGCCATCATCCCGCGCTATGTCAATCTCGTCGGACAGACGTCCACCCAGGACCAGCTAAATGAACTGGCCAGGCAGGATTACCTTGAGGCGATGGCCACCCGTGCCGACGCCGACGAAGCGGAACGGCTTCGCCTCGAGGCAATCGCCATCCGGACAAACAAATCCAGGTCTTCCCAGGAATTCTTTGCCTACGCCAAAGGGAGCGGCAGCGATCTCACCTTGAGCAGCGGGGCCTACATCGACGGCTTTGCCAAGACGACCCTGGCGGCAGAGAATAATGTAAACATTTACGGCACGGTCTGGGGAACCGACAACACCCGCATAACGGCCGGAGGGGGGATCAGCGTGGCCAACGGCGCCCTGCTGGAGACCTTTACGGACAACCAGCCGACGGGGGGAGGGACGATTATCCTCGATGCCCAGGGTCCGGTCACGGTCGGCGGCAGGGTGCAGACTATTTACGCGCCCTGGACGGCGACGGCATCCTCCAATCCGGGACAGATCGATATCGCCAGCGGCATTGCTGCCGCCGATGCGGTGGCCATCGACATCCAGGACAGCGGCCAGCTCCTCGCCATCCTGGCTTCCACGCCCGCCGACAAAACCCTGAACAGGGTGACCTTGACCTCGGCGGGAGGTAAAATAAAGGTCGGCGGTCTGGGTTACGGCTACAACATTCTCGCCGACAAGGGTTTGATTGATATCCGCAATAACGGGATGGCCGGTGTCATCGATGTAATGGGCGGGGCCGCCCTGCGCGCCGACACGATCAAGATCGGCGCTTTGGGGCAACAGGGGGTGTTGAACATTTTCGGCGGGGCCGCAATGAACGCCGATACGATGCTGAAGCTCTATGGCGGGGAAATCAGCGGGGGAAAAGTAATTTTTGCCACCGGCCCGACGGGAAGCGGCAATGTCTCCCTGACATCGCCCACCATCAATGTCGGCGCCAATCTCGTTCAGGTCAATACGGGCGTCACTGTCACTACCAGCACCAACCCGAATGTCTATTGCCAAACCTGCAACTGGGCAGGCCAGGCGGGGGCGACCCAAACGGGAGCATGGTCTAAAGTGCCAAACAAACAGGATATCACTGTCCGTCCGGCCTACTGAAAGGGGGCAAAGACTACCCCGGGAAGGACAGGCCGCCGGAGTAGCAAACAGCCTTTACAGTCGTGGTTTCCAGGATGCGAGGCGAGAGGCGGTCAACCGCTATCATCATGTTAGCCCCCTGACAGGATCTCAAGACCCAATGGATGTAGCCGATAACTAAACAGAACTGAGACCTTTGAAAAACTCCCTTCCGTCTCCCCATCGCCATTCCGGCGAAGGCCGGAATCCAGTATTTTTCAAGCCATAACTGGATTCCGGGTCAAGCCCGGAATGACATTCATACGGCGAGGAGCCGATGACGATGCCAACGAAGATAGCGCTTTGATTGAAAATCGGAATTGCCTATTTTGCCTTTTTCGCGTCGCCGGCAACGGCGCGCTCCTCTTTCGCCCTCGCCCTGTTACGCTCTTTCAGACGCTTTCTGCGGCGGTCGATTTCTCTCTTCCGTTCATGCTTTTTGTGTTGTGCCATTTACATTCCCCTGTAATCATATATTTTTTATATCTATCTTCTTCATGAAGTCCATACATCAAAACGGCGCCGATCACAAGCCATCAAGACAATTTCCGCGGCAAAGTAAACACTTTTTCTTGACCAAGCCTCAGATTTTAATCTCCAGGCCATCATAAGCCATTGTAATCTCCAGAGTACTCGTCTCGGAGAGGATACTCAGATAGGTACGCGTATCTTCAAGGAGTTCATCAAAAACGTCGTCATCATAGGTATGCTCGTGATGGAAAAGGCAAAGGTGTTTGACCATGCCTTCAACGGCCAGTTCCACGGCAAGGATATTGTTTGAATGGCCCCAATTTTCCTTGTCCCCGATGGCGTCGAGGAGGGTATACTGGGCATCGAAGATGAGGAGATCCGTTTCTCTGATAAAATTCAGGTAAGCGTAAACGGGGTTTTCCGCATCCTTTTTGTGCTCTGAATCGGTGGAATAAACGACGCTCCGCCCGTCTTTCTCAAAACGGTAGCCATAAGAGTCGCCGGGATGATGCTGCATCATTCCCCGCACTTTGAAGCCGGCGATTTCATAGACCACATCGTGCTCCAGGTGATGAAAGGCAATCTCCGCCCCCATGGCGTGAAAGGGAACGGGGAAGAAGGGCGGACTCTGCTGGGCGACAAAGGCCTGTTCCATTCCGGGATCATAGCCGTAGATATTGATCCGGTTGCCGGGAATGTAAGCGGGAGTAAAAAAGGGAAATCCCTGGATATGATCCCAGTGGAGATGAGAGAGAAAGATATTATAGACGCCCCGCGTACGGGCTGCCGACTGCCCGAAATCCCGCAGCCCCGTCCCGGCGTCGCAAAGGATACATTCATCCCCGCCGCGAATCTCGACACAGGAACTGTTGCCTCCATAGGCACCCCGGACGGCGAAGGGAAGTTCCCAGTCTACAAATCTTTCCAGGGCACTGTCATTTTCGAAGGTTTTTCCCTGGGCAGCCTTAAGGGCCTTGATAATTTTTTGTCTAACCTTTTCCGCATTCAGGGATGAAGGCAGGGACCCCCGGGTTCCCCAGAAATGGACGAGCATAAAAAACCTCTCTCCTTGAGTTAGTATGCCCAGGACCCGTTCATCAGAGCGATGTCAGGCGGCGCCGGGATTCATTTACAGGTCGTACAGGGCCTCATCCACCCTGGGCCTTGCCTTGCCTGTACCCTTTTTCCCTTTGGATCCATCAAACAGGAAAGGTTCTTCCCCTTCCAGGAGATCCCCCATTTCCGCCTCTATCTGTTCGGGGTCCTCTCCCTTTTCCATGCGCCGAAGCGCCTCTTCCATAGCCGGACCGAGGTTCATTCCCGTGGCTTCCGTGAGTTTCCGCATGAGATTGGCCGCCTGCCGCGGATCATCTTCATTGATGTGATCCGCCTCACTGGCCAGCATGGCCATGGCCTTCTCCATCGCCGCCTCATCGATGGGGGGCGTTCCGGCTTCCTCGGCCCCCTCTTCCCCGCCGTGCTTGATCTTGGCAAAAACGGACATCTGTCGTTTCAGCTTGATTCTTAAGCACTTAGGACAGTTGGGGATTTTGTCCGTATTTACGGTTTTTGAGAAAAAATTATAGACGGTGTTGCATTTATGGCAATAAAACTCGTAAATCGGCATCCGCAAAACTCCTGACAATATTTTTTTCTAATATATTTATCTTGTTATGAAAATCAAGGAGAATTTTCCCTTTCCATATCATAAAGATAGGCAATTCGCTCCGTCAGGGGCGGATGGGAGTAGTAAAACCAGGCATAAAGGGGATGGGGATGGAGATTGCTCAGGTTGTCTTTTGCAAGCCTTTTTAAGGCGTTACACAGCGGCGCCACGGTCCCCGTCAGACCATAGGCAAATTCGTCGGCTTCCCGCTCAAATCTCCTCATAATTACCGTCCCGAAGGGGGTCAGGAAAAGCCCCAGAGGCCCCAGGAGGGCAGTGGCGAGAAACAAACCGGCATAGGGCAGGTTTTGCGAAAAGCCGAAGGTCTGATAGAGGTACGGCCAGTCCACAAAACGGAAAATGAGATAGAAAATCCCCAAAGACGCCGCCTCCATGAATATCAATTGCTTGAGGATATGCCGCTTCCGCCAGTGCCCGATCTCATGGGCCAGGACGGAGAGGATTTCCTCGGGGGTGTGAGAGGACAGAAGGGTGTCGTAAAGAACGATGCGCTTGGTTTTTCCAAAACCCGTAAAGTAGGCGTTGGTATGGCGGCTCCTCTTGCCGGCGTCCATCTGATAGACCCCCTCCGTCTTGAGACCTACCCGGGCCATAAGGTTCACGATCGCCTCCCGGAGCTCTTCATCCTTGATCTTTTCGTACTTGTTGAAGAGCGGGGCGATAACGACGGGATACAGATAGAGCATCAAGAGCTGGAAAAATGCAAAAACCAGCCACACGAGGAACCACCACCGCCGGGGACTGTAATCCATCAAGGCCAGCAGCGCCGTCAGCAGCGCTCCCAAGAGAATGAGAGAAATGATGAGGCTTTTGAGGAGATCCGTGATCCATAGACCCAGGGAGATAGTACTGAAACCATATTTTTTTTCGATGACAAAGGTTTGATAATAACTGAGAGGCAATCCGGCGACCGAGCTTATGAGGGTCAAGCCGCCCAGAAAGAGGAGGCCCGACGGTATGAATGACAGGCCGAAAGATCCGATGACCGCTGCCAGCCAGGAAAGCAGGCCCGTCAGGATGATTGCGAGGGTCAGGGCGTCTTCAAAGAGAGACTCCCAGCGGCTGAATCGCGATGATTCAACGGTGTAGTCACTCATCCTCCCCAGGATCTCCTCATCGATTTCTCCCCTGAAGACATCGGGAACGGTATGCCCGTGGCGCCGCACATGGCGGATATTCATCTCCCCCAGGCACCAGCGGATCAGGGCGCTGAGGGCAAAAACACTTAAGAAAGCAAGGAGCAGACCGTTGAAAACAATTTCATGATTGATCATGTCGTCAGTATGTCAATAAAATACTCCGTCTTCAAGCATTTTTTCACCTCCGTGGAATTGTCATTGACATCAGAGGGAATTTACGTAAAAAGTGTTCACAACATAATATGGACGCCCTGGCAAAAATCATCGAAAATTTTCACGCTCATATGATCAGCACCAAGCTGCCCTTCATCATCGTGCCCGTTTTCATTATCATAATCTACCTTTTCATCATGTCATCTTTGAAAAAGAAAAGGGTTGTTTTCCGTGAGTTAGCTACTTTTCTGAACGGCAGGATAACGACCAGCTTCTTCAAGCCCGGCTTCAAGGGGCAGCATGAAGGCATCCCCTACGAGATCGAGCATACGATGGGGGGCGAAGACACTCCGGAATTCTTGCGGATATTTTTTGAGCGCCCCATACCTTTCCGGATGACCGCCATCTCGAAAGGAAAATCATTCCTGGAAAATCTGGCGAAAAAAAAATGGTTCTCCGACGAAGTCAAGACGGGAAACCCCGACTTTGACAACCTTATCGTCGTTTATTCCAATGATGTCCGGCCCGTATCAACCTATATTAAAACAACCGATGTTCAGGGACACATCAGCGCCCTTTTCCTCCTCGGTTATACGGAACTGCAGATCGCCAAAAACAGGGTTCAGGTGGAAAAACCCAGCAACGGCGTCAAGGAACTTGTCGTCGATCTCGAAATGACCAGGCTGACGGAAACCATAAGGAGGCTGGCATTCCTTGCCAAAAGCCTTCCTTAAATTAAAGTGGAGCTGAAATGAAGGACAGCCGTCACAAAGGGGGATAAAAATGCCAGACCCATCCCCACCTTGATCCTCCCCTTGAAGGGGAGGAAAAATATTAATACTATGATTTCAATTAGTTGACGAGGCATTTTCAGATGAAAATAAAGCTCTTGACCGTTTTAACCATTGTTATTTCCCTGGCAATTTGTTCCGTATTGCAGGCGGCAACGCCCCTCCTGATCGGCAGGGAAGCACCCCCTTTTAAAGTTGAGTCGGGAGACGGCAAGATACTCCAGGCGAAGATGCTCCGGGGCAAGGTAGTTGTTCTTTTCTACGAATCCAGGGATGTCCTCGCTAAAAGCAGGCCCCTGAAAACGATTATGAACGCCTATTACAATGAGCAGAAAAAGGAAGACCGGCAGATGATCCTGCGCGTACCCATCATCAACTGCGCGAGCGCCGCCTGGCCCTTCAAGGATATCTGGAAGAGCAGGTTGATCGAGAATTCGCAGCGGGTCGGCATGACCGTTTACGGCGACTGGGACGGCAAGATGGGCGCTGCTTACGGGATGAAAGGCGACGATACCAATCTGCTGATTCTTGACAAGAGGGGGATCATCCGCTATTTCCAGTCCGGCGGCGTCACCGGCAATGGCGAAACGGCAGCCATCCTGAAAAAGCTCTTGAAAGATCTGGTCGCGGAAAACCATGCAGAAAAGATTGTCCCGAAACCATCATAACCTCCCGCCCGCCCTGGGCCTCATCCTGTTCATCATTCTGGTCTTTGCCGCCCCGCTCCTGGCGGCGGCCGCCGCGGACCTGCCCCCCGAGGTCCGGGCAATCATCGAAAGCCCCCGCTACCGCCATGCCCGGTGGGGAATTATGGCGCAAGATATCCGGACGGGACAGACCCTTTGCGCTTACAACACCGACCAGCTCTTCGGCCCTGCCTCGGTCACCAAGCTTTTTACGGCCGCCGCCGCCCTGGATCGCCTTGGTCCCGATTATCGTTTTCGCACACCTCTTTACAGGAGCGGAGAACTCGACAGCCATGGGACTCTCCGGGGAAACCTGATCTTTGTCGCCAGCGGCGATATAACCATGGGGGGCCGGACCCTGCCGGATGGGCGGATCGCCTATACCGGCATCGATCAGACCATCGCCAACGGTACATCGAAAAACCGGGAAAATATCGCAAAACAGGATTTCCGGGCGGGGATCAACCAGCTCGCTGCCCAGGCGCTACGGTCCGGCATCAGGGCCGTTCAGGGCGAAATCATGATCGACGACCGTCTTTTCAAGACAAGCCGCGTTCACAGTATTATCAATCCCGGGGCAACCCTCTTTATCCGGTCTCCCGTAATAATTAACGATAACCTCTTCGACGTGGTCGTCAACCCCACCCGCGAC
>Ga0209749_1001834_pt1 | contig 16502 bp, 9 predicted proteins | sample EPASupsiteSAE347_FD_187267 | JGI IMG/M metagenome (GOLD analysis project Ga0209749, IMG submission 187267) | Bioremediated contaminated groundwater from EPA Superfund site, New Mexico - Sample SAE3-47 (SPAdes) (version 2) | ecosystem: Environmental > Aquatic > Deep subsurface > Groundwater >... | reverse complement strand
AGTCACGCGCCGTATCCGATAATTGCAATAATCCATCACCCATAAACGATTGCTCGTGTCCGCGTAAATGCCATACGGATATATCGCCGCGTTGGTCGCCGGCCCCCCATCCCCGCTATATCCATACGTCCCCTTGCCCGCAAACGTGCTGATGATCCCGTTGGCGGCCGTTACCTTGCGCACGCGATAGTTGCCGTTATCGGCCAGGTACACGTTGGTCTGGCTGTCCGCTGAAAGACCATACACATACTGGATTTTCGCGTTGGTCGCCGGCCCCCCATCCCCGCTATATCCATACGTCCCCTTGCCCGCATATGTGCTGATGATCCCGTTGCTGGCTGTAACTTTCCGCACCCGATAATAACCGTTGTCCGAAACATAGAAATTGCCCGCCGCATCCATGCAGATGCCATATGGACTCAGATTGGCATTGGTCGCCGCCCCGCCGTCCCCGGAACTGCCGGACGTGCCGTTGCCCGCCACGGTGCTCACTATGTAACTGCCCCCGGTCTGGACAATCGAGAGCCATGCAGGCAGGCTTTGCGCAAAGAAGCTCAAGTCGCGCCCTAACGGATCGAAGCCCTGGAGCGTGTACGTATAGAGTTCGCCGTCCGTCGCGTTCGTCACCGGCGTCGAGGTCCAGACCACCCGCGGGCTCACGGAACCGGCCAGATTCACGCGGAAGGTGGCGGGGGTGGAACTATTGGCCAAGCTGAGTGTTGCGGTATAACTACCCATGGCCGCAGGATGGAAAACCACGCTCAGATTCGAGGCGCTGCCCGGCGCAACCGTTGCCGGCGCGTTCGTAATCGAAAACGACAATGCCCCCGCGCCGCTCGTGCTCACGCCGCCAATCGTGAGATTCACAATGCCGGCATTACTGACCACAAGGGTATTGGTGACCGCCGCGTAAAGCATGATAGCGCCAAAGTCCGTGCCCTTGGTCTGACTGGCGTTCTCGTTTTCCGCCAAAGCCGCGCCGTTCGTGCCCAGCATGACCAGCACTGGCAAACTCACGTTGATCGTGTTAATGACGTTCGCGGCCGCGCTCCAGTTGGCGTCGCCGGCCTGGCTTGCCGCCACCATAACCACGCCTGTGGCCGTAAAGGACAGGTTTGTGCCGCCGGTGATAACGCCTGGCCCGCTGGTGACACTGAAACTGACCGGCAGGCCGGAACTGGCTGTCGCGGATAAACCTACCACGTTGGTCTGATGCTGGGCCGGAATGGCTGGGAAAGTAATCGTTTGCCCTGCCTGCGCACAGGCGACCTCGGCCGTGGCGGCGGCGGCAAGGTAATTGTTGTCGGTCGCCTTGTCCACGCGCATGGTGATAACGCCGGTGCCGCAGGTTGCAAGCAGCAGGTTGGTGGCGCCAACAATCTGACCCGGTCCACCCAGCACGGTATAGCTCACCGCGCCGGTGCCCGAACCGCCGCTCATGCTCAACACGTTGGTTGTATTGTAGGTTTGCGGAGTGGTTGGCGCAAAAGTCAAGGCGGCCTGACTTTGCTTGGCGCCCGTGCCGGCCAGGAACAGCGAAAACGGCGAGGCGTTGGTGCTGTCGTTGGCGATTATCACGGCCGCCGTATAAACTCCCACCGCCGCCGGCGCAAATTTCACAGTGAAATTCGAGACGCCTCCCGCTTCAATCAAAAATGGAAAATTTATCCCGCCCCCAGCGGGATCGGAAATCAAAAATGCGCTGGCGCCGGCGCCGTTGGTCGTCACACCGGAAATGGTCAGGAGCGATACACCGCTATTGGTAATGCGCAGCGTATTGGTCAAAGCCTGGCCCCAGGTCAGCGAGCCGAAGTCCGTGCCTTTGACCGCGCTGGCCGCCTCGCCGCTGGCGATCGCCGCGCCATTGGTGCCGATCATGCCGATGCCGGCGCCGGCCGGCGCAGGAGGCACGTTGGCGCTCAGAATGGCGAAATTGGCCCACGTGCTGCCCGTGACAAAATTAGTGAACCTGAAACTTACCGTAGCACCAGTGACCGCGACTTGGAAACGCCTGTACTGATCGGCGCCGAGCGGAAACCCGGGATCAAAAGTATTGGTGATACCGCCAGTAGCTACCACAAGGACCGACGTCATGTAATAGCTTTTAGCGTAGAACTCGATCACAGTGGACGAACCTATCATCGTGGCATCGAAGCCTAACGAGGTAAACCTTGGGGCGGCGTACGATAAGCCCACGGGAGCGAATCGTCCGCCGCTGTCGGAAGAAGCGGTTGCCACCGGGTTCCCACCGGTCCACGAGTGGATTATTCCCATACCTGCCGCGGTTCCGAAATTAGTAATATCGCCCACGAGGTCCCCTATCGCGGCCGTGTTAGTCTTGCTTACGGAACTGTAGCTGTTTGTTACCGGACCAAAGACAATCCAGTCGTTAAACGAAACATCATAGGCCACGTTAGAAGGCGTCGAAACGACCTGGTTGGTCACAAGCACGATCCCGTCCGCGTTCGCGGTATTACAACACATACCGCCGCATACAATCAGAATCGCGCAGAAGCCAATTGCCTTGAAGCGTTGCGCTTGCTTATTGAATTGGCGGGTTGGTGCTTTCATTTTTTTTCTTCGGTTCCCGCTTAAGAGCGGGATAAATGTCAATTACGAAAATCAACGGAAATCGTTCTGTATTCCGTAGTATGCCGGATTTTTCAGGGAACATCTAATCCCTGGCGGCATTGATTACGCGCTCGGCTGTTTCTACGGTAAAGGCAGCGTCGCTGATCGCGCGCTCGGCTTGCGCCCGGTCATAATGTTCGCTGGGGATGACCTCGTCGTCGCCATAGAACGCCAATTCCCGCTCTTCCCTCAGCCACTTGGAAATTTCGGCGAGGCGCGCCACCCGCGTTTTGACGGAGACGGGAAATCTCTCCGCATAAGCGACCAGCAATTCGCCCACATCATGCCATTTCGGGGGCTCAATGCCGACTTCACGCAACATGCCTTTGAGCGCCAATTCCACGGCTTCCTGCGCCTCGCGGACCACGTCCGAATAGCTTTCCTTTTCCAGCAGAAAAGTCAGCATGGCCACGCGCACCCGGGCCTTGAGCAGGTAACTGGACGACAATGAATGGTTGGTCATAGTGCGAACACCTCGCCGGGCTTGTAGTCCGGCTTCAAATCCCACCACCAGAACTCGCCCTGCCAGACCCGCCGCGCGCCAAGCTCCTTCAGGCGCGCGCGCAACCCATCCAACTGGCAGTTCAAAAAGCCGGCGCGGTCATAAAGAATGCGGGCGTCTTCGGTCATATCCAGAATGATCGAGGGATGAAGGGCTGTTTCCGCCGGAGTCTTAAATAGCGGCGCCCAACGGGTTTGAACGCCGTCTGCGCGCGCGGCCATAAGCTTTGGTTCCAGCGCCTTGCGGACCGGAGCGAAATCCTGCACGCGGGCGAGCCGGCCTGACGGCAGAGGGTCGGCAACGATCAGCAGGTCTATATCCGAATCGGGACGCATGGCGCCGCGCCCGACCGAGCCGAAGACCGCCAGCGAAATCAGCCGGTTGCCATAATGCGCGGCGCACGCCGCCTGCAATGCGGCCAGCAATTCAGCAAACACTGCTCCCGGATTGAATCTTGTTTTCCGCATTGTTAATCATCCTGAGTGTAAAACCGCCGGTTCAACGATATTGTGCGACCGGCCAACCAAAAGAAACGATCGTTGTATCAATTATTTCCTTTTCATTCTTGCATTAAAGAGTATACTGTTTTGAGTTTTTTTATTTATGTTTTGAATTTACTGCTATTAGCCTTTCATGTCAAATATTTTCCTCCCAGTCCCGTAATCCGCGCATTGCGCCACAATAAATGTTACCGGACAAGGTAAAAGAAGGAGGGCGAGATGGGGGAGATCGTGACCCCCGCTGACACGCGGCCAAGGAAGATACTGACGGAAAGGAAGATACTGACTTGCATTTTCCGCACCTGCCCTCTATGATTCCCACTATGAATGCGCTTCTTCAGGTGAGGGTTGCCCTGGGTGTTCTGGCGCTGGGATTTATCCCGCTCCTCATCGCGGGCTGCAAGGCACCCCCGGCCAAAACCACGGGTTTTTTCGGGGAAACGGACGGCTTGCAGGCCGTGCCGGAAATCGAGGCCGTACACCAGATGTGGGCCAAGCCGGGCGTGGACTGGAATAAGTTCAAGAAAATCCAGATCGCACCGGTCAACACCAAATTCCTACGCGAACGCACTGTCTGGCAGAAGATGAGCTTCGCCGAATTCGACGAAAAGGGCGTGCAGAACATGGCTGACTTCGTGCGTCAGACCTTTGTTGCCGCCCAGCGCAACAACCGGGGCCGGTACCGTCTCGAAGTCGTGAATCAGCCGGATCGGGAAACCGTGGTCTTGGAAATGGCCATCACCGAACTGGTGCCCACCAAAAACTGGTTGAATTTGGTCACCATTACAGCGGTCATGTATTCCTTCGACAAGGGCGTCATCGCCATCGAGGGCCGTCTGCGCGACGGACCCGACGGCGAGATTATCGGCAAGTTCACCGATCGGGAGGCCGGCAAAGATAACATTCTCAACATCAAGGATTTCAGCCTGAGCGCGCATGCCCGCGCCATTATCGAGGAATGGGCGCAACAATCGGTGAAAATCACCAATGCCGAAGAAGGCGAGACGGTCAGGGATTCGTCCGCCTTCGAGTGGAAGGTCTGGTAACCAGCGTGCGCAGGACGACTACGGCCCGTATGTGGAGCCCTTCATGCGACTGAAAAACCGCCGGGATTTGTTCGCCGGCCTTTATCAAGGACTCGGCTTGGCAAGTCTATTGTGCGCAAGCACCATCGGCGCGGCGCAAACCCTGTCGAACAGCGTTGTTCCCGCCGCTGCACCGGCGGCGGAGACGTCCCGCGTTTATACCATTGGCGTGGTCGAGGATGGCCCTTGCGAGGCCACCGACCACCTGATCGAAGGTATCCGCAAAGAGTTGGCCGGGCTTCTGGAAAACCGGGAGGTCGTCTTCAAACGCGCCTCGGAATTCAATGCCGGATGGGACCTGCAGCATCTCGATGAACCGCTGACTCGAGCGCTCCAGGACCCGGCGGTGGATCTGGTCCTTGTGGCCGGGCTTCTGACATTTCGTGAAGTCTCGCGCCGGGGTGCTCCCTTGGGCAAGCCGGTCATTGGCGCAATCATCGATGAGCCGAACACGACCGAGTTGCCGCGCAACGCCGCCCTCTGGCGGAGCGATCAGACGAATTGTTTTGTGCTGTTGATCCTGCTCAGCTACACCCGCGATCTTAAGGTGTTGCACGAACTGGCGCCGTTCAAACATCTGGCCGTGCTGGCGGATTCGATCATGCTCCAGTGCCGGCCGGATTTCAAACTGCAGATTGAACAGGTCGCCCAAAGCCTGGGGGCGCAAGTGGAATTGATCCCCATGGATCGGTCGGCCCATGATGCCCTCGCCAAACTGGATGCAACCCGGGATGCCGTGTATTTAACACCTGCGCCGCGCATGCGCGCGGCGGAATGGCAGACGTTGATTGACGGCCTCAATGCCCGAAAACTGCCCGTTTTTTCGATGATCGGACACGCCGATGTCGCTCGCGGCGTCCTGGCCGGAACCAGTCCAGACAACCGCTCCCGGCTGACGCGCAAATTGGCCCTGATCATCCGCCAAATGCTGGCCGGCGAAACGGGCAGCGAGTTCAGCGCGGTGCTGACCGGCGAGGGCAAGTTGCTGCTCAACGCGAAAACCGCTGTAGCGATCGGCTATTCGCCGCGTTTGGAAATCATGATGAGTGTTGATTTGTTGTATGCGGATGCGTTGCACTCCGGCCAGCCGCTCTCGCTGGCAAAGGCCGTGAGTATCGCCATGGAACAGAACGTGACACTGGACATCAAACGCTCCGAGGTTGAGATCTCGCGGCAGGACCGGAACCGCGCCATGAGCACGCTCCTGCCACAAGTCAACGGCAGCCTGGCCTACAACCAGATCGGCCAGGACCAGGCCGAAGACTCGTTTGGCATGCTGCCGGAGAAGCAGACCAAGCTGGGGTTGAATGTTTCACAGGTGATCTTTAACGATCCGGCCATCAGCCGCTTCCGGGCCAGCCGCCAATACTATCAGAGCATGCAATCCGACCAGGAAAACAATCGTCTGGACGTGGTGGCGCTGGCCTCCAAGGGCTACATCCTTTACCTCCAGACGCAAGCCTTGTTGCGCATTCAGGCGGACAACCTCAACCTCACGCACAATAATTTGGATTTGGCCCGTTTGCGCCACAAACTGGGCGCGGCGGGCTCCGAGGAAGTCTTTCGTTGGGAGACGCAAGCCGCATCCCAGCATGCCAACCTGATTAAGGCCAGCGCCAACGTGGACATGGTTCGTGTGGCAATGAACCAGACGCTCGGCGTGGCTATCAATACCCACTGGCAGGCCGAGGACATTGTCGTCCGGACCAACGATTTCCATTTTCTCGGCAACCGCCTGACGCCCCTGTTGCAGACGGAAAACAACATCTTGGCGTTCGAGGATTTTGTCGTAGGCTGGGGATTGGCTTGCTCGCCCGCCCTGGCGGCCTTGGATAAGCAGATCGAGGCGCAACGAATTCTGATGGCCCAGGCCCAGCGCCGTTTTTTCTTGCCGGAACTCGGGGCCGGTTTCGAAATCGGCCGCGCCCTGCAAGAGAGTCTCCCAGCCCTGCCCGAAGGGCTGGGCCTGACGGAATCCGACAACCGGAACACCTGGCTGGTCGGCATCCAGGCCACGCTGCCATTCCTGGAAGGCGGCGGCATGTTCTTCGACGTTTCCAAGGCCAAGGCCCAGTTGAACCAATTATGTTTCACGCGCGGCAATTTGGCGCGCCAACTCGATCAGCGCACACGGACCGCCTGTTATGCCCTCGCCGCTTCCTATTCGAACATCCGGCTCCAGCGGCAGGCGGCGAATTTCGCCGCGCAGAACCTGGAAATCGTAAAGGATAAATATGCGCGCGGCGCGCTCACCATGCTCGAATTGCTCGATGCCCAAAACCAGATGTTCGTGGCGAATCAAAACACAATCATAGCGGTGTATTCCTATCTGGAAGACCTGATCGATTTGCAGCGCGCCATATCCTGGTTCGAGACGGAAAAGACGGAGCGGGAGCAGGACGACTGGGCGAACCGGCTGGCGGCGTTCATCAAAATGCGGCAGGAGGGAAAACCATGAGTGTGCCAAGGGAACGGATCGCCGGAGTCTGTCTGGCGGCGGTGGTTGGGACAGTTTTCGGGCTGGTCACGGGCGGTTGCAAGCCGCCGGCGCCGACCGGCATTCTGCCTGTGGCCGTTCAAGTTAAGGCGGCCGAGCCGCTGAGTCGCGAGTCCGGTTGCGCACAGCTCGGCAGCTACCTGGCGTTGGCTAAACCGGATCAGGAACTCAATGCCAGTTTTCGGAGCCCGGGCATCCTCGATCTGATCGGCCCCCGCAAGGGCGAGGATTGGAAAGAGGGCATGGCCGTACACCGAGGCGACGTATTGGCACAGTTGGCGCGATCGGATTTCATCAATCAACTCAAGTCCGCGCAGTCCCGCTACGACCTGAATTTGCGCGAGCACCAGCGCTGTAAACAACTCTACGAGGCCAACTCCATCTCGCTACGGGAATTCAACTTGGCGGAAGCCAACGTCAAAGTCGCCACCGCCGATCTGGAACTGGCTCGTCAAGCCCTGGCCGATTCCGAAATCAAGGCGCCGTTTGACGGCAGTATTTTCGCGCGCCACGCGGGCGCCGGCGAAATCGTGGCCGCCGGTCAGGCCGTGTTGCGGCTGGGCGATACACGGAACATCTCGCTGGAAGTAGGCGTTCCGGACACCATGGTCGTTTTAATCCAGGTGGGCGCCGAATTTCCGGTCAAGATCGCCGCGTTGCCGGACAGTACCTTCATGGCCAGAGTCAGCGAGGTCGGCATCGCGGCCCACGAGGAAACCCGGCTATTCAAGGTCATCCTCAAGATCGCCAATCCGCAGGGTCTCATCCGGGCGGGGATGACGGCGTCGGTCTTGTTCAATATGCCCCAGTCCGCACCCGCTGACGGTGTGTTGATTCCAATCTCGGCGCTTTTTGTGGCCGCACAGGATGGCGCGGCGAATCAGACCGCTGTGTTTGTCGTCAATCAGGACCACCACGCGCAACAGCGCCTGGTGAAAACCGGTGATATCGTGGAGAACCGGGTCATCGTGACCAACGGTTTGCGGGCGGGCGAATCGGTGGTCGTGGTTGGAATCGCCAATCTGTACGACGGCGCCCCGGTTAAGGCCCAACCCGTATCAGAAACCCTGTTTTAAGCATGAACAGCCATAACCAGCATCATTCCGAGACAGAGGTGTCAACCATCAAGGGCGGGTTGGCCCGGTTTTTTGCGGAAAAGCGTGAAGTCGCCTGGGTGGCGATGATCCTGACGCTGCTCTGGGGCTGCTACGCCTACACCCAACTCGGCCAGCAGGAGGACCCGACCATTCCGATCCGCAGCGCCGTGCTGGTCACCGCTTTCCCGGGGGCCACGGCCGCCAAAGTGGAATCGCTGGTAACCGAAAAATTAGAAAAGAAGATTACCGAACTGGAATCCATCAACGAGGTCTCCTCCGAATCCCGGCCGGGGGTCTCGGTGATCAATATCACCCTGCGATCGGCAACGAAAAACGTGGACCAGGAATGGAATAAGGTGCGCGCCAAAATGGCGGCCGTGACCATGCCGGAAGGTTGCCAACCGCCGTTCCTGGACACCGATTTTGGAAAGACCATTGCGTTACTGATTGCCGTAACCAGCCCGAAAATCGGCGACGGAGAATGCCTGGCACGCGCGGAGCTGATTAACTCTCAACTGGCCAAATTGCGCGAGGGCCGGAAACCGGAAGGACGAGCGGCCATTGTCCGGTTTTTTCCGCCCAGCATGTCGGAAGAGTACCGGCAGTTCGTAACCACGCGGTTCACGGCCATTGCCCGGACACACAAGGACATCAGCGATCTACGCCTGAGCCAGGGGTTGTCCTGCACCATGGCGGATTTCGCCACGTCGCTGAATCGCGAACAAATCGGTCTGCTCCTGACCGCCATGGCCCGCGACATTTTCGGTTCCGATGAATTATTGATGCCGGACATGGAGAAGCCGCTGATCGTCATGGGGCCTGAAGACGTAAGGGCGCAGGTGCAGGCGGCCGCGCGGCCGCGCTACAGTTACCGCGAACTGGAGGTTCTGGCAAAAAAGCTGGAGGACGAGCTCAAACAGATAGCGAGCGTCGGCCGAGTCAACAAGCTGGGAATCGTCGAGGAACGGGTGTACCTGTATTTCTCGCAGGCCAAGGCCTTATCCCAGGGCATGGCCGCCAGTGAAGTCATGCACGCGATCAACACCCGTAATGCCGTGATCCCGGGCGGGGTCTTGCAGACTGATCAGATCAACCTTCCTATCGAATTGACCGGCGAATTCGCCCGCCGGCAGGATTTGCTAAACACCGTGGTGGGCGTCACACCGCAAAAAACGCCGGTTTATCTGCGCAATGTGTTTGACGTGCGCCGAGCCTACGAGGACCCCTTGCCCATGTTCGTGGAGGTCTATCAACGGCCGGGGCCCGGGGGCGAACCGCAGCCCTCAAGCGGGAAACGCCCGGCGCTGACGCCGGGACGGGCGGTGTTGATCTCGGTGGAGATGAAAGAAGGCGAAAAGATCGGTGCGTTTAATGCGGCGGTTCAGGCGGCCATCGGCAAGGTGCGTCCGATCATGGCCGACGGCGTGGATTTCGTTACGCTCTCCGACCAGCCCAAGGCCGTGGCCGACAAGCTCCATCACTTCGGCAAGTCGTTCATCGAAGCGGTCCTTATCGTCATTATTGTTTCGATCTTTCTGATGGACTTCCGCTCGGCCATGGTCGTGGCCGCAGCGGTGCCGTTGACCGTGGCGTTGACCTTGGCCGGCATGCATCTGTTCCACATCCCCCTCCATCAGATTTCGGTGGCGTCGCTTATCATTGCCCTGGGTCTGCTGGTTGATGATCCGGTGGTGGCGGCTGATGGCATCAACCGGGAGATGGCCCATGGTCGGGCGCGGGAAATTGCCGCTTGGCTGGGTCCCTTTAGGTTGCGGCGGCCGATCCTGTTCGGCACGATCATCAATATCCTGGCCTTCCTGCCGCTGATTTTATTGCCGGACGAGACCGGCGAATTTATCATGGCCATCCCGATTGTGGTTACCGTCGCACTGGTCGCCTCGCGGATAGTGTCCATGACCTTCGTGCCGCTGTTGGGTTATTATCTTCTGTGTGGCCAGAAAGGACTGGAAGTGGAAGGCGCGCAACCGCGATCATTCGTGCTCTTCCGGTGGGTGGATCTGGGCCTGCTCAAGATAATGCCCCGCTACCGGCGTTTTCTATCCGACTCATTGCAGCATCCCTACCGGACCCTGGCCGTCGGGTACGGGATCTTGCTGGTCAGCTTCGGGTTGGTGCCGTTTTTCGGTTCGCAGTTTTTCCCCTCGGCCGACCGGAATCAGTTTCTGATCGATATCGAGATGCAGGCCTCCTCGGCCTTGCAGAGCACAGAGCAGATTTGCCGGCAGGTTATGGAGGCCGTGCGCAAGAACGATGAGATCGAATCGGCGGCGGCCTTTATTGGCGGCACCGCGCCCTGTTTCTATTATAACGTGGTGCCCCAATCCCCGGATACGCGCTTGGGCCAGATTCTCGTCAATACCGAACGCGCCGACCAGGTGCCGCGGCTGATCAAACGCCTGCGGGACGAGCTTGAATCCGTGGCCGGCGCCCGTTGCGTGGTCAAATCGCTCGAACAGGGTCCGCCGGTCGGCGCGCCGATCCAGATCCGGATCAACGGCGAAAATTTAGACGAACTGCGCCGGATGGCCGATCAGGTTGCAACGGCCCTGCGCGGGGCGGGCGCCTACAAGGTTTACGACGACCTCGGCACGCGCGTGCCGACTCTGCGGCTTTCGATCGACCAGGAGCGGGCCAATACACTCGGCGTGCAAAACGCCCAGATCGGGCAGGCCATGCAGGCCGCTTTCAGCGGCATCAAGGTCACCGAATTGCGCGAGGGCGAACATCTGGTGCCGGTGGTGGTGCGGTTGCGTTCCGAGGAACGCAACCGGGCTGCGGCCATCAACAACCTCTATGTGGAGAGCGCCCAGCAACAGTGTGTGCCGCTTGCGAGCTTCGCGCGCGCGGAGCTGGACACTCAGTTCGCCAACATTCCGCGGTTCCAGCAGTTGCGTACCGTAACCGTGCGGGCTTACTCGTCACTCAACGAGTTGCCATCCGCCGTGCTGGCGCGCGCGCGCGCCGCGCTCGCGAACATTCCCATCCCGCCCGGTTATCGGTTGGAGTTCGCCGGCGAGGACAAGGAGATGCATAAGAGCATGAACGCCATGCTAATGGTGGTTCTGATCTCCATCACGGCAATCATGATGACCATGATCGTTCAATTCGAGTCGTTCGTGAAGTCGCTGACGGTCATCCTGACCGTGCCGTTGGGATTGATCGGGACGTTCGCCGGCCTGGCCTTCAGTGGCAGCTCGTTCGGATTCATGGCCATGCTGGGCTTGGTGAGCCTGACCGGCGTGATCATCAGCCACATTATCGTGCTCTCGGACTTCATCGAGGAGGCGCGCGCGGAAGGCTATCCGCTGGAGGAGGCGCTGGTTCATGCCGGTCTGGCGCGACTCCGGCCCGTGCTGGTGACCGTGCTGGCAACGGTGGGCGGGCTCATTCCGCTTTATCTCACCGGCGGTTCGCTCTGGCACGCACTGACCGCCGTGCATATCTTCGGCCTCCTGTTCGCCACGGCCTTGACGCTCCTGGTCCTGCCGGTGATTTACAAGATCTTCACCCAAAATTTCGGTTGGATCAAATAAGCGCGGGAAGCATGACCGCCACCGCACAACGAGGAAATAAAAAAAGGAACCCATATGAACAGCAGCCAGCCGACAACCGAAATTCGCCTGAAAGGATTGGCGTTGAGCGGCGGACGCACCGTGGCCCGGGCATGCCTCTTCCGGGAACAGCGCCACAACAAGCTGCCGCAATATAAAGTATCCGGAACAGGCGTCGCGCGCGAGATCAAGCGGCTTGAACAGGCGCTGGCGGCCACCGCGGAACGCCTGGAAACCATCCGCAAGCAAGTTGAAAAAAGCATGGGTAAAGCGGAAGCGGAAATTTTTGTTGCGCAACGAATGATCGTCACGGAGGGCAAATTGCGCGATGACATCAGCGAAAGAATCCTAAAACGGGGATTTAATGCGGAGATGGCCGTCACGCAAATTTTTGACCGGCATGAAATGCAGCTGGCGGCGGTTGAAAACGAATATCTACGGGCGCGGGCCGGCGATATTGGCGAAATCAAGCGGCGAATTCTGGACGTTCTGGCGGACACCAGACCCTCGCTGGAATGCGAGCTCGAGGAACATTGCCAGCGAGGCCGCCATCGCATTGTCGTTGCCGAGGAACTTACCCCCAGCCTGACCGTTGACCTGGATACGGAGCACCTGATGGGGTTTTTAACGGAACACGGCGGAATCAATTCGCATGCCGCCATCCTTGCGCGCGCCCTCGGCATCCCGGCGGTGAGCGGTCTCAAGGATATCCGCAGCCGTGTTCGCTGCGGAACCGAACTTCTCATTGACGGCGATTCCGGGGAAGTGATTATCTGGCCGAGCGAAGAGACGCTGCTCACGCTTCATGCGACGCACAAGGAAAAGATGCGTTTGCCCGCCGCGGTGGAACCGGTTGCGGAACTTGAAGTTCTCGCCAACATCGGCACGGTCTCCGAGATATCACAGGTTCTTGCCATGAAAGCGGAAGGCATCGGTTTGTATCGCACGGAAATGGAGCTTATTGCCGCAGGCCGGATATTGGACGAGGACGAACTTGCCGAGCATTACTCTACGGCCGTGCGTTCGATGGAAGGCCGCAAGGTTATCATCCGGCTTTTCGATATCGGCAGCGACAAGCCGCTCCCTTCCATGGAAATTCCCAAGGAGGACAATCCGGCCCTGGGGCACCGCGGAGCGCGATTCCTGCTGGCAAGGACCGACCTGCTCAGGATGCAGGCAAGAGCATTGGCGCGCGCATCGCTCCTTCACCCCATTCATGTCATGTACCCAATGATCACCGGCCTTGGCCAGTTTATGGAACTGAAGGACCTTTTTACGAAGGCGGTCGCCGATTTGCCGTCCGGCGAAATTATTCATGGGGTCATGCTGGAAGTTCCCTCCGCCTGTTTTCAGGCATCGGAAATCCTTGCGCAAGCCGATTTCGCCAGCATCGGAACCAATGACCTGACCCAATATTTTTTCGCCGTTGACCGTAACAACGAGCTGGTTGCCGCCGACTTCAACCCCGACCAGCCGGTTTTCTGGAATCTTCTGAAATCTGTTGTCGAGGCGGCGCGCCGCCGCGGCAAGCATCTTTCGTTGTGTGGAGAGCTTGCCGGCGACCCAAAGAATGTTCCCCGTCTGATCGCTATCGGGGTTAAGTCGGTCAGCGTAAGTCCAAGGGCCATCAGTGCCGTCCGGCAAACGGCCAGGGCATACCTTGAACGTTCTTCATCGCAAAACAAAGAAGGACCGATTAATTTGGCCGGAAAAAAATGCCTGCCATGTAAAGGCGACGTGCCGCCGCTCAAGGGAGCGGAACTCGCCGCGCTTATTGCGCAACTCGACAACGAATGGAACATCTTGGACGGCCGCCATCTGGAGAAAAAATTCGCATTTCGGAACTTCCGGGAAGCGCTGGATTTTGCCAACCTGGCCGGAGACGTGGCGGAAACCGAGCAGCACCATCCGGAAATCACAGTTGCCTGGGGAAAGGTGACCATCCGAATCTGGACGCACAAGATCAATGGGTTGACGGAAAACGATTTTATACTCGCAGCAAAGATTAACGAATCCCTGAATCGGACGGCTTAGCCGATTCGGTTCTTCTTCAGCGCGCGCGCGTCCTTGCCGATGTTCGCCGCGGCTTGGGAGTCCGAGAGGGTCAGTCCTACAAATAACAAACAAGCCCATTTCGATGCCTACCCCATTTGCACGTTCCCAACGGTTTTAAATGTAGCAGGGCGCAGTCCGAAAAGCCAGTTTAATCCCTACTACGTCAAAGCACTCGAAGGGCTGGACATCCTTCGTCCCTTAGCGGCTGAACAAGTCCCTCCTTCGCCAAAGCGGTATGGCAGGCAGGCTCTCCTCCGTTCCTTTCATGCCTGGACTTCTGCAAAACAGGCATTTAAAACTCCGCTCACAGAGCGGTGCTACATCGCAAGCAATACATTGCACTTGCGCATAACTTCCACCGCCGGCACTGCACCCAGGCCTGCTGCAGGTTATCCCGGTTCACGCGCGGAACACATCCCCGTTTGACAGTGTTTTGTTTTTAATCTATAGTTGCTTTCATCTCGTAAGAAATTCTTACATCATGAGGCGCCCATGCATTTTGACATCGTGCGACTATCCTCGAAGGGGCAATTGGTGATCCCGGGCGACGTGCGCAAACGCTTCGGTCTTCGGCCGGGTACGAAGCTGGCCTTGTTCAGCGACGGCAAGCATATCCTGCTGAAACCCATTCACGTGCCCGATATTTCGGCTTTTAGCCGGATGGCCATAGCCGCCCGGAAAGTGATGGCACGGACCAAAGCTGGACGGAATAACGCTTTAGGTTGAACGCTGTTAAGCATGCAGCAAGACGAGGAAGCCATTATGAGCGGCGAACACATGCTCTTCCGGCCGCCCGGCGAAGCCGACAGCCTCATCATCCGCGTTGCCGAAGGTTGCCCGTGGAACCGCTGCGCCTTCTGCGGCATGTACAAAAGCGTGCCATACAAGTTTCCCGGGCTCAGGAAGATTGAGGCGGAAATCTTGCGCCTTTGCCAGGGCCATGGCGGGAAGGCCGATCGCTTCATGTTCCGGGCATGGGTGCGGGAGGAAACGCGGCCCGAGGCGCGGCGCATTTTTCTCGCGGATGGCGACGTCATGCATCTCGACTTCCAGGAACTGGAACAAATACTGTTGATACTGAACGCGCAATTCAAAAACCTCGTCCGCGTCAGCATGTATGCCAATGGCGCCTCGATTTTAGCCAAGACCGACGACCAATTGCGCCAGCTGAAGGCGCTGAAGCTCCACACCCTCTACATGGGGCTGGAAAGCGGCGATAACCAGGCACTCAAGGAAGTTGACAAGCGCGAAACGGCCGAGGATATGATCCGGGCCGGACAGCACGCGCAGGCTGCGGGCCTGCGAATGTCGGTCATGGTGCTGATTGGATTAGCGGGCAAAGAGCATTCGCTTAAACACGCCCGCGCCACCGCCGCAGCGCTCAACCGGATGCAACCGCGCCTGCTATCGGCCTTGCGATTAATCGTTACGCCGAACACAAAGCTTGCCACAAGCGGATTTCAAATGCTCACCGAGTACGAAGCCGTTGTGGAAACCCGCGAAATGATTGCCGGGCTTGAACTCGAACAGACGGTATTCCGTGCCGACCACTCGTCAAATATTGTTCCGCTCGAAGCCCGTTTTCCGAAAGACAAAGAGCGACTGCTTGGCCAGCTGGATGCGCTCATGGCATCCGGCCGGCTTGACAGGAAATCACCCGGAGCCCTGCCGTTCTGGCTGTAAGGCTGCTGCGGACGCTTATCTGTTTTCCTCAGCGTCAAAGCACTCCCACCGCCGGACGGCAGCACATAATAATATCTGTTTGAATATCCGCCCGGCATACCGTAATTTAATGCCGTGTATTTCTATTTGGAAGGGTGGCTGAGTGGACGATAGCACCGGTCTTGAAAACGACCCAAAATATTTTCGCAATTCCCTGCTATTGGCGCAATTACACAAGCAAAAAACACTTATAAAAAAGCCCGGTTATGCCATGAATTACCATGGGTAACCATGAATCCCTCCCGACCGGTGACAAGTGGTGACAAGTTTTTTGTCACCGGCAGGTGGTGACAATTTTCTGCCATGTAGCGCTCCCCTAGAGCCTTCCCTCGACGAAAGACAATCAAAATAATTCGTTTTGCTCACCATGCCGATTGCCGGCCTTAACGGGGGGCGAAGCAGCGGTTGGCAGTGTTTTCTTGTATTTGCGCTTCCGGATTCGTCCTGATTCCCATTCTGCATCAAGATCAGTTAGGCATGATTGGATTTTCCCCACTTTCTGAGTCGCCCGGTAATCCCCTCATCACCGCGTCATCAGCGCGAACACGCCCCAGCCCAGGTATTCACGCGTGTAAGCGGCGTAGCGCTCGGGTTCCGAGGTTAGTTTGGCTCGAACATCTTTCGCGAACTCGTCGTCGGGATTGTCTTCAAGCCATCGGCGCATGGTGAGCCACTTGGCCGCCTCGTATCTGTCCCAGCTGTCTTGGTCTGCCAAAACCATTTCCACGACGTCGTAGCCGAGGTGGCCGAAAGACGCGAGAAGTTCCGGAAGCAGGAGAAAGTCGGAGATTGAGCCGGCAAGACACCCCCTGGCAACATCTTCCGTCGGCGGTAACTGCCA
>Ga0209749_1001831_pt1 | contig 16569 bp, 19 predicted proteins | sample EPASupsiteSAE347_FD_187267 | JGI IMG/M metagenome (GOLD analysis project Ga0209749, IMG submission 187267) | Bioremediated contaminated groundwater from EPA Superfund site, New Mexico - Sample SAE3-47 (SPAdes) (version 2) | ecosystem: Environmental > Aquatic > Deep subsurface > Groundwater >... | reverse complement strand
GAGACAAACTGGCGGTAGACCCTCTGATCCGTAAGCTGGAAGACCTGGATGAAGATGTCCGAGCTGCCGCAGCAAGTGCTCTGGGACGGTTGGGAGACACACTGGCGGTAGACCCCCTGATCCGTATGCTGGAAGACCTGGATGAAGATGTCCGAGCTGCCGCAGCTGGTGCGCTCGGCGCCTTGGGGGATACACGCGGTTCTGTTGCTCTATCTCAATTTCTGGGTAGCCCCGACCCTGACCTGCGTAGGGCTGTCGTAAAGCAGTTGGCCACCAAATGCGACCAAGCTGAACAACGATTACTTTCCGATGATTTGGACGGGACAAACCCCTGGATTGATCCCCAAGAAATAATCACTGAAGACCGCGTTGCTGAAGCCGCACAAGCATTAGGCACAAGCCCAGAAGAGACTCGTTCTCGATATGAATCTCTTTCATCAGCCTTTTGCCTCAAGCTTTCCTGGGCGAATTAGGAAGTTTAAAAAAGGAGCGAGGTCAGCCATCGACATAACACAAAGTAGCATTGGAACATTTTGGGGATGCACATTTGATATTTACATTTTATGATTAGGATGCAACAAGGACATCCTTCACTATTTCAATGTCTTTGTTCATTTCAGACTTTTCAAGCCTCTCTGGCCGAAGGGATTTTTTGATGCATGGCGCGATATCGAGGGGTCGCCGCCCCTTGCGGTACATTGAGGGCTGTGCGGCAACGAAGATGACAATGCAAGGCGCAAAAAAGAGCGAGGCCAACCCTCAGGCTGATGTTAACATTAACGCAAATAATAATCTGGAATACAATCGACGAATTTGATAAGCTTCTACAATCATGCACAATCAGGAATCCTTGCTTCATATAAACGATGGGACCGCAAAAGCGGTTGCCCATTACTGGAAAACAAGAACTACCCAGCGGAAGAAACAGGAAATTGGAGGTAAAGCCGATCAAGGTCTCCGTAGTGCCGTCACGGGTGGAGCCCAGATGGACGGCTTTATTGACCTTTTCACGGAACTTATTGTACAGGCAGGAATTCCGCTCCGTTATGTATTCCGGAAGAAGGCTGTTGAACTTCCCGGTTTCTTTCGGCCAACCAAGGAATGGGACCTGCTTGTTATCCGCGACAACACATTGATTGTAGCTGTTGAAGCTAAATCCCAAGTGGGACCATCTTTCGGAAACAACTTCAACAACAGAACCGAAGAGGCAATGGGCAGCGCTCTTGACCTTTGGACAGCCTTCCGTGAGAGGGCATATCTTGCCAGTCCACAACCATTCCTCGGATACTTCTTCATGCTCGAAGACTGTGAGGCATCAAATCGCCCTGTCAGCGTCAAGGAACCCCACTTCAAAGTATTCCCCGAGTTCGTTGGTGCGTCATATATGCGAAGATACGAGCTCTTTTGCCGAAATCTTGTTCTGGAACGGCATTACACTTCCGCTGCCTTCATTACCTCATCCAATCAAGACGGCCTCAACGGTACATTTAAAACTCCCGCTGACGATTTGTCAGTCGACCGATTTGCAAGAATTCTTGTCGCGCATGTGGCGACCTTCCTGTAAAATCATGCAGCAAACACTCCATAGACTGATTAACGGCGATGCAAGGGACTTGTCTTTCATTGAGGATGAGTCGATACATCTCGTTGTTACATCCCCGCCTTATTGGAACCTCAAGCGCTACAACGACAATAGGGATCAACTTGGCCACGTTCAGGATTACGAAGCATTTCTCACCGAATTGGAAAAGGTATGGCGGCACGTATTCCGCATCCTTGTTCCCGGTGGACGCCTGGTTTGTGTTGTCGGAGATGTCTGTGTAGCCCGCCGCACCTTTGGACGACATCTTGTGTTCCCCCTTCATGCAGATATCTGCGTCATATGCCGACGCATTGGTTTTGATAACCTGAATCCAATAGTATGGCACAAAATTGCCAACGCATCCTATGAAGTTACAAATGGCTCAAAGTTTCTTGGGAAGCCCTATGAACCGAACGCAATTATCAAGAATGACATGGAGTTTATCCTTATGCAGAGGAAACCCGGTGGATATCGAAAACCAACTGAAGAACAGCGCAAGGCAAGTAAAATAAACAAAGAGGAGTTTGATCGCTGGTTTCAGCAGATATGGAACATTACCGGTGCTTCAACCAAGCATCACCCTGCGCCGTTTCCGCTGGAGCTGGCTATGCGTCTGGTACGGATGTTTTCGTTTACCGGGGATACCGTGCTTGATCCGTTTTTGGGTTCAGGCACAACGATGATTGCGGCTATGAGAACAGGACGTAACAGTGTCGGCGTTGAAATTGATCCCGAATATTGCAGGATGGCGGCGAGATATCTGAGAGTTGAAAACAATGGTTCTGCTCCAAACCTAAGACTGTTCTTTGAAAAGACAGACCCGACGCAGGCATGCAGCGTGATGGAGGACCAAGCAATGTATGAGATCAAACCGGCAAAAAAGAAACTTGGATAGTATGTTTACAGCCGAACGTCCTTTATTATTTCAATAATTTTTTCATCATGGCGCCGCCATTCTTCTTTCTACTTTCAGCCTGAGCCTGATGTAGTTTTGGATAATAACCATGACGGTAGAGGCCGCACCTCTTTCGGAGCCGTGTTCCCGCTTTCGCAACTGGGACATATTGGCTCCCTCTTCTCTTCTTCATATACGCGAAAGCCGCGACCGCAGTCTTTGCACTCGTATTGCTTACCCGACATTTTCTCTCACCTCCTCAGCCATGTTTTAATCAGAGGATTATTATACCACATTATTGTCTGTCGCAACCGGACAACTAAATCACGATGCCAATAAACGCAGCACACCGAAATCCCATGGGGCATGAAAGTTCCGTTCGCTCAAAGGGGACCACGAGGCCCAGTGGGGATGGGAGGTCTTGTTGCCGCACTTATACAGATTACCCCGCCACTCTCGGCTCCCCACCTTTCCGAGACTCCCCGCATAGCTATTCAGAAGCGCCAAGGGAATAGCGAATTCCAGTAACCACGTGACTTCATCCTCTACCTCATGCTCCACAATGGGCGGGAGACTGCCGTAGACCGTTATCTGCCGACCTTCCGCAGGAGAAAGCGGCGTAGCTCCCGCCACTCGCCCGTTAATCCTGGTCGGATCCGTCACATATGAAGCGAGCAAGGCGCCGCAGCAGTTGAACTCAAAATTGAAGTAGCCCTTGCCGGGTTTCGGCTGCACAAAGAGCTCGACACAACTATCTTCATAGACCGGGGCCTGAAAACCGGTATGGATACATCGCACATATCGGTCCCGGACAAAGAACAGCCCGTATAGGCAACTATCGTCGTATAACAGCTTGCATCGAACAAGCGGCCGATGCGAAGTGCTTTCCGGTCTGAAGCAATCGATGCCGAGAAAAGGGGTTTCACCCCAGGCAGGTCCATCCCAGAGTCCGCGCAACTCCGGAGGTCGAGCAGTCTTGGGAATGTCGTGACAGTGGTCGCTCATGAGATGGACAAATTATGACGCGCAGGAAGAAAAATTGCAACGGTTCTATCCGGCAGTAAGGGCAATTCCGCGTTTCCCAACGTTACTTAATCGGCGACTTGTCCTTGCACATGGTATTTTGGAGAGATACTCCTATAATTCAAAAACATCCGCATTTCCGGGCCGAGGCGATTTTTGATGCATGAGTAGGCGCGCAAGGCCACTTCCCCGGGTTCAGTTTGGTATAGTTACAAAAACAAAATCCATAAATTAAACAAATTATTTGGAATGACACTCCATAAATTAATATTATTTATCCACATTTTCCGTAAAATCCTTCAGAGCAGATGCCGCATCCACACATTATTACACGGAAAATATGAAGGGACAGGCTAAAAAGGCTTGCCTTTTAGTAGACCTCTTCATGGCTTCCGATGTCGATGGGTACTATTTGATTATCCTCAATGATAAAGAAGATTGAGATTCTGTATGATATGCTGATAGATACCGAATGCAGTTCCGACAACTTTCCCTGAAGTTTGTGCAGTCTCAACGATGGATGAAAAGGGTTAATTTCCAGCAATTTAAGTGTTTTTTCATACTGACCGAGAAGTTCCGGATGTTTCTTGAAGAACTTCCTCGCCCTTTTGTTATAACTATCCGTGTATAGGATTTCAGCCACGGGTTATTCTCTTGACATGTTTCTCAACGGTTTCTTTTTTGACCTTGCCCCTTGCAAGATCATCCTTTGCTTCACGCAGGGCGGTTTCCAACTCGCATTCTCTTAAATAGCTGTATTGTTCGATGGGTAAAACCACAAAGCGATTCTTGCCTCTCACAGATATAATTGTTTCCTCACCGGAACAAGCGGCTTTGTCTAATGCGGCAACACCTTTTGTTTTAAGTTCATTTGCAGTAATAATTGTTCCCATTACAACCTCCTGTTACAGTAAATAACGATCAGATTACAATATCATGTTCGTACTATTAATAATACTCTTAACAGTGCTTATTGTAAAGTCGTAATGATGGAATAACCGGGTCATACGGACAGGAAAGCTCCTCGCCTTCTCATTTACTTTTTCATTTCATATTTTCTATGCATTTCCGGCCAAAGTGATTTTTATGCATAAGCAGGCACGCAAGGGACAGGGTTCGCAGGCATACTACCAGTACGTCGGAGAAGCATGACCCGAAGCGGAACGTGGTCAGGTGCAAAAAGCGCGAGGCCACCCCCCCCCAGATGATTACGATTGTCTATTTCTATAATCCTTATAACCAAACCTCTTTATCGCCTCTACCCTGCCCTCTTCCTTTATTATCGCAATATCCGGAAGATTGATGCCGTTAAAGTTAGTGCTTTTCACGATACTATAGAGGGCCATATCGGTAAAAATCAGCTTATCGCCACGTTTGAGCGGCTTGTCGAAGGAATAGTCACCTATCACATCGCCTGCGAGGCAGCTTGGTCCTGCGATTCTATAGCCGTGTTTCTTCTCTCCCGCCTTGCCCGACTTCATAATATGCGGTCTGTAGGGCATAAGGAGCACATCGGGCATGTGGGTTTCCGCCGACGCGTCGATGACGGCAATATCCGCCTCGTTTTTGACGATATCCAGAACGGAAGAGATCAGAACCCCTGCATTCAGGACACTCGCCTCGCCGGGTTCGAGATATACCTGCACTCCGTACCTTTTTTTGAAGGTATTTATAAGCTTGATGAGCCGCTCCAGATCATAATCATCGCGGGTTATATGGTGACCGCCCCCGAAATTGACCCATTTCAGCCCTTTTATGTATGGTCCATAGAGACTTTCAAAAGATTTCAGGACTCTTTCAAGAACATCCGAATTCTGCTCGCACAGGGCATGGAAATGGAGCCCGTCTACTATGCCTTTGTGTTTGGGGAATTCCTTGCTAAATATATCATGGATAATCCCCAGCCTTGAAGAGGGCGCACAGGGGTTGTACATTTCCGTTTCGACTTCGGCATGTCCCGGATTGACCCTCAATCCAACCTCCACGCCAACCTTTTTTGCCATCTTTCCATATCTCTCAAGTTGATAGAATGAATTAAATATGATTGAATCTGAATACTTCAGTATCTGTCTGATTTCTTTTTCATTGTATGCTGCCCCGAAGGTGTGCACCTCTTTCCCGAATTCTTCCCGGCCAAGCCTCGCTTCATTAAGACCGCTTGCGCACGTACCGTCCAGATACCTGCTCATCACCGGAAAGGTGGCGAATGAGGCATATGCTTTCAGGGCATGCAATATCTTGCAACCTGTGCGGTCCTTTACATATTGCAAGACTCGCATGTTTTCTTCGATGAGGGTTTCGTCGATGAGGTAAACCGGCGTCGTAATAGTGCCTGCTGCGATCGCGAGAAATCGTTTGTTCGCCGCGGTAAAGCTTTTCCTCCTGACGTCTTTAATCGCCCGAACTGTTTCTTCAACTTTTCTATCAATATCCATCAGGTAAGCTTCACACCTTATCCGGAAGCGCTGTATGCTCAACTACCTGCCAGGGAAGCCCGTATGCATTCAATGCCTCCATAAACTTATCGGGGTCGAGCTGCTCAATATTGTATACCCCGGACCCCTGCCAGACTCCTGTAAGCACCATCATCGCCCCGATCATGGCGGGGACGCCTGTTGTATAGGCAATCGCCTGCGTTCCGGTCTCTCTGAAGGCCTCTTCATGGTCGCAAACATTGTAGATATACCGGGTAATGACTTTCCCGTCTTTTTTCCCGGTCATAATGTTGCCGATAACCGTCTTCCCTGTATATTTTGTTCCAAGGGAGGCGGGTTCGGGAAGCAGTGCCTTGAGAAACTTTATCGGAACAATCTTCTGCCCCTCATAGTCAACCTCATCTATACGTGTCATACCCACGTTCTGAAGCACCCTCAAATGGGTGAGGTAATTTTCAGAGAATGTCATCCAGAACCTGACCCGCTTCAATCCTTTTATATTCTGAACCAGCGACTCGATCTCCTCATGGTAGAGCAGATAGCTTTCCTTAAAACCTGCAATGGGATAATCAAAGCTGAAATGGACGCTGCCTTCCTCGATGATAGCGGGCGTTTCGATCCATTTCCCATCTTCCCAGTGTCGCACTGCCTGCGTCACTTCCCGGATATTAATTTCAGGATTAAAATTTGTAGCAAATACATAACCATGGGTTCCGGCATTGCAGTCCAGTATGTCCAGATAGTTAATCTCGTCGAAGAGATGTTTACGGGCATAGGCGGTAAAAACATTCGTTACGCCAGGGTCGAATCCCGAACCGAGGACTGCCATGATCTCTTTTTTCCTAAACCGCTCCTGATATGCCCATTGCCAACTGTATTCAAAGTGTGCTTCATCCAATGGTTCATAATTCGCGGTGTCTATGTAGTGCACCCCTGCAGCCAGGCAGGCATCCATAATGTGCAGATCCTGATAGGGAAGCGCAAGATTAAGCACTACATCCGGTTGAAATGTATTTATGAGAGCGGTGAGTTCCGGGACATTGTCGGCATCCACCTGCGTCGCTTTAATGTCTCTGCCGTATCGCCTTCTGATATCGTTCTTTATTGCCTCGCACTTTGAGGGTGTCCTGCTTGCCATCAAAATTTCTTTGAATACTTCCGGTACCTGCGCGCATTTGTGAGCTGCAACTGTGGCAACGCCTCCGGCCCCTATTATCATTATTCTTCCACGGCTCTTTGTATTATTCATAAGCGGTCTCCTGCATAACGGATTACATATGTTCTATTCTATATTATTTTTTGGCTTAATATCAACTTCCAGGGCATAGAATCAACGGATTCTCCCTTCGCCGGAGTTGCGACAAGGGAGAGAAACAACAATATGCCGGGATTAGTGAAGTCGATATGCCATTTAACAGGAAAGTATATGCCGATTGAGCTACCGACTTCCTGGAGGATGTAAACGCCGGTTTTGCGCTGCCTGCTAATGGGAACACTATTTATCCCGGTTATTGCCCCTTATTTTCTTGCCGCTCCAATCACCTCTTCGCAGGGTATCATGATGTGATTATCTCCGGAACGGAAACGCCCTGCTGTTTTTATGACATTCAGCTTTATGTTTGACGCAATTTCCTCCGGTATGTTTTTGAGCAGCATCTGGAGACGACCGCTTATTCCCAACACTCCCTCCCAGTATTCCTCTGCGCTTTCCGTCTCAAGAACAACGCTATGCCTGGAGGTATGAATGTCTTGGAAGCCTGCATCGGAAAGCGCTTTTTCAAGCATTCCTTCCGGTCCGAAATCGAACCACATAGGCGCCCCGGGCACAACAGCAGCGGGCCACAGTTCCCGTATCGTTTTTGCAACGATCCCGATTGTAAGGGCACGGTCAGGAGTGCTCCACACGGAAAGCGCAAGGACGCCATGCGTCTTTTTCAGGACACGCCGCATTTCATACAGCGCCTTCATCCGGTCTGTCATGTGTACCAGGCCGTGATTGCATAATACGACATCGAACAAATCATCCGGAAAAGGCAAAGCTTCCGCATCCCCTTCCTGGAAGGTGACATTCTTCAGGCCTCTTTCTTCAGCTTTCCTCCTTGCCAACTCTACCATTCCAGGTGCAAGATCCACTCCTGTCACTGTTCCGCCAGGCGCCGCCAAGTGTGCTGCCATAAGCGAAGGGATCCCCGGCCCGCAAGCAACATCAAGGATATGCCGGCCCGGTTTGAGCCCTGCGTTTTCGATAAGAGGCCGTGCGTACATTTCGAATATCCTGCTTCCGTACTTTTCATAGTTCGACGCGGTCATGCTATAAACTTGACGCTCAATGTTTTTATATTGTACCGGATCAAATGGTGTCATTGATCTACCTCCCTTTTTTCTACAGGATTTTGTCAAAATACATCCGAATTCTTGTCTCTCGCCCTCTCCCCCGTTTTTCAACGGGGTCGTTCGAGACCGCAGAGTTCGCGGAGAGAATCTTTTGCTTCCAGCCTGATTTTAAGAGAAGTCAATAAAATCAGGCCGTGGAATTGCCATAAATTAAGCAGTCTCATAATTCACGGCAAAAATAATATAAAAAACTCTGCGTTCTCTGCGAACTATGCGAGAGATAAATTTATCTTGTTCTCCTTTTCCATGCAAATATTGACAATATCTTCTACAGGGTACAATGAGGATTTACAAAAAGACAATCACCCAAACGGGTGATACGGCAACAATTATGTGAGTTTATGCGAAGCTGCCCAGACCGCCGCCTGGGTTCGGTCTGTAACACCCAATTTTGAGAAGATATTCCGGACATGTGTCTTTGTTGTATCAGGTCTGATACTGAGGATACCGGCGATCTCTTTGTTGGAAAAACCTCGTGCAATAAGTCTGAGAACCTCCTGTTCGCGACGAGTCAGGGCAACCTTTTGCCCGTCCGTGGAGGTTTTTTCACGGTCAATAATCCCTGCTGCATTCAATTCCCTTAATGCCCCTTCAAGGGACTCGATATATCTCCTGCGTTGTTTCTCGTCTTTCTTTTTATCTGTGATCGGTATAAGGATTTCGAAGATGTGCTTGACTACCCCGTGCTCATCAAAGATCGGGTATGCCCTGACTTCAGCATATCGCCGCTCCTTATTAGGCAGATCAAGCCATCTTTCCATGATGCAGGGCTTTCCCGTATCGGAAACAATCTTTAAAAGACAGACCGGGCAAGGGGTATCTCTTCTGCGCCATACCTCATAACAGGGTTTTCCGATCATCTCGCTAATGGGTTTTTCAACATTAACAGCCATGATCTTGTTGGCCCAGAGAACCGTATAGTCTTTATTGAGTATATTGACGGCAATATCCGGGGCAGTCTCGAAGACTGCTTTTAAGAGATTCAATGAAGCATCAAAGGAAAGATTCGTTTGTTCCACTGCTCAATCCTGCCTTTAACCGGGTTTTTATCCTGTCCCGTTGAGCAAATAACAGTACATATACGTTTGTTGCCGATGCAGTATCAATGCTCTATGTGCCTGTTTGCTTATGTCGCGGCTTGATTTCCAATGCATTTAATTATTTTTATGCAGAGGTTTGTTCGCATCGATATAACTTAAGAGCGTGTAGATCAATTTGGCGGCAAGAAAATCCGGGGCCTTAGAGTCTGACGGACAAAGCTCAACAACGTCAAACCCGACGATTCGTTTTGATTTCGAGACAGCATAGAGGAGCTTCATAACCTGATGCCAGCCTAAACCGCCCGGCTCGGGAGTCCCCGTTGACGGCATGATACCGGTATCAAAGACATCAAGATCAATGGTGATATACACACTGCCGGTGAGCAAGCGAGCTGCATTTTGTATCCATTTATCGGAATCATGTATCTTATGTGCGAAAAACATCTTTTTATTGTCAACGCCCGGACGCTCCGAAACGTCCATGCTGCGTATTCCCACAGAAACAATGTTCTCAGTAAATTCCCTGACCCGGGCAATAACGCAGGCATGGCTATAAGGGGTCCCTTCATATGAGCCGCGAGAGTCGGCATGGGCATCAAGATGCAAAATACTGAGATCCTTATAATGCTTTGCATAAGACTTGATAACGCCGATAGAAACGGAATGTTCTCCTCCGAGTGCAACTACAAGCTTGTCATCTCTAAGATAACGCGTGACTGCCTCTTCAGTTTTTTTTATCAAAGCAGAGGAGGAAGTCGCACGGATCGGCTTGGCAGTAAAAATCCCCTTTTTGTAGACCTCGCTGTCGGTCTCTATATCATAAAGTTCGAGATACGGAGATGCCTCAATTATAGCTGCAGGACCTTTGTCGGCCCCCTTAAGCCATGTGCTGGTTTTGTCAAAAGGAATTGGGAGTATGACTGCAAAGGCCCGGGCATAATCAGTGTCATCGTTGGGCAACCTGCAAAAACTAAAAGGATGCTTCGGCATTTTAGTCGATAATAAATACTGCCGACGCGAGTACTGTGGTCCAGAGACCGTCTTTATTTCCCTCAGCAGACTGGCAGATGTTTTTTGTTTTGAATATATGGCCGCTCGCTGTGTAAGACTGCTTACGCTCATCCCATGCCTGATTCGGATCAAAAGGAATGTCGAGTGTCGTTGCAAGCATTGTAGCTGCAAGGTCTTCAGCGTATTCACCGGAAACAATGGCCTTTTCGCCAAACGCATGGTGCTCGGAGATATAGCCGTACTGGGAGTGATCCGTCGGTCTGGCAAGTCCGATTGCTGCAGAAATAAGGCGGTTCGGTTCATTTGTCTCGTTTCGGGACATTACGCAATACGTAATCTGACCTGGATCGAGAAGCTCTAAACCGGCAGCCCTTGAAATAATCTTACATCCGGGCGGGAATATGCTCGACACATACACGAGATTACATTTCTCAATGCCGGCACTTCTTAATGCAACCTCGAAGGACGATAGTTTGTCTTTATGGACACCTACTCCTTTCGTAAGAAAGACTTTTTTCGGGGTCATTTTTGCAACTTCCTTCATCACCTTCTACTCCCAGAGTACTACGCCGGCAAATACCGCGCCAATAGCGATAACTTTATATGTGGCCGAAATAGCCATTATTTCTTTTATTGCCCGGTTCCTTACTTCCATGCCCTTTTCGACCATCTTTTTGACCTGCTCCACTACAACACGCTCTTCAGCTCTTGCCGAATACTCCATAATTAAACCCGCACGATTTACATCCTTTGGTATACCTATTGCCACAGCGGCAGATATCACTTCTCCGGGAACATCGCTATAAAGAGATGCATAAGCTGTCGGCACAAGGGCTCCTTGCGGCATTGGAACCGGAGGGGGTTTAATCTCTTCACAGCCCGGCGGAAGAATGCTGCTCATCCTCACCAGGTTGGTGTCTCCGACACCCGAAGCCAGAAGAGCACCATCAAATGCATTTAATAATGAGAATCCTTCAGACGAACCGCTGACAAGAAAAAACTTCGTGGGTGTTTTAATAATCACTTTAACCACCTCCCAAACTCTTCAATACCCGGCAAGTCTTCGGGTTACTTCTCTTTATGCGTTCCGTACTTTTTAAAACATCAATTTACAGCCATCTACATACTTTTTGCCTGTCAGGAGGAGGAACACCTAAAAATTGGGAGGCGAAGATACCCACAAAACACACGCCTTGTTATTTCGCCTGTTTGCTATATAATGCTTCTTTGATGCTTTAAAATAAAAGCATTCACCCTTTTTCAGTTTATATGGTTTCCCGCCAAGTACAAGTTCAATGCCTCCATAAAGGACAAAACCAAACTCCTCTCCTTCGTGAGGCTCATCCTCAGAGGTTTTTTCACCTACATCCAGCTCAAGAAGCGCCGGGTCCATCAGCCTGTTCTGGGCTGCCGGGACAAGGATTTGAAATATCTTCACCTCTTCATGTTCCATGTCAACCCTGTCCTTCATCTGAAAAACAATCTTCTCGTCAAAAGCACCGTCAAAAAACGTCGAGGGTTTTTCATCGAGGGCATCAAGTATTCCGATGAGGCTCTCCACAGACAATGATGTAAGGTTCCGCTCTACCTGGGAAATGAATCCCTTTGTAAGCCCGGCTCTGATAGCAAGCTCTTCCTGCGTCAAGGCTTTAGCCTGCCTTAGCATCTTTATCCGTTCACCTATGCTCGATCCGTCAATTTTCATGATAACAATATAAGCTACTTAAAAGTTTACATTATTAAACAAAATAATAATAATTTTTGTCAAGTACTTTTTTATTTAACTTTAATGCTTACTATGCTAAACTTGATAAAGGTTGAGGTAAATGCTTGTAAAACAATCACTTATAGAGTTTTTCAGGGACAATAACATTGATACTATTTTTCATTTACCCGGGATTCACACACTTCCCTTAAATGAAAGTCTTGTAAAATCAAATATTAACAGTTTTATGGGAAGACATGAAAATAATATTACTGCAATGGCAGACGGTTATGCGAGGTCATCAGGCAAGGTCGGAGTGATTATCGTCACGCCCGGACCGGGTCTTGGAAATGTTGTTTCCGGTTGTATGGAGGCATACAGCAACGATGTACCGCTTTTCATCATACATGTGGATACCGGAAGAGAAGAAATCGGAAAAGGGATACTCCATGAACTTGTTGAGCCGGAGGTAATCTTTACCCATTTTTCCAAAAAAACCTATTCCATATCAAAAACAGAAGAAATAATATCTGTATTTAATGATGCTTATCAAACCGCTGTTTCAGGACGGAAAGGCCCGGTCCTTGTTTCAATACCTTATACATTTTTCGAAAAAGAGATGCCGGGAAAAGCTGAGAGCGTAGAGCGGGAAGCGGAGAGCGTAGAGCGGAAAAACATAAGCAATGACCTGAGCAAACTCGAAGAGGTTCTGACAGGGAAGAAACGGCCTGTAATTATAGGCGGCACATCATTGATGTTTGAAGAGGCGCGGCCGATTATCGACGACATATGCATGGGGTCATCGATACCATTCCTCACAACCACAGGGGGGAAAGGGATAGTAAACGAAAACAGCATATACAGCTTTGGTAATATAATGCAAAAAAACATCGCTAAAGAGATTCTCTCATTGTCCGATATCGTTATAGCGATCGGGACGAGGCTCCGCGATGTGGATGCAAAACGCAGAGGCATCAAGGTTAAAGAACTTGTCCATATCGATATTGATAATAAATGGACCGGTAAAAATTATGCAACAAAGTTAGAGATCGTCGGAGATATAAGACAAATGCTGGAAGACCTCAGCCAAATATTGAAAGGCAGAAGGTTCGACTGGGATATCGGAGCGCTTAAAAAAACGCATATAAAGGGTTTGGAACAGATAAGAAAGTTATCACCGGGATTTCCTCTGATAAACCTTATACGGAAGTCAATCCCTGACGATACAATGACAGTGTGCGATTTGAATTTCCCTTCTTATTACGCAGAATATTATTTTCCTGTTTATCACCAGAAAACATTTATCATGCCGAGGGGCATATCTCCTATTTTTTACTCACTTCCGGCGGCTATCGGTGCAAAAATCGGAAGGCCCGACAGGCCTTGCCTCACTCTTTGCGGGGATGGCGGCATTATCTCTGCGATTGGGGAGCTGACCACAATTGTAAAATATAATATCCCTGTTGTAATCTTTGTTCACAACAATAACAGCTTTGGCATTCTTGAAGACGTAATGAACAATAATTACGGGATCAAAGATTTCATGACGCTCAATAACCCCGATTTTTGCAAGTTAGCCAACGCCTTCGGCATCAAGTCGAAAAAGACTAAAAGTTTGGACGGTTTAAAAAGGATTTTTCTCCGTGACGTAACATGGAATGAACCGTTTTTGATTGAGTTTGACTGTCCCGTTTTACCACCACCGTGGAGAGTGTGATTTTAAATTCAGTATGGTTCGCATCCATCCGGCCTTACAACTTGCCGCACATAAAAGCTCTGATTTGAACAAGTTAGTTCGGTTCAACCACAGTCCGAATTGCAATGTCAATTCACCTTATTCTTCTTTCGTTCCTCTGTCAGTTTATCCCTTTTTGCCGCAGCCTCCGCAATAAGCTGAGCAAGTTCAGAGGACATCTCCACAAACTCGCCGTAGTCCGTATGTTCCCCACCAACGCTTGGCGCTTTATACTCCAAGGGTCCGGCCGGCGAGAAATCATCCTCAGCAATAACAAGGCCGAAGTGTCTCACGATGGATTCTTCAACTATATCATCGAGCGGACTTGCATTCCGCTCCTTAACGTCAATGTCAAGTATCGGCTTCATCCTGGATTTCATTTCTTCAAAGGTACCGCCGGCTCCACCTCCTACAGCAACAGAAATGATCTCTTTGGGATCAAATGCGTTGACTACAGTATACATGGTTGTTGGAGCGCCAAAGCCGCTGGCATGAAACCACGCTTTCCTATAATCGTCAAACGTCTTTCCCTCTCTAAGTCTCCGGTGAATTATAGCAATAAACTTCATCGTTCCCCTCCTTCAGATCCCGCTGCTTTAGTATCGATTCTTGCCGACATGGGTGTAAGCCGGAGCCGGCTTTGCGGGAGATTGGCTGCTTGATGGGTTATGTGTTTCAATTATTTCCATTTCCGTGTTAAGCAATTCCCACCTATTTGATCTTTTCCTCTAGTTTTGGGATTAGGTCATTCAGAATTATTAAAACCTGCACGGCCATTTCGTACGTAACTTGATTAATAATCGATTCTTCTCCGTACCGATTGGAAACCAACTTAACAGAGCCGTCTACCAAGTGGAGTAACTCGGAAGGGATTTCTGGATCTACATGCGCACCACCCAGTTTATTGGCAGCCCAAATAATCAATTGGCTCCTCGTATACCTGATCTTACCCTCTACATAAACAATTTCATTCCAGTATTCATCAAACTCTTTATCGATCAAAAATGGTGCATCAAATAAAGGTGTTTTATTTCCTATAGTAAAACCGGTATACAGCACAACATAGGGATCAATCTTGTTCTGATCCCTCCCTTTAAAACGAATGCGAAAGCCATATTTTTTAGGTAGATCAGGCAAAATAGGAGTTGACGTTCTCGATTTATGGAACAACGTTCTGATCGTTGACGCAATTTTAAGGGCAAAGTGCTCCTTTCCGCTAATATACTCATCGGTATCCGATTGTAAAAAATCCCTTTGCGATCTTAACTGCTTTAAATAATCTTTATCAGTAAGTTGATACATTCGATAACTCCGTGAAGCGGTTAGTTCATCTAAATACCTATAGTGAATGCCAACTCATAAGCAGCACCTCCTGCTGCTTATGAATGTATACAAAAGTGTTACCTGTGTACCCAGAATAATCTGTTACCTATGTGTCCGTTCGGTCAGTGAGGAGAGGTCAGAAGATTGCATAAGAGAAGGGGTGGGCGTTGTTTGAGAATCAATAACATATTTACTAAAGAACGTCTCCTTCTGACCCCGGAATGGAAGCATCGGGACTCCAGTTCCAGGGGTCCCAAAATGAGAGTTCTGCCCCAACCGCATAATTGGGTCATCTTGCGCGTTTGAAATGATCTGTAAACGGATGTCTAGTTTCCTCGTATGATGGTCTACTTGGTAATCACCGGGATATATGTCTTGAGGAGCTAACGGGAGAATCATGATAATCCGGGTTACGTAATCATCATCTCCACCAGACAAGATGTCGGCAGCTTTGCCTTGCATCAGCGAAGCATTTGCCATATCAAGATTTATCGGAATTCCCAGTTTGTCTTTCATGCAGCTAATTCCATTCTTCTACATCTAACAACGAGTTGAGCCGGAGTTCAAGCGATCGGCTCGAACGTCTGGTTGGACAAGGTTTTTCTCCATAGTTCTTTCAAATTTAGTAATTTAATGGGCGTGCCTCTCTCTTCTATGCACCGCCGCACCTATCCCGGAAAAACTTATAATTCACGACCTGAACCCATAATAGGTTCCGGCTTGACCAGGCACTCCCGAATACCGCAATATGTTCAGAAATCTTTCAGATTTAGGACCCTTGCCGCATTCTTATATGCAACCTTTTCAATATCGGGCTGGTTGACTGGCAGATGCTTCAAAAAATCAACGGCGACTTTGTTCGATTCAAACGGCCAATCTACTGAAAACAAAACACTGTCTATTCCCAGGACTCCTAAAGCACAAAGAAACGAAGGGTATGAAAAATTGCCACTTGTTGTGACTATCATGTTTTCTCTCATATACTCGGCAGGCGACCTCTTCAGTCCTTTATCCCGCGCATAAGCCCTCAATCGATTGTTTATCCTGTCCAGGTTATAAGGGATGGATTCTCCAAGATGTCCGAGAATTATTGTGAGTTTGGGAAACTGGTCAAACACGCCGGCGGTGAGCAGTCTCATAAAATGACAACTGGCATCAACCATAAAACCCCATTCAGGGCCTGAAAGCTCTTCTCTTCCCTTGAAGTATGCCTGTTTCATTTGAGATACCGGAAAGTCGGGATGTATATAGATAGGGACATTGCGGGACTCGGCCAACTCCAGAACAGGCCAGTATTTCATATCGTCAAGAAACTCCCCGTTGATCGACCCACACACAAATCCACCCACAAATCCGGGAGTGTTGAGCGCCCGGTCAAATTCGGTAACGGCCACCTTGGGATCTGCAAGAGGAAGGGATGCAAAGG
>Ga0209749_1001828_pt1 | contig 16592 bp, 16 predicted proteins | sample EPASupsiteSAE347_FD_187267 | JGI IMG/M metagenome (GOLD analysis project Ga0209749, IMG submission 187267) | Bioremediated contaminated groundwater from EPA Superfund site, New Mexico - Sample SAE3-47 (SPAdes) (version 2) | ecosystem: Environmental > Aquatic > Deep subsurface > Groundwater >... | reverse complement strand
CATGCTCTTTTTTTGTTAAAATTTCAAATTTCTTCTTTTACAAAATGCTTTACCTTAGGCCTTATCCATGCGTACGCCCTGAAAATAAATAGTTTGCGTGCGATTTTTTTATTGTTTTTTTGAGCGCTTTTACAAGCAAGAATTAATGTATTTTGTATTGTGTGCTTGTTATACTGTCTTATTATGGGTATTAGAAGGATTATATGAATACTATTTTGGAAAAAATAAAGGCTGATGGCGTCAAGTTTATTGAGCTACAGTTTAGTGATATTTTTGGTGCTCTTAAATCAGTGACGGTCGCCTCTGATATTGCTGAATCTGTCCTGAGTAAGGGTAAATGGTTTGATGGGTCAAGTATTCGTGGTTTTGCACGTATTATGGAGAGTGACTTGTATCTCAAGCCCGACCTTGAAACATACACGATTTTGTACCCATCTGATCCGTCTTTAAAAACAGCTCGTTTTTTGTGCGATGCGTATACGCCTGAGGGTAAATCATACGAAGGTGATCCCCGTTTTATTCTCAAAAAAGCAGTGAGCGAGGCTGCCGATCTTGGGTATACCTGTATGCTGGGCCCTGAAGTTGAGTTTTTTCTTCTCAAGGCTGGTGCACATGGTGAAATGCTTGCGGTGCCACACGATGTTGGTGGCTATTTTGATAGTTCAACGTGCGATAAAGCAAGCGATTTACGCAAAAAAATTATGCTTGCGATGAACGAGATGAAGCTCAATGCCGAAATCTCGCATCACGAAGTTGCTGTTGGGCAGCACGAAATTGGTTTTCGCTACGGTAATGCATTAGAAATGGCTGATAAAATTATTACCCTTAAGCATATTATTAAATCTATGGCTCACATGGATGGTATTTATGCAACATTTATGCCAAAGCCGTTTTTTGGTATAAATGGTAGCGGCATGCACGTGCATTTTAGTTTGGTTGATAGACATGGTGAAGCTGTGTTTTGTGATGCCGCAGGCAGGTACCGTCTTTCGGGAGTGGCTCAGCAGTTTATTGCGGGCATCATGAAACATATAAAAGAAATATTAGTTTTATTGGCTCCGACGGTTAATTCGTACAAACGATTAGTTCCTGGGTATGAAGCCCCCGTGTATATTTGTTGGGGGAGCGCCAATCGTAGTGCATTGATCCGAATTCCGCAAGTTCTTGAAGATAGTCCAAAATCGGTGCGCGCCGAGATCAGATGCCCTGATCCAAGCTGTAACCCTTATTTGGCTTTTGCGGCTATAATTAAAGCAGGGCTTGAGGGAATAAAAAAACAAGAAAAAATTGCTGATCCGGTAGAAGAAAACGTATACAAGTATGATGATGTACAACGTGAGAATCGTCATATTCAAACGTTGCCTGGGACGCTTGGTGAAGCGCTTGAGGCGTTTAAGAAAAGCACGATCATGCGCGAATTTTTAGGTGACGAATTCTTTAACAAGTATTATGAAGCAAAGAAAAGAGAGTGGGACGAATACCGTACGCAAGTAACTGAGTGGGAATTAAAACGCTATCTTGAGCAAGTATAGTTCTTGTTATTCTTCATATTCTATTTCCCAGCCATCTTGTTCTGCCAGCTGTTCGGTTGGTAGTGCTACCGGTTGTTTGCGTCGCATGAGTTCTTGAGCGCTTTCTTTTATTACGCGTTTTGATTGATTCGCTTGTTCGTCAAGATGTGTTTTTGCTTCATCAAATACACGGTTCATATCTTTTTGCATTTTGTGAATTTGCTTTTGAAGTTTTAAAATCATCTGTACGCCGGCGATATTGATACCCAATTGATGTGTGAGGTAAATAACGTCTTCCAGATTTTTCACATCTTCTTCACTAAACAGTCGCGTATTGCCTTCAGATCGCTTGGGTGCTATTAACCCTTCTTTTTCGTACAGACGTATGGTTTGTTGGTGTATGGCAAACATTTGAGCTACCGCCGAAATAGAATAGTGCGCTTTTTTGCGCTTAATTTTTTTGCCCATGAGGGACTTTCGTTTTTTATTTACTTTATCCAACGGTCGCTGAAGAATCAACTTTTGACAATCGGTAGCCTAGAGCACCAATGATCAAAAGTGCTACAAACGTATAGAGGGCACGTGGTCCATTAATATAAAAACCGTTAACGCATGATATAATAAAAATACTACAACTGCAAAGAGCGAGAACGGCGATTGTGCGTGCCCATAGCTTAGTAAATTTTTTAAACACAAATGCGGTGAATGCGAGCATGCTGACGGTATATGCAAGCGTGCAGCCAAAAGCGTTAACTTGTTGTAAAATAATCTGATTAGCATGGGTTAGCATGACGTATCCAAAACAAAAAGCAGCCTCGATACATAAGCACCAGTAAGCAATACCGTTGGTATTTTGTTGCGTAATAATCTGTGCTCCTGGTATGTGATTGCTTGCAGCAAGGTTGTGCAAATTCCAAAGATTGCTAAAGAGTATACCGTATGCACCACCCAGGGCTGATGTTCCCATGCAGATATACAAGAGCGCTTGAATGTGCAAAAGAGCTGTGCTGCTTATTGATTTCAAAAAGATAGCGATAGCATCAAATGGTTGTGCTTGTGTCAAAAGATCGAGATTGAGCGTGCCGTAGTAACAGGTTTGATAAATTATGAACAGGACAAGCACAATAAGATACGAAATAATAATAGCGCGAGGAGCATTTTTTTGTGCGTTTTCAATGTGCTTTCCGAGCGACAGGCTCGCTTCAAATCCGGCGAATGCATAAATTGCAAGGGGAAGAGCGCTGATGAGGCCACTTGTAGGAAATGTCATTGCGGCAAAGTTGTGTGGCTGAATAAACCACAGGCCACTTACAATAATAAACAAAATTGGTATAGTTTTGAGCGCAAGAAAACTGAGTTGTATGCTTTTGCCAATACGCATATTTAAGAGATTGAGTGTAACAAATACGCTAATCACCAGCGTATCGAGTGTAAAGATCGATAGGTGTTGTAGTACTGGAAATAGCTGTTGAAATAAATGGCAACAAAAATGGATCATAAGACCGGCTGATGCTGGTTTGGCGATAAAATATGCCCACGTGCTGATAAAACCCCAGAATGAGCCTAATTCATCTTTGGCTATGCCATAAAAAGATCCGTCTTGTGTTTTATTGATTAAAACTGCCATAGCGATAATGAGTGGAATAAATAAAGTTCCAATAATTAAGTAGGGTAAAAAACTGAAAGTACCAGCTTTTTGGGCGAATGGCACGCTGTTAAGAAAAATTCCTACGCCAAGCATGATGTTCAAGTTAATAATAACTGCAGATGGAAGCGATAATTTGTACGGTTGCGCCATAAAAAGCCCTTTATATCATTTAGGGTCAGTATAGCGTATTTATGGCAAAATACTAAGGTAGAGCGCTATAGAGCCGGCGACAGCAGCGTTGAGGCTTTCGGCAGGGCCTGGCATTGGTAGCGTTACATGCCTGTCGCATGTGGTTGCAACTTCTGGTGGAATGCCGTGTGCTTCGCCACCAACTACGATAAGATCTTGGGAAGATATTTTTTCAGATTTTTTTCCGTTATGTGCTACCATGGCACATAAAAGTGGGCGTTTGCTATGTTTTTTTAACGTGTTCCAATCAAGTTCTATTATTAAAGCGTATCCAATGGTGCCGGCTGAAGCTTGAATAACTTTTGGGCTCCATGGGTCAGCGCCGCTAACTAGAATCATCTGCGGTCGATCGAATGCAACAGCTGAGCGTATTAATGTGCCCATATTGCCCGGGTCGCTGATGTTATAAAGAACAAGCCCTGGTGCAAGATGACCAGGTGCTTTGTGCTGCGGTATGGAGAAAACGCCCAAAAAACCGCTTGGTGTTTTTGTTGCGGCAATTTTGTGCATTATTTTTTCACTTACGATTATAAGCTTTTGTTCGGATACAAATTCTTGTGCTTGTGTGTAGGTCTCTGGTGTCACAAAAAAATTGTTTAGTGCAAGCGGGCTTTTGGCTAGTGTTTGACAGGTACGTAACCCCTCGGCTATAAATAGTCCATACGCGGATCGTCCTTTAGGTGATGCAAGAGCGATTATTTTTTTTATTAACGGGTTGTCAAATGACGTTATATGTTTCATGTATTGTTCTTTTTGTTATAAAGAATAACCTAAAATGGTTTGTTGGTCACGAGTTCTATAGATATAATTTTTTTGATATGTGTTACTGGAGTTGGGTATGGGAAAAAGAATAGCTTTAGGGTTGCTTTTTTGTGGATCGATATGGGCCATGCAACGGGCAGCTCCTCCACCTTTCGATGAAAATTATTCAAATGCTGTTTTACGCGATCCTTTGCAGGATTATTATGATGATCAACAGGCGCTTCTTGAGCGTGTGCGTAGGCAGATAATCTGCCACAAGGCTCGTTCGGCCTCGATGGTATGTTGTGGATCATATATCTGCTGTGGTGCATGGGGTATGATACAGCAGGTGTTGGGGTATGATCCGCATGCCGCTTTTATTACCGCGCTGACAGCCATATGTGGTAGTGTTACATTTGATAGTGCAGCTGATTCACTTGAAGATTCTGGATTTAGAATGACATTCAATGATCTTTGTGCGTTTAAAAGACAAATTAAAGATCGTATGCGAATTATACGTACCATGATAGCAGATCACGAAGCTGCTGTGCGACAAGCACGATCGCTGCCTGCCCCTGTGCTGCGCCATCGATCAGTCGTTCCGCATGAATCAGAGTAGTCTATAGCTGGTTTTACGCTATGGTCACAATCCCGTCTTTTGCATCAACAGTTATAGTATGTTTGTCTGGATTTTTGAGTCGGTATTGTGCAAGCGGCGCAACTACTTCTTTTTGTATCGCGCGCTTGAGTGGTCGTGCGCCATATTCAGGCGTGTAGCTTGTTTTTGCAAGTTCTTTGGCTACACGATCAGTTATGGTTAGTTTTATTTCTTGTTGTGCAAGACGTTTTTTGAGATCTTCCAGATTAATGGTGGCTATGCGCGCTACACTGTCTTCTGATAATCGATTAAAGAAAATAATACTATCGATGCGGTTGAGGAGCTCTGGTCTAAATGTTTTTTGGACCAGAGCGTCCACTTCTTTGTGCACTTTTTCAGTAATGGTTGGCGATTCCAAAATAATCTGTGCGCCAATATTAGATGTCATAATAATAATGCAGTTTTTGAACGAAATATGACGTCCTTGCCCATCGGTAAGGGTACCTTCGTCAAGTACCTGTAATAGAATATTCATGACATCTGGGTGCGCTTTTTCGACTTCGTCAAAGAGTACGATGCTATATGGTTTTCGGCGTATTGCTTCCGTAAGTTGTCCACCTTCTTCGTATCCTATATAGCCGGGAGGCGAGCCAATCAGACGTGCTACCGAGTGTTTTTCCATATATTCTGACATATCGATACGGATTATGTGTTGTGGGTCGTTAAATAAAAAGTCCGCAAGGGTTCGAGCAATTTCGGTTTTACCCACACCTGTCGGGCCTAAAAATAAAAAAGAGCTGATAGGTCTGTTAGGGTCTGTAAGTCCTGCGCGATGTGTTTGAATTGCGCGAGTGACTTCTTCAATCGCCTTATCTTGACCGATAACACGTTTTTTGAGTAATTCGCTCATGTTGAGCAATTTTTGACTTTCATCTTGCGTAAGTTTATCAACTGGAATATGTGTCCAACGTGATAGTACTGCGGCAATATCGTGCTCATCAACAGATTCTTTTATAAGCTCTGATCGTGTTTTTTTGAGTTTAGCTTGTTCTTCGTTTAATTGCTGCTCAAGATTGGTAAGTTTGCCGTACTTGATCTCAGATGCTTTAGCGTAGTCTCCGTCGCGTTCTGCTTGCAAATAAAGTGTGTGTGCACGTTCAATATCTTCTTTGAGTTTGTTTATTTTTTCAAGTGGCGCTTTTTCTGCGTGCCACTGGTTAAGAAGTTTCTGATGTTTTTCTTTGAGTGTGCTTAGCTCTTTTTCTATCTCCTGAAGGCGTGTTTTTGATGCGGGCACATCTTTTTCTTTGCTCAGTGCGACTTTTTCAATTTCAAGTTGTCTGATGCTCCGTTCAAGTTGATCGATTTCCTCAGGCTTTGAATCAATTGCCATTTTGATCATCGATGCTGCCTCATCGACGAGATCTATAGCTTTGTCCGGTAAGAAGCGATCTGAAATATATTTTGCAGAGAGTTGCGCGGCGGTTACGAGTGCTTGATCTTTTATTCTGATACCGTGGTGCAGTTCATATCGTTCTTTGAGTCCGCGCAAAATAGAGATTGTATCCTCAATACTTGGTTCTTCGACCATAACTTTTTGAAAGCGCCGTTCGAGTGCCGCATCTTTTTCTATATATTTTTTATATTCTTGAGTGGTTGTTGCGCCGATGCAATGAAGCTCGCCGCGCGCAAGTGCAGGTTTGAGTAAATTGGAAGCGTCCATGCCACCGCCTGTTGCCCCTGCGCCTACAAGCATATGCAGCTCATCGATAAATAAAATAATCTGTTGATCTGATTCTTGTATTGCTTTGAGTACGTTTTTTATGCGGTCTTCAAATTCGCCTTGGTATTTGGTACCGGCGATCAGTTGCCCTAAATCAAGTGATAAAATTTGGGCATTACGAAGTCCTTCTGGCACATCGTTGTTTATAATTCGTTGCGCTATTCCTTCGACAATCGCCGTTTTGCCGACCCCGGGATCGCCGATTAATACAGGATTATTTTTAGTTCTACGTGAGAGAATTTGAATAACACGACGAATTTCTTCGTGGCGGCCAATAACGGGATCAAGTTTTGCTTGTTTTGCTTGTTCGGTAATATTTTGGCAATAACTGGTGAGTGCAGATGCTTGTTTTTCTGTTTGTTTGTCTTTCACGGTTTTGCCCTTTCGCACTGTTTTTATATGGGTGAGTACCGCTTCGCGTGTAAATGCATATTTTGAAAAAAAGTTTCGAATTGCTTGTGGCAGATGGTTAGTTGATGCCCATTGCAGGAGTATAATATCGATACTAATATAGCTGTCGCCAAGTTCTTGTGCGTCGTGCTGACATGCTGCTAAGAAATCTTGCATCGTATAATCCATAACCAGTTGCCCGGTGCTGACGCGTGGCAGATGCTCAAGTTCTTTGTTCACAATTTCTGCTAGTTGTTCGTGTGGTACCTGTAGAAGCGAAAAGAATGTTGTGCAGAAATTACTTTCAAGCCCTGCGGCGAGTGTATGAAGCGGTACAAGACTTGGATTTTTTAAACTGCTTGCGCGCTGTATTGCCTGTTGTATAAGCTCTTGCGCAGCAGTGGTAAATTGATTGTTATCCATATAATCCATTATAACTTTTTAAGTGCGTTTGTCAGTTGTTGTACTGCGTCAGGGTATGGTAGTCGGCGCGAGAATACGAGTGGTGCGCCAAAATGTACCGTTACCGTTCCCCATGAACGCGGCAAAAAGGTGTCATAGGGGAAAATTTTTTCTATATTTCTTATGCGTACGGGGATTATTGGAGCGCCCATTTGAGTTGCCATAAGGCCTGCTCCCTGCTTGAGTGGGAGTAGTGACGCATCTTTGCTCATTTTTCCTTCAGGAAATATAACTACATGATAGTTCCAATCAAGCATTTGGCCGGTGTTTTCGAGTCCCATTTTAATGCGGCCTTCTTCTTGGCGTGGCAGTGGAAAACAATTAAAAGCGAGCTCTGCGAGCCAAGAAACATAGTTGAATTCGCCATAGACTACGTCTTGTGCCGCGGCAAACGACAAACGCCAGCGGATACACCATGGCAATGCTCGTGCCACAACAACCCCGTCCCAGTTGCTTATGTGGTTTGGCATAAACATGAGGGGGCCAGCTTGTTTGGTGATGTTCTCGAGACCGCTGACATGTACGCGCGTAAACAGCCGTGAGATTAAGAAGAAAATCTCCTGGAGTATAAAACGAATAATTCTGGAAATTAACCAACGCGGCCATCTGCTCAAGTGTGTTTTTTTAACTATTTCTTGTTTATCTATGAGTGTTTGGAGCATGTTCACTGTTACCTGGTTATGTATGGCTGCTTCATCGATTATTACACGAAAATCTTGTTCGATACGTGCAACGAGTTCAACGCGTTTGAGTGAATCGATATGGAGATCTTTGATTAAGAGTGTTTCGGCGTGTATGTGTGCAATTGGTACACCAGTAACCTGGCCAAGCAGCTGGATAAGTGGCGATATAGTTTCTGTTGCAGAAATTTTGTGAACGTGTTCTTTGAGCGCTGCACGTACGGTTTCTTTTTTAATTTTTCGTGTTGCCGAGCGTGGAAAGTCTGGTTCTGGCCAAATGCTCCAGTCGGTTATGTGTTGGTAACTTGCCAGTTGTGCGTTGGCCTGTTCGATGATGCTGTGAGGCTCTGGTGCGTTTTTATCAAGTAGTAATACTGCGTGAATGTTTACACCAACGGGTGATTCGATTCCCAGTATTGTGTTATCTTTTACCCCTCTTATTTTATTGAGTACTTCTTCTATATCTTCTGGAAAAACGTTTTGACCGCCGGGGCCTAAAATCATGTATTTTTTGCGACCGCGCAAAAATAAAAATCCGTCTTTGTCAAATTCACCCATATCTCCTGTTTTGAACCAGTTATTTTCATTAAATGCTTCTTTTGTTTTTGATTCGTTTTTGTAATACCCGAGAAAAACATTGGGGCCTTTGACCAAAATTTCGCCATCTTTGGCGATTTGTACGTGAACATCGCGAATTACTTTGCCTACCGAACCAAAGCGGTGTATCTCATAGGTGTTAGTCGTTACGGTTGGGGATGTTTCGGTAAGGCCGTACCCTTGGAGTATGACAATGCCGAAATTGTTCCACCATTGTTCAAGCTCAGGTGGTAATGGTGCGCCGCCGCTTGCTAATGTATCGAGTTTGCCACCAAATTGTCTCAGCACTACTTTGAATACTAGTCGTGAAAACCAGCGCCAATTAAGCCGGTTGGTAAATCGCATGAGCTTGTTGAAAATACCGGTTAAGTTTTTTTTATCTATAACTGCTTGTATGCGTGAACGAATGATATGGAGAAATTCTGGTACGGCGACCATTTTGGTGATGTGGTAGTCATGCATAAGATCGGCAATAACAGCAGGAGAGTGTGCATATATAACATGTACCCCCTTTGATATAGGGAGGAGCATCCCGACAGTCTGTTCCAGAATATGGCTTAAAGGGAGTATTGATAAAATATGATCTTTGCCGGCTACCGGGTGTATAAGCGATGCAAGGGTAAGAACATTTGAGGTAAGATTTTTGTGCGAAAGCATAACGCCTTTGGGATCTCCTGTTGTGCCGGAAGTATATAAAATTTGGGCAAGATCGCGCTCGTTACTCTGTGGAAGCTTGATGTTTTTTGGATCACAATCAGCCACTATTTCATCCAAAAAATCAACATCAAAGACGATAACTTCGGGTGGCACAGTTGCGTGCAAAAGCTGGTGCTTGAAAAATACACGCGCTTCTGTTTGCGCGAGTGCTTTGGTAATAAATTCGGGCTGAATTTGTGTAGTAAGTGGTACGATGCGGCAGCCATGCAAGAGGGTGCCAAAATAGACTGCTACCCAATACGGTGAGTTGGGGGCGAGCAGGAGTACACTTTCGCCAGGTTTAATGCCTGTTTTTTGAAGTAAGCAAGCGACGCGTAAAGAAAGCTCGTACAGCTGTGTGTAAGTAAGTGTGATGGTGCGAAATCCACGCTTGATAGTAAAAGCGGGATGGTGTGGATATTTTTTAACACTTGTGCAGAGAATATCGCATAACGTCATAAACTACCCTTATATTTCTGCACATAGTACCAAAAAAAAACGATTTTTTGCTATACTCATAAAAAATTGTGAGATCTTTATGGATTATCGGAAAGTACTTGTTTCTATTGTTCATCGGCATATACCTGGTTGTACGGTTTATCTTTTTGGTTCGCGTGCTCGTGGGACTCACCAGATTGGATCTGATATAGATTTAGCACTTGATGCGCAAAAAGTATTGGATAGCGGTATTATTGGAAACATAAAAGAGGATATTGAAGAATCAACCATCCCATATTTTGTTGATATTGTTGATTTTAATAATGTTGGTTCCGAAATGAAACGTGAAATTACCAAGGATGGTATTGTATGGAGCAATTAATTGGCCGTTATGATATTGTTATCAGGGCTCTTGATGCGCTTAATATTGCTTTTCAAAAGTTACAAGAACGCACGTGTCGTGTTTCTGAGGAAGACTATCGTACGCTTCGAGATTCAGAGATAAAGCGATTTGAGATAAGCGTTGATACGTTATGGAAATATCTTAAACACTATCTTGAAATGCAGCATGGCATTATTCAGTCATCTCCAAAATCTGTTTTTCGTGAATGTTTGCGTACACGTATTTTGCAGAGCGCCGAAGATGTTGCACTGGCTCTCAAGATGGTTGATGCGCGTAATATAACATCACACGTGTATAAAGAGGAAGTTGCGGAACAAATTCACGATAGTATTGGTTTATATTACCATCTTATGAGAAGGATTGTGGAAGCTGCCAAGCCACATAAACAACAAGGATAGTATTTGTGCGTGTGCTTTATATAGCCGGCTTTGTTAGAAGTGCCATAGCAATTGCATATTCACCATGATGTGAAACGCTTACTTCTGTTTGATAAAGGCTGTAAGTGAGAGGTAGTTTTATAGCAGGCTTTCCTGAATCGTCTTTGTAGATTATAATATCGGTCCACGCTATTTTTGTGCCAATGGCTTTAATAACGCTTTCTTTGATTGCAAAATAACCGGCAAGTGAATCTATCGAGTGAGCGAGTGAGCGCTCACTCGATACAAAAACTTTATCTAAAAACTGTTCGCCGCCCTCGTACGCGCTGCGTGCAAAGTCTGGAATATGAACGATATCGCAACCGACCGTATAGTCCATGGTGTTTTATTTTTGATCGGCTGGTGTATTACCGTCTTCTGGCTTTTTGAGTAATTCTTTGGCTGCCCATACACGGATATTGCGACCACAAAAACCACCTTCTATTATACCGCCGAGTATTGCCCAGAAATTTTGATGGTGCGAAACGTTTTCGTAATTTCTTTTATGGGTGAGATTTTCCCAGGCATAGATTGATGCTGTTATTGCCAGAGAGATGCCCAGAGCCTGCCCCTTGTTTTCAGTAAGCATATACGCGCCTGCTGAAGCAAAATTTGAAAGAGCAAACCATGTTGCTGGCGAGGACATATCGGCGTAAACTGCTTTTTGTGACAAAATACCAATAATAAGTGCTGAAAATAAACGACGACGCATGAAAACCTCCCTATACGTCTATTTTTTTCTAACCATTACGTTATATTAACGAGAGTTTGTACGATGTAGTTGCTATAACGTACTACCTATTTTAGCATGCGTAGAAAATATGTCAAAATAATAAGAATTTAATTGACAATTAGAAAATCTTTGTTATGCTTAATAGAACGTGCTATAGAGTTTTAAGGGGGATTTTTATGAGTAAAATTACTATTTTTGTTGTGTTCCAGTTACTGTTTTCTTTCTGCGCAGTTTGTGCTATGGATCATGGTTCGCCGCCACCTGCGCCAAGGAAAAATGCAGATACGCCGGGTCGTGCTTCGCTTGATGCTGCAAAAAATAATGCCGATACGCCGCTTACGAATGCTGAAAGGTTGCGTGATGGTGCACGAAAAACCAAGAGAATAAGTAGTCGTAGGCAGTGTGTTATGTGTTTGGCTAACAAGTTGGATGATGCATCGTGCTCCCTTGGCACACCTGAAAGAGACCGTAGATTTAAAGCTTTGGTTAATGCAGGGCAGACTCTTGCTGCAGGTATTATTATACTGGAGGGTGAATTTGCGGGTGCTGCTGGTAGTGATGAACGTAAGCTTGACCATGGATGGCGAAATAGTCCACTTAAGGATGCTTTTTGTAAGTTTGCTGCTTTGGGTGGACCGCTTAATCATGTGCCGCTCAAGCATGTTATGGATGGTGATGAGCGTGGTGGGTGTCACTTTTTAGCAACAGATGCCATGCGCGATGAATTTGTGGCTAATACGCGAACTGCTTTGGGTCGTTGTCCTATTGAGAATATTGATACAGGGGTTATGTGTGGTGTCAGAAATGTGTGTGGAAAGAATCAGCCATGTACCGTTATATGTGGATTTGATGAGTCTGCCGTTATTAGTCTGATAAAAAATTTGTATACTGATCCATCGAGTATTTGTTCGCCAAGATCGCGGTTTGGGTGGAGTTCGGTTGGGCGGAGATTTCCCTTTGAGGCTCAGGCTCAAAATGTGGGTGATGTCTCCACTTTTTATCCCGTACTTGCATTTGTAGAATGGCAACCTGGATTGTCGTCTATTTGTGCCGCACGTCTTGCGTGTGATGGTAACGATTGTTCTATTTACAAATCAAGCGATGAACTGCTTGGTGCGGCTCAAAGAGTTTTATTTACATTTTTTGGGAGAGACCGTAGGCTTTGGCCGCTTCATTATGTTGATATGGTCAAAGGGTTTCTGGTTGTTGATGTTGCGCCGGTCGTTTCAAATGGTGCGATTCCGTTTGGTATTTATGTTAAGATGCCATTGGCTTTATTTGATGTTACTGCATTAAAAACTAAATATCCTGATTTGTTTTCGTAACAAACTACTTGTCAGTAGTATATTTTTTATTAATCTAAATACTAAAAAATATATAACGGAGTTGTTCGTGAAGAAAATTCTTTTGCCTGTAGTACTGTTTGTTTCTATTGGCATGTTGTGTTCGTGCCAAAAAAATACTGCTGAACAAAAAAAGAATAGCGTGATGCGTAAAAAAGTTTCGGGTCGTGTAAAATCACGTCTGCTTCGAAAAGCTGACAAGCCAACGCCAAAACCTGAAATTGGCAGTACGGTGTTGGTACATTATGTCGCATGGCTTGCTCAAGAAGATGGCAGTCAGGGGCGGCAGGTTGACAGCAGTATAGAGCGTGGTGAGCCGCTCCAATTTACGGTTGGGCTCAATCATGTGGTTAAGGGGTTTGAAGAAGGGGTGATGCAAATGCAGGTTGGTGAAAAACGCCGCTTGTTTATTCCGTCAGATTTGGGGTATGGCAAACGTGGGGTAGGGTTGTTTATTCCACCGGATAGTAATCTGGTATTTGAAGTTGAACTACTTGCCATGAAATAGATGGTTTAATAGATATATAATATAAACAGAGGAAGGAGTTTTAAAACTTCTTCCTCTGTGTGTCGTGTAAACTTATGTTACTATTTTACATTAAACGTAAAGGTCTTTTCGTGTCCTTGAACTACTTTGTTTCCCTGGTTTGGATTTATTGCTTGTATGGTAAATGATGCTAATCCAGGTTCTAACGTTTTGAATGTTATGTACGTTTTATTCTCAAATTTCTTTGAATTTGGGGCTTGTTGCGCTATTTCAGTTAACTGAAGATTGCCTGAATATTCTTTGACGCTCCAGGTTAATTTTTCCATGTGTTTTTTGTTGAATACTGCGTTTTCGCCTGCTTTTACGCTAACTAATAAGTTACTGCCTGTATCACCAAGTGGCGTAACGGCATGTGCATGCCTAAGTGCAAACAGTGCAAGACCTGCAACAAGAATACCACCAAACAACGTTAAGTTTTTAGTAACTGTTTTCATAGGATCCCCCTTTTATTTTCTATTCCTACTATAAGGCTATCTTTATTAAACTATATTTGTCAATAGATTTTTTGCAAGATGGCAAAAAAGTCTTTTTGTAATAATGTTTCTTGCGTTATGAACCCGTTATGATTTTTGTGTTTTACGTGCAAGTATATTGAGTATGCTTATGATGCTCAGCGATACTGCTATGCCTATTGCCAAGCATACGAGTGCGGTGATGGTGGGGCCGTTTATTTTGAGAAAGCCGGCTGCGGTAAATGATGCACAGGCGCCAAGAATAGCCGGAAGAACGTAGGGAATTTGTGTGCGGACGTGATCAATTTGATAGCATCCTGCGCTAGTAGACGAAATGGTTACCGGATCAGCTATAGGTGAAATCTGTGCTCCGGCTATAGAGCCAGAAATTACCGCGCCGATTGTTGGTAGTAGTATATAAATATCGGGTAGTGCGATAGGGCTTGGTAGTCCAGAAAGTGTGCCGACTAATTGTATACTGATAGGGGTCATGATAAAAATGGTACCCCATGATGATCCGGTACTCAGTGCGACAATGCTGGTTATTAAGAAGGTGATGAGTGGTACCCAGTGTAAGCTTACGTATGGAATGATGAGTTTTGCTATATAAACACCAGTGAGTAGTTTTTTGTCTAAAAGATCACTAAATATTATGGCGGAAAATATTATTATCGCTGATTGATACATGAGCTGAATGCCGCTCCATTCAAAAAATATGACGTGTTTAATAGCGATCTTTTTTCTGATAAGAGCGAGTATGCAACCAAAGACGAAGGCAAGGATACTTGCAATGAGCATGACGGGGAATATTTTAGCAAATTTGAATGACTCCCAAAATGTTTGTGCGCCATATAGATAGCCGCTGATTGGTAAGCCAGCGATCGTTGCAAATACGAGGGTGACGATAGGTACAAAAAAGTCGCTTAGGTGTGTGGTGCCGGTGGTTTGCATTTGCATGGCGCAAAATCGCGGGGCCTGGCCACCATATAAATTTCCCGTTTGTTGAGCAATGCGCTCGTGTGTATGCATGGGGCCATATGATATACGACGGCGAACGATAAACCATGTGCCAATAATAACGATAAACGAGTAAAACAAAAATGGTACTGATTTAAGGTAGGTGTAAAAAGGGTCCGAATGTATAACGATTTTTTGTGCTATGTCGACTACACCACCAGGAAAATGGATATGTTCACGAAATGTTTTTGCATATTCGATGCTTAATCCAGATGAGCCTAGCTGTTTTACGATGATGCCGATCCAGGTTGATACCGGAACAAGTACTACGAGCGGAGACGCCATGGTGTTTATCAAAAATGCAAGTTTGGTACGTGGAATTTTAAATTTGTCTGTTAATGGCTGCATGAGGCAGCCGACGGTTAAGCTGCTTAAATAATCGTCTACACAGAGCAAGAGCGATAAAAAAAGTGAGGCGGATTCTGCATCGCGTGCTTCTTTAAGCTTTTTGGTGATCAGTTTGCCCAGAGCGCAGGCTCCACCGGTATAATTTATGAGGGCTATGGTTGCGCCGAGCATGAAAGCAAAGCCAATCATACATAACACATCAGGATCAGTTATATTTTTTTTGATATATGAAAAAATAAGAAGTCCCGTGTCTATAATCGAAAAATTGGTTGCTATTAATCCAGCGCTGGTGACGCCAACGAGAAGCGAAATCAAAATATTGTGTGTAAAATATGCTACGCAGAGTACAAATAGTGGCGGTAATAATACAAGCCAACTTTGCGTAACAATAAAACCCTGCATAATAGTCCTAACACAAAATAACTAACCCCTTGCCTATTTAAAGTATACAGATAGTAATCTGTGATCACAAGAATATGATAAAAGAGCTGTTGGGATTGACAATTTTGCCAGAATTTATTATAAATAAAAAGATCTTAAATGTTTCTCTTTGTGTTTTTAACTATGTAGGAGGTTTTATGATAAAGAGAATGCGACCACTATTGTTGCTTGCCTGCTTGTGTAGCGCGTCATATCGTACGCACGCAGTAGTGCCTGATGGTGTTGCCAGTGCAGTTTCGACTGGCGTTGAATTTGCGAAGACCTTTGGTGCTAAAGTTGTGAATGCGGCGCCAGAAGTAGTAGATATGCTTGATTGCCATTTTGGTTCAATTGCTCTTTCTGCCGTTGCGCTTACGGCTGGGTATGCTGCGCTCAGAAATTGCCTGGATCGTCGTGAATGCCGTGCTGTTTCTGCATTATATCTTCAGTATGACAAATTTGTGAGAAAACTGAGTGGTGCGTCATGCGCACTTGCTGACTGCAAACGATGGGCAGATTGTTTTTATATGACACCATTTGATGAACTTGGTATTGAGCCAGAAGCACTTGATAATCAGCAAACGTGGACATATGTTATAGGCAAATTGAGTTCTGATGTTGTTGCGTCATTTGCACGCGCAACTGGCCAAGCTGACCTTCTATCGCTTGATCTTAAAGCCAAGCAGCAGTATGCAAAACAAGTGTTTGAAGAATATAAAGATAGTTTTTGTGAGCTTGAGCGCTGTGTAGACAAGCTGAAGGAGTATAGAAGATCTTTTGATGATATGGATCGTATTCGCTCCGAAGCTCAGTATTGCTTGACAATGGTACCAGTCTATTTGAAAAAAATGGCGTTTATACAACAGCTGGTTGAGCAACGTCGCTGTGATTTCGAAAAGGTTGCGCGTGAACACAGTACCTGTTATGCAGAACCATTTTGCTGTAACTAAATTTTGTTGGTGGTTATAGCTAATTTATTATACGTGTGAGTTGTTATGGTAAAAATAAAATGTTATTTATTGCTCGCCTGCTTGTGCAGTGCGCGTGAATCATCTGCTATCGGTTTTGTTCGTAATTGTATGGATTGTATAAATGGTGCTCGTGATGCCGCTGTGAGAGTGGCTGAGAACCTGGGTGCTACCGGCAGGGTTATTTTGGGGGCTGAGGTCGCTCTTTTTGG
>Ga0209749_1001827_pt1 | contig 16612 bp, 14 predicted proteins | sample EPASupsiteSAE347_FD_187267 | JGI IMG/M metagenome (GOLD analysis project Ga0209749, IMG submission 187267) | Bioremediated contaminated groundwater from EPA Superfund site, New Mexico - Sample SAE3-47 (SPAdes) (version 2) | ecosystem: Environmental > Aquatic > Deep subsurface > Groundwater >... | reverse complement strand
TAGTACCGTTTCAATGATCCCGATATCCCTACTTGCGTAGTTGGATTCGTAGAATGATTTTATTTTATCTGTAATATATTCACGGGATATCTGTGTTGAGTTGATGGTCAATGGTTTCCTCCACAAATGCAACATAGAATTATTTAATGGTCTTCAGGTAATCTGCGGCCAACTGGCCGAGGCTTTTCCCCGCTATTGTGCTGCTGGCATGGCCGGGCGCCGTTTCCTTCGGTTGCAGTTTAATGACCTTTTCATACATCTTCCGCGCCTCCTCAGGACGGTTTGTTTGTTGATACAAAACACCTAAATTAAGAAGCGTATAGGGGTTGTCAGGATTTATAGATAAAGCCTTTTTGAATGATTTTTCGGCTTCAACAGGATTGCCTTTGGTCATAAATTGAAAACCCTCATCAGTAAATTTCATATCTTCCGTAACCTTAACGCCTTGAGAATTTGATAAGGATGCAAAACAAAAAACACATACTGCAAAGAAAATAATTGTAAAATTCTTCATGTTATTCCTCCGTTTTATTTTTATAATCTCATTTGGGCTTGGCCCAATGGAAGGTGGTGTGCAAGTTCGGGTATACTGAAATTATGCACGTACCGGCTATCTCTACTCATCCAAAGCATATTCACCGCCTCTTTCCTGAAAGACACCTCCTCTCCCCGGCACAGGGTAGACTTTCGTACAGGTTTATGCCGATGGTACTTAAACGGTTTTAAGATGACCTTATGCATTCTTTTACCATCCTTGCATACCCATCGGGCCAAACCCCATATGACCTATTTGTATCTGCTCCAGTTTCTTGATTTGTTCGGGCGTCAGAATCTTTCTTCCCTTGATGACAGCCTGCATGCTCTTTTCCATAATTGTTTGGTGCAAAGAATCCACCTCTTTTTGTTTTGCAAGAAGGGTTGCCTCGTCAACCTCAGGATCGGTGAACATCTTCTGCAGTTCTAAGCCCTTCTGTAACAATTCATACCTTAAACCCCTGGTTTCCTGAAAGGATCGGTCTGCCGTTTCCTTCATTTTTTCCATCTGCTCCTTTGAGAGATTGAGATATTTCATGGGGCCGCCATGAAAACCATGCGGTGGTCCGCCACGGTTATTGTCAGGCCCTTCCGGATCCACAGCAAAGGCACATGGGCCAACGGGTCCAAAGATAGGGGGGGCAGGGAAATAAGGTCCGGGCACAGGCGGACCACCGAAGCCGAATCCTGATGCAAAGGCAAACGCCGTTGCCACAAGGGCAATAAACAAAATAAAAATCAGTCCTAAACACACCTTTTTCATACTTTCCTCCTTACATTTTTGCTGCATTAAATTATCTGTTTGTGTTTATACTTCAGGGCTCTCTTTTCTATCCATAAAGTTATGTTAATTACGATTAACGGCATGTTAAGTTTTGTGAAGAACTTATGAAACAACTTTGCATTTATTTACATATACTCAGCCGTAAAACGATGTATATTATTTCAAGTTGATCAGATCACACAGGAGTTTTCTATGGAACAGATCCTTGTTATTGATGATGATGTGGAATTATGTGAATTGCTGGCAGAGTATCTGGCCCCTGAAGGTTTTCAAACGGAGAGTGTCCATGATGGAGAAACAGGACTGAAAAGTGCGTGTAGCGGTAATTATGATCTTATTGTGCTTGATGTCATGCTCCCCGGGATGAATGGTTTTGACGTATTGCGCCAGCTTCGTGTTAAGGTTGGGACGCCGGTTGTCATGTTGACGGCCCGTGGCGAGGAAGTAGACAGGATCGTGGGGCTGGAGATCGGGGCAGACGATTATCTGCCAAAACCTTTCAGCCCACGGGAATTGGTTGCCCGTATCCGTGCCATTCTGCGCCGGACAAAACAAGGGCGTGAAGAAATGACGGCCACAGCCCAAACGCCTGAGAAGCTGCAAGTTGGCGACGTAGAGATGCACACAGGCACACGTTTGGTCTTCCGCTCCGGTGAACGAATTAATCTCACCTCTGTGGAATTCGGCCTCCTGGAAATCTTACTATGCAGGGCAGGGCAACTTGTGCCGCGCGAAGAATTGATATTGGCCGTATTGGGCCGGTCACCCTATGCATATGACCGTAGCATAGATGTTCACATCAGCAAGTTGCGTAAAAAGCTTGGCCACGAAGTGTCAGGTGTTGAGCGGATAAAGACGATACGCAGCACGGGCTATCTCTATGCCCTTACCTCTCCATCAGGAACAGCTTTCCAATTATCCGACAACGTGTAGAGAGCGACATGCCTAAACGCAGCATCTTTATTAAAATATACTTATGCTTTTTATTTGTTTCATTACTTGTAATTGCAGCACAAATGAGCCTGGATCGATTGATCATGCCGCCGTTCCCGATGGAACCCCCGTTACACCCGGCGGAACCTCCGGTTGTCGGGCATTTGAAGCATACCCTTGGTCCGGTTCTTACGGTATATGGTCATAGGGCTCTCGAATACCATATTCATGGTGATCATGTTGCGTTGAAAAATGCAACTGAGCAGCTGAAACGCTTAACCAATATTGATGCCTATCTGATTGATGGAACAAATCGGGATGTCTCGAATCGTTTGCTGTCCCGTGAAGTGCTGAGTATTGCATCACTTGCAAGGCAAACAGGCAAAATCGAATCATCTTCTTTAAAACGGAGGGTATTACTGGCCCTCCCCATAGAAGGTGAAGACGGCAACCGCTATTGTGTTGTTGGAGACATATTGCCGGCAAACTTCGATGCTTTTTTGCCTCCGCTTCCCGGTCCGCTGCAGCCTCCCGGCCTGCCTCCCGGCTTACCTCCGCCTCCGCCTTCCGGCCCGCCTCCACTTTCACCCCCGTTCTTGCTGAGCCCCGGCCCTGCACCGTTTCCAGGTACCGTACTGTTGTTGTTCCGTTTATTCATCACCCTTATAATATCAGGCGGCGTATGTTACTGGTTTGCACGTTATCTGACTTCACCGGTCATCAAACTTCGGGATGCGACACGCCGCTTTGCCGATGGTGAGCTGACGGTGAGAATTGGTAAAAGTACCGGCCAATGGAAAGATGAACTTTCTGAGCTTGCAAATGATTTTGATTCCATGGCGGAACGTATTGCGTCGCTTTTGACTCAACAACGCCAATTAATTAGAGATATTTCGCACGAACTCCGTTCCCCGCTGGCAAGGCTCGCCATAGCGGTAGAGCTTGTCCGTCGCCAGACCGGTGAAGAAGCTGTGCCGGCCCTTGACAGGATGGAAAAAGAAGCGATGCTGCTGAATGAAATGATCGGCCAGGTTCTTACTATTGCCCGGTTTGAAAACGACTTCGAAACGGTCCATATGGCGCCCGTTGACCTCACAGGGCTACTGGAAGAGATTATAGATGATGCAAACTTTGAAGCCCATGCCCGCAATTGTGCCGTACAACTCCTGGAGAGTACGGCATGCACCATAATGGGCAATGAGGGGTGGCTGCGCCGGGCCATTGAAAATGTTGTACGGAATGCTGTTCGATATACCCACGACAACACAACAGTGGACATCAGTCTCATTCGAACGGCACGTGACGCAAAGCCATATGCGGAATTAAGCATTCGCGACTATGGACCCGGGGTTCCGAAGACAAGCCTTCCCTATCTGTTTCGCCCTTTCTATCGTGTATCAAACGCCCGCGAAAGGCAAACAGGAGGAACAGGGCTCGGACTTGCCATAACGGAGCGAGCCATAACTATTCACCATGGCTTTATAACGGTCTCTAACGCCCCGGATGGCGGACTTATTGTCAAAATAGTACTGCCGATTTAGCGGCAGCTATTTTACTAAGGTGTGAGACGTGAGATGTAAAACGTTAAAAGGCTCCAAGGTTTTCTATGCAGGTAAAACTTTCATGGGCACCTGAACTCTAAGTCTAAGTGAATTTAGTAGATATGGTCAATATTTGCATGAAAAAGGAGAACAAAATACATTTATCTCTCGCAGAGTGCACAGGGAACACGGAGTTTTTTATATATTCTTTTGCCATGAATTATGAGACCGCTTGATGCATGGCAATTCCACGGCCTGATTTTATTGACTTCTCTCAAAATCAGGCCGGAAACAAAAGATTCTCTCTGCGCACCCTGCGTGCTCGAACGACCGAAGAAAGTGGGCGAGAGAAAAGCATTTTGGATGTATTTTGACAAAACCATTTGCGAATAAGGAGAACCAACATGAAAATACCGGCCCATGTCCTGCTGTTCATACTGTGTGCCGTATTGTTCGCCGCCCCTCTATATGCCCAGCAGAGAAAGGGAGGGGGGGAAGGAGGAGGTCCGCCCGGCGGCGGTCGTCACGGCCCGGGCAGAGAAATGATTCCATTCACCGACTATGATGACAGGCCTTTTGACATTACTGTAGAAAAACTACCCCGCTGTTACAGCGGCCATAATCCCAAACTCCTGTACAACAATATCGGAGAAAAAGGCGGAAGCAATATAAAGAGCAAGGCTGTGACCGCCGAACAGTATCCTGGAAGAATCATGCAGGGAGATGCCCGTCCTTTGAGAGGAACTCCCGGACTCAACAGTACTTATGCTTTTCTGTTCAAGCCGACGGAGAGTTTTTACAATGTCCCGGAGCAAACACTTCACGTCTACTGCGTAATATCCATAATATCTGAGAATAAGAGAGATGACGAAACAAAAAGGGGATTCAGGGTTAAATACGAGCCGCAAAAGGATAACAGGTACACCTACACGGATGCTTCCGGGAAAAAGATCGAGGGTGAAGAAACTAAGTTCAGGGACTATAACGTTGTATTCGATAATTTCCGGGAATTCCCTGTAGAAAGGAGTATACTGCCCAGTGTGAAACGGACCGTTGAAAAAGAAGCCAAGAAAGGCAGTGCTGTCGGCAATGTCGATGAAGGATTAAAGCGCGACATTATCATCGGAAACTTTAAGCTGCCAAAGGAAGCGGCAGAAGGGCTCACGGAGATGATGAGGGTGCTCATCGTCTGCAATCTCGTGGAGCCTTACATTACATCCGACACAGTAGACATACGAGGCACACCCGAAAACCCGCGCACCTACTTTGCCCGGCATGAATATCTCCATGTGCATCTGCTGGAAATCTGGTTTTACGATTATGAGACAGGCAGGGTATTTATAAAGATCAGGCCGAATAAATCTCCCGCGTAAATTCTCCTCTTTGTGGCAAACCGAATATCCACCGACAAATGAATTGTACACCATTGCAGGATACTTTACATTGAAACCGAACCTGTCTTTTTAATCTTGTTCGAACTTGTAACCGACGCCATAGACCGAGTGGATGAGCCTCGCCTCAGGGTTTGCCGTCTCGATCTTTCTCCTGATTTTTTTGATGTGGCTGTCGATTGTCCGTTCACTGACGATCCGTTCATCGGGATAGATCCTGTCCATGAGTTGCTGCCGATTGTATATGCGTCCCGGATTGGCAGCCAGGAATTGCAACAACTTGAATTCTACCGCGGTCAGCTCAAGATCGCGGCCGCCGAGACCGGCCCGCCAGCCCGGTTCATCAAGGGTGAGCCCGCAGGCTTCAGTTGTCTGTCCGTCACGTGTCCGGCGAAGAACTGCCTTGACCCGGGCTATCACCTCACGCGGGCTGAAGGGCTTGCAGACATAATCGTCTGCTCCGAGTTCCAGCCCTAACAGGCGGTCGATCTCCTCGATCCGTGCCGTCACCATGATTATGGGTATGTGTGAGAATGTCCGGATGTCCTTGCAGATCTCCATGCCGTCGCGCCCCGGCAGCATAAGGTCGAGCAGGATGAGGTCGGGTTTATGCTCCCTTACCCAGGGTACAACATCGGACCCGTTCTCAAGGCAGAAAGGTTCGAAACCGGATGCCCTGAGATAGTCGGCAAGGAGGCTTGCAAGCTTTGGTTCATCCTCAACGATGAGAATGGTTCTATTCATAGGTTCCCCTCTGTTACGGGTATGACAACCCTTATAAGAATTCCTCCAAGCGATGACGGGTGTGCGGTGATGATACCGTCATGGGCTTGGACTATGTTCCTGCAGATCGCAAGGCCGAGCCCGGATCCTCCGGACGTTCGGTTCCTGGAGGCATCCACGCGGTAGAGGCGGTCGAAGAGCTTTTCCATGTCATCTTCCGGGACCCCCGGGGCGGAATCTTCAAAATCGATCACTACTTGCTTACCGTCGTATCGGAGACGGACTTCCAGTTCTCCGCCGGTATTGGTATATTTCAGCGAGTTGTCAAAAAGATTGGAGAAGAGCTGTTGCAAGCGCTCACCATCTCCGAAAATGTACGCTTTGCATTCTTCCGGAATGTCTGTGGTAAATCTTAGATGCTTGCGTGCAAATTCGGCATGATGGGCTTGAGCGGAATCTTTCAGGATATCGGCCGGATCAAGCTCTTCCTTGCGGTATGTCAGCGCTCCGAGATCGGAAAGGGTAAGCTGGTGAAGATCGTCAACGAGTCGATGCAGCCTGATCACCTCCGTGTGGAGTGAGCGGATAGCCTCCGGAGTAGTATGGCGAATCCCTTCCAGAAGCGCTTCTATCTCGCCGCGTAATACGGCGAGCGGGGTCCTCAGTTCATGGGAGATGTCGGCAACCCACTGGCGGCGGGCCTTTTCATTCTTTTCGAGCGTCATGGCCATGGAATTGAATGCACGGGCAAGGCGCCCCAGTTCGTCGGATGAGGCGACAGGAACACGAACATTATATTTCCCTGAGGCAAGCTCATGGATTGCCAGGGCCAGAGTCTTGATGGGACGAACCAGACGCCTCGCAAGGGGGAGGGAGAATATCGCCACCACCAGCATCAACCCGAATACTGCCGTGATAAGGGCCAGTTTCTGATGTCTCAGGAACTGAAGCTGGTGAGGGCTGAGGAACTGTTTTGGCGGGAGAAGACCAACATACCCCACGGTCTTATTGTTATTATTGATGGGCCTGTAATTTATCTCTCCGGATTCCGCCGGGTCCCCGAAGAGCGGTCTGCCTTCGGCATCGAGGATGACCAGGGGTATCTTCGGGGGTTGAATCTTCCTGTTTTTCCCCGTTGTGTTATTATCAGATTGTTTGTTCATTGCGCGTGTTGCCCAGAACGACGGATCATTACGAAAAAAATTCCAGTTTCCGTGTTCTGCATAGGCCTGCTCCAGATTTATTGTCATTGACTCTACGTTGTCATGGGCCATGGTATTGAGATACTGAAGGAATCCTCTGTTGATGCTCCATTGCATGATAAGAAACATGCACAGGATCGCCAGGCAGGTGGCAGCCAGGATCGAGAAGAACAGCCGGTATGTTATGCCGATCTTTATCATTCTATTCCCGTTTCAGAGCCGATTATATTTTATAACGCATTGTCCGAAATGGGTATTCTAATTTAGGTTATTTATGAAAAATCCTTATTTCTTCCTTATTTTTGCCACATTCTTCCGTTAATTTATTCATATGAGACAGATATGTAAAAAAACAAAAGCAACTTTCATGGCTGCATTGCTTGCCTTTGTTGTCAGTGGCGGATGCGCAGGCGTCGGGCCCGATTATATCAAGCCCGACACGCAGGCGTCCGCGGCATGGCACACCCCGCTTAAGGGCGGTCTCGCCCCCACGGATATGGCGCCGGAGATCCTGGCCGCCTGGTGGACTACACTGAACGACCCTGAACTTTCCGGGCTTATCGAACAGGCCGTAGCAGGTAATCTCGACCTGAAGAAAGCAAAGGCCAGGGTCCGCGAAGCGAGGGCAAGCCGTATCGTGGCAAGTGCCGGTCTTTTTCCCACCCTCGATGCCGCCGGTTCAGCTACCAGGAGTTATAACAGTACAGGTTATAACAGTACAGGCATCGGCTCTGACAAGACGAACGATCTTTACAATGCGGGCTTCGATGCGGCATGGGAACTGGACATATTCGGCGGCGTCCGTCGCTCCGTCGAGGCCGCTTCGGCAAATCTGCAGGCAGTGCAGGAAGACCTTCGCGATGTTCTTGTCTCGCTGCTCGGGGAAGTTGCAACGAACTATATTGAGGTACGCACCTACCAGGCCAGGATTGCCGCGGCTGAAGGGAACGTTGCAAAGCAGAGCGAGACATATCAGGTGGCCGGATGGCGTCAACAGGCCGGCCTTGGCGATGAGCTTGCAGTGCAGGAGGCTCTCTATAACCTTGAGAACACGCGGTCCCAGTTGCCCGGCTTGCGCTCGGGACTGGAAGAGGCTTTGAACAGGATTGCTGTGCTTCTTGGGGGGCAGCCCGGGGATATGCACAAGCGGCTGGAGAAACCGGCGGCCATACCCGTTCCGCCGCTTGATGTGGCTGTTGGTGTGCCTGCCGACATGTTGCGCCGCAGGCCGGATGTGAGACGTGCGGAACGCGAGCTTGCCGCGCAGACGGCAAGGGTAGGGGTGGCAACAGCGGACCTTTATCCCATGTTTACGCTCACCGGGTCCATAGGCATTGAGGCGCTTTCGTTGAGTAATCTTGTTTCTACGCCTATCAGGACATATACCTTTGGTCCCGGCATCACCTGGCCGATCTTTCAGGGGGGCGCCATACGAGGCAATATCGAGGTGCAGTCGGCGCTGCAGGAGCAAGCCCTGATCACGTATGAAAAAGCCGTTCTCAATGCCCTGGAAGAGGTGGAGAACGTGCTGACAGCCTATATCGAAGAACAGAAAAAGAGGGAATCCCTTCGGGTTGCAGAAGAGGCGGCCCGTAGAGCCGTTGAGATCGCCCTCGGCAAATATGAAGCCGGCTTGACCGATTTCCTTGTCGTTCTCGTTGCCCAGCGCTCCCTCCTGTCATTCCAGGACCAGTTGGCCCAGAGCGATGGGGCTGTGACGTCCAACCTGGTAAAGCTGTACAAGGCCCTTGGCGGCGGATGGGAATACCTGAACGCCGGCCCCGGGGTGGAACTTGCAAAGGGAGAAAAGAAATAATGAAATCGACGATGAACCCCGAACCAGATGTCGCGGAAACCCTGGAGGTGAATCACGGGGGAGGGCGCATAAGGAAGCTGAAATGGTATCTTCTGGCGGCAGTCGCCGTGGTGGTGATCCTGGCCCTCGTGGCGATCAAAAGCGGGGGTAAGTCCGACGCCGTGCAGTACAAGACGGACGAGATCCGTAGAGGCGACCTTACCGTGGTGGTTACCGCCACGGGCACCCTGGCGCCCATGAAGTCGGTCGATGTGGGCAGTGAATTATCCGGCATAATCAAGACCGTTGAAGTAACCTACAATAGCACTGTAAAAGTCGGTCAGGCCCTCGCGAAGCTGGACACGGTAAAGCTCGAAGCCACCATAGCCCAGTCCAGGGCGTCCCTCGAATCGGCAAAAGCGAAAGTCTTACAAGCGCGGGCCACGGTTTCTGAAACCAAGGCTAAGCTCGCCCAGTACGAAAAAGTCCGGGGCTTAAGTAACGGCAGGGTGCCTTCACAACTGGAGATGGACGGCGCGGTCGCGGCATTCGACCGGGCCAAGGCGGACCTCGCCTATTATGAGGCAACGGTCCTGCAGGCCGAGGCCACCCTCAAGACAAGCGAGACGGACCTCTCCAAGTCGGTGATACGGTCCCCTATTAACGGCATCGTCCTTACCAAGAGCGCGGAACCGGGACAGACCGTGGCCGCATCCCTTCAGGCCGTGACCCTGTTCTCTCTTGCCGAAGACCTGACCCGGATGGATTTGCAGTTGAATGTGGACGAGGCGGACATCGGCAAGATTCAGGAAGGCCAGAAGGCCACGTTCAGCGTCTCCGCATACCCGAACAGGACCTTCGAGGGGCAGATCGTGCAGGCGCGGTACGGCTCCACCACCACATCCGGGGTTGTGACCTACGTGACCATATTGAGAGTCAACAACCACGATCTGGCCTTGCGGCCGGGCATGACCGCCACCGCGGACATCACGGTCAAGAACCTGGAAAAAGTCCTTCTCATCCCGAGTGCCGCCCTGCGTTTCTCCCCCCCCGTTCAACAGAATAAAAAGGCTTCGGGCGGCCTGCTCCAATCCCTCTTGCCCCACCCTCCAAAATCGACGACCGGGTCAACCGAAGGTAATGGCGGCGCCGACAAAAAGCAGCGGAGGGTATGGATCCTAAAGGAAGGCCGGCTTGTAGGCATCCCCCTCACAGTGGGAGCTGCGGCGGGAAACGTGACAGAAGTTACGGACGGAGGTCTCGAACCTGGCATGGCGGTGGTGGTGGACACGATTGCAGGGGCCAAATGAACGAAGAACGACACCTTATCGTATTCAAAGGAGTAACCAAGATTTACGGTGAAAGATACTCATTGATGCGGGCCTTGGGCGGTATCGACCTTCTTATCGACAAGAGTGAGTTTGTCGCCATAATGGGTCCCAGCGGTTCCGGCAAATCCACGTGCATGAACATACTTGGTTGCCTCGACACACCGACCGAGGGAACGTACATATTCAGGGGAGTGGACGTAGGGCAGCTCTCCCGTAACCAGCGCGCCCTCCTCCGGCGTCACTACCAGGGGTTCGTGTTCCAGGGGTACAACCTCCTGAACCGCACCTCTGCCCTGGAAAACGTGGAATTACCGCTGGTTTACCGGGGCACCCCGGCCCACGAAAGGCGGGAGCGGGCCCTTAAGGCCCTCAACGTCGTGGGACTTACGGGTTGGGAGTCCCATACGCCCGGCGAGCTTTCAGGGGGGCAGCAACAGCGGGTCGCCGTAGCCAGGGCAATCGTGACGGAGCCGACCGTACTGCTCGCGGATGAGCCCACAGGAAACCTGGACAGCACCCGGAGCGTGGAGATCATGGAACTGCTTACATCCCTCAATCGCGAGCGGGGAATTACCATAATCATGATTACCCACGAGCCGGAGATGGCCGCCTATGCGAAACGAGTCATTCACTTCAGGGACGGCCTGGTCGAATCGGACACCACAAACGGGAGGATATTGTAATGCTGTGGAATACATTGATACTATCCTTGAGGGCAATCAGGCGTAACGCCATGCGAAGCTTTCTCACCACCCTGGGGATCGTCATAGGCGTGGGCGCCGTCATTGTCATGGTGACCATAGGCGGCGGAGCCACCCAACAGGTAAAGGAACAGATTGCGAGCATGGGAAGCAACGCGCTCATGGTCACTCCGGGAAAAAGGCTCGGACCCGGACAGAGCTCCAATACGGTCCCCTTCAAGGTGGCCGACGTGGAGGCCATCGCGCGGGACGTAAGCTCCATTGCCGCCGTGGCCCCGGTTTCGTCTTCATCGGTCAAGGCCATATACGGCAACCAGAACTGGACTACCCAGGCGTCGGGAAGCGACAACAGCTATTTCAGGGTGACGAACCGGAAGGTCGGGACAGGAAGACAGTTCACCGACAGCGAGCTTAGCGGGGGAGCCGCGTCCTGCATCATAGGGGAAACGGTCCGCAAGAAGCTCTTCGGCGGGCAGGAGGCTATGGGTGAAAGGATCCGCCTCCAGAAGCTGTCGTGCACCATTATCGGTATCCTCGAAGAGAAAGGGCAGAGCACTATGGGCACGGATCAAGACGACATCGTAGTCGTCCCGCTACGCACCTATCAACGGCGTATTTCGGGCACACAAGACGTGTCCATGATACAGATCTCGGCCGCTGACAGAGCCGACACGGAAAAGGTGCAAAAGGACATCTCCAGGCTAATGAGAGAGCGCCGCCATCTCTCGCCCAGCGACGATGACAACTTTAATGTCATGGACATGAAGGAAATCGCAACAATGCTCACCGGCACCACTCAGATGCTCACCGCGTTGTTGAGTTCGGTGGCAGCGGTCAGCCTTCTGGTCGGAGGCATCGGGATCATGAATATCATGCTCGTGTCGGTCACGGAGCGCACCCGGGAGATCGGGGTGAGGCTTGCCATAGGAGCCCTGGAGCGCGAAGTGCTCCTTCAGTTCCTGGTGGAAGCGGTGGTGCTTTCATCCATCGGAGGCCTGCTGGGGGTGGTCCTGGCCCTCATTGGGTCGGTCTGGCTCGCGGCCATTCTGCACGTGCCCTTTGTCTTCAATACCGGGATCGTGGTGGTAGCCTTTCTGTTCTCGGCGGCAGTAGGCGTAATATTCGGGTACTTCCCGGCCCTGAAGGCGGCAAGGCTGGATCCCATAGAAGCCTTGCGTCACGAGTAGTAAGAAAGATGGTTTTAAATTGCTAACCGGTTTCCGTGATCTCTTTTCGAGCCATGGCGAAGATGATAAGGGCTGCAAGGGCCATTGCAGCACCAAAAAAGAACGGTGCACCGGGGTTCACGTATCTCCAAAGGAAACCTGCAGCGAGGGATGCCGGGAAGGTGGCCAGGCCGGTTACGGTCTGATAGATGCCGTATGTCGTGCCGGCGAACTCACCCTTAGTGTGGAGGGAGATGTATGCCTTTCCGATACCCTCCGTCAGGGCCATGTAGATGCCGTACAGGGGAAAGAGGGCCCAGAGAAAAGCGGGTTTGCTGGTGATGCCGAACAGGAAATAGATGAGTGCAAAGAGCGCAAAACCCCACAGGAGAACCTTTTTCTGCCCGACCCTGTCCGAAATGATACCGGCTGGAAATGAAAAGACCGCATAGACGATATTGAACAGGGCATAGACCAGGATTGTTGTTCCCAACGTGAAACCAAGGCTGTGAGCCCTAAGTATTATGAAGGCATCAGAACTGTTGCCCAGAGCAAACACGGTGCTTGCCGACAAAAAGACCTTGAAGTTTCCGCTCAGCTTTACGTCGCGCAGCCTCCATATCGGGCGCTTTCGGGTCCCGTGCGTGCTTTTGACGTCCCTGACGAAGACCACAAGGAGAGCAACGCCGGCTACCGCCGGCAAAAAAGCAAGATAGAAAATAAAGCGTAGATTGTTTTCAAAAACTTTAAGGAGGAAAAAAGCGATCAGCGGTCCGGTCATGGCCCCCAGGGTATCGAGCGCCCGGTGGAAGCCAAAAACCCTTCCCCGGTGGCGTTCTTCCGACACACCGGCAAGAAGCGCATCACGAGCTGAGGTCCTGACACCTTTGCCGAAACGATCGAGAAATCTTCCCCCCATAACAAGGGCCCAGCCGGAAGCTGCGGCGATGATGGGTTTTGACATTGCCGAGAGTATATATCCTCCCGTCATGAAAGCCTTTCTTCTTCCGGAGCGGTCGGAAAAGTAACCGGAAAAAACGCGCAGTATACCGGCCGTTGACTCGGCTATACCCTCGATAAGTCCCACGATTGTCATGGGTGCGTTCAGGACGGTCACGAGAAAGATGGGTACCACCGGGTAGATCATCTCCGAAGAGATATCGTTCAGGAAACTGACGAGGCTTATAGCAACTATGTTTCTGTTGATGCCCTGGAAGATTTTTTTCACAAATAACCGCATGGGGGTACCGTAAATCAACTCCGCCGACAAATCAACACTGCTCAATTGCCCCATATCCGGAAACGCGACATTCTTTTCTTATATAGGTACCGGAGTGAACAGAGTGAAAAGCCGATAATGAGTACAGAAGCAGTTGTTGTCATAAAGGTGACAGGAGGGTCCCCGGAAAAAGGAGGAACCCGTCCTTTTTTTGCCTTCTGCCATCAAAATGCCTTGTCCGGTTTATCAGCATCTATTGTGCTCTACGTTGTATGAAATTTCAAGACGAAACTGCTCGTGCGCCATTAAATGCCGCACAAAAACCGGTATACCTTTAACGCTGTTTGTTCCTCTTTTCCTCATACATCAAAGTGTCTGCCTGAGCCATAAGTTCATCGAGAGTTGAGGTGGTTTCAGGATTATAGCGTACTATGCCTATGCTCAGGGATAGTTGATAGTTTCTCCCTTCCGGCCTGTTGTAGCCGTCAAGGATATTATGCAAACGCATTATGAGGACATCTCCGGTTTCATCGGTGGTATCTATTGCAAGGATTGCGAATTCATCCCCTCCCATGCGTCCTATGATGTCCGATTCCCTGAATACCTCTTTGAGGATAGTTGCAATTTCAATAAGCGCCTTATCTCCTTCCCGATGACCCAGGGTATCATTAATCCGCTTCATCTTATCCAGGTCAGCAAAGAAGAGGAGCATGTCTTTCTTCGTCCTCTCTGCTACCTTCAACTGTTGTTGGGCAAGGGCGAAGAACCCCCTCCTGTTATATAAGCCTGTGAGTTCATCTGTGAGGGACATAGTTTTGAGCCTTTCTTCAAGCTGTTTCTGCTTTGCGATCTCTCTATTCAGTTCATCCCGTGAAACGGTAATGGACTGAAGTTGCTCAGTCATTACATCAAATGCGTCGGATAACCGTCCGATCTCATCATGGGTTCTGATATTTGTTTTATAATCCAGATTTCCCTTTGCAATGATTTCCGTACCCTCCTGAAGTTTTGTAAGAGGATTAGTGATATTGCGTATAATCATCACTGCCAGGAGGATGATGACCGTGGTCAGCAATCCGAAGACGATATTGCTGTAAAGTTTGGCAAGGTTGTTCTGATGCACTGTTTTTATATTTGTCTCTTTAAGCAGTTTCAATCCTTCACTATACATGGAATGTGCATTTACAAGCATCTGGCTGATGATCCTTTCCTGCAGCGCCTGTGTTGAGACAGCATTTGATGTGACGTCTTCATCAAGCCCGGCCAGCCTGTCGAACAAAGAGTTGATATTCTTATGAAAGCCTGCCATATTGCTTAAATATATTTTTTCTTCCGGCCCGGTGAATGTTCCGGATATCATCTCCAGAAGTCCTCCGATCTTCTGCTGTATGAGAAGGAATTGTTCTTTCGAGCGGTCTTCGCGGTAGAGAAAATATTCTTCTCTTAATCGAGCCCGCTCAAATATGGCCTGATTCAACTCCCCGACAAGGGCCTGTTGCTCAAATTGCCTGTCGGCCTGCTTTTGCCGCAACAAACCTGCAGATACAACGCCGGCCAAGAGAATTATGTTGAAGATTATGATAATGTTAAGCTTAGTTTTGATTTTCATTTTCTATTACCGGGACACCCGCAAGCGGGTACCCGGTCGCCCCCTCGTGCCACCCGCGGGATTGCTCACTGCTCCGTTGTTTAACCGGGAAAGCGCGCGGGTACCCGGCTAATACAATTCCTTTCCTTCTTACCATGGCTGCCGAAGCCTCCCTCTTTTGCTCACCGTGTGAGCCGGATAGATGCCGCTCACTTATATTCGCGGTACTTCCTGTCTATGAATTTGCCCATGGAAATCTACTGCCTATTTGATAATTGTAACGGTGTCGGGCTTGACCGCTTTCATCGCATCCAGGTAAAAATAGCCGAGATAATTGGGCACTTTTATCTTGTCTGTAAACCTGTTTTTAATTGCCCAGCGGGCTTCGTCTTCCATGATGGTGAGCATCGAATGATCCAGGGAAAGCTCGAACACAAGATCGTCCTGGATCGAAGCAGACAAATTTTCTCCCGATTCTAAGCTTTTGATCATCACGGCAACGGATTCATCCCTGTTTTGCTTTATGAACTTGATTGACCGTTCAATGCTTTTCAGAACCTTTTTCAACAAATCGGGGCGTGTTTTTGTATAGCTTCTCATAACCGCAAGATTGAAGGTCTCTTTGTACAGGGTGCTTCCGGGAAGCCTTATGGCTTTGTCGGACAGCGCATTCATTGCCTCAGAGGCATAGGGTTCGAATGTCGCGACAGCATCAACCCTGCCGTCCTTCAATGCCCCGGACAGATCCGGGGGTGGAATATCAACCAGTTTTACGGCAGCGGCATCAATCTGATGTTCAGTGAGATAAACCTGGATAAAGAAATCGCTTGATGTTCTTGCGGTGAAGCCGATTTTCTTGCCTTTCAGGTCGGCAGGCTTACTGACCCCCCGATCTTTTCTGCCGATTACCTTGCTGTTATTGTAACTATATGCAAACGTAGCAAAAACAGCAAAATCATCGCGCATAAAACTGTTCAATACGATCGGTGTTTCCGTTAAGGTGGCGCTGTCCACTTCTCCTGCAAACATGGCTTCTAATGCCTTTTTTCCCGAAGGATAAAACCTAATTGTTGCATCGAGGCCTTCTTTCAAAAAAAAGCCTTTCTCCCGTGCAACAATAAAAGGAAACGATAAACCTCCGGACCCAACCCCGATGGTTACTTTTTCCTCCGGGCCGGATGCTGATGACCTTTCCGGTTTATTGCAGGATGCGGAGAAAGACATTAATGTCAGAAGTAGAAGTATCCCGAAAACAGTTCTTGAAATAATCCCGGGTTTTCCATTAAGCGGATAGTGTTTACATAAAGCCGAGGTTGCGCGTATCGTCGTATCTTCGTAACCTCGTAACTTCGGGTTTATACGCTCTACGCTATTCAAGCTTGAATCCTCCTTCCCTGAAAAGCTTGAAACACACCTCCACCACCTTTTCATCATAGAGTATGCCTTTATTCTTCTCGATCTCTTCAAGGGCCGCATCTATTCCAAGGGCAGGCCTGTAAGGGCGATGTGTGGCTATTGCTTCCGTTACATCGGCAACTGAAAGGATCTTTGTTTCAAGGAGTATCTGATCACCCTTAAGTCCCTGGGGATAGCCGGAACCGTCTAATCTTTCATGGTGCTGGAGGACCATCTCCGCTATGGGATAGGGCAATTCAACATCTTTCAGTATGTCATATCCTGACTGGGAGTGAACCTTGATGAGAC
>Ga0209749_1001821_pt1 | contig 16653 bp, 17 predicted proteins | sample EPASupsiteSAE347_FD_187267 | JGI IMG/M metagenome (GOLD analysis project Ga0209749, IMG submission 187267) | Bioremediated contaminated groundwater from EPA Superfund site, New Mexico - Sample SAE3-47 (SPAdes) (version 2) | ecosystem: Environmental > Aquatic > Deep subsurface > Groundwater >... | reverse complement strand
TGATATAGGTTGTGTTCAAGAAGTCCGTTGATTTTATCGTAAGCTTTGTTGATGGCAATAACCAGATTTTTAGCGATGTCGGCCACGAGCTCTTGACGTTCATCGGTTTCGATTTCATCGATTCGGTTCACGACAAAATAGATCTTCTTGAGATCGCTTGAAAGCAGGCGCTCTTCCAGAAAAACGCGTTCCGCATCGGAGAAAGGTTTTAGAGCTGAAATTACATAGATGACGATATCCGCGCTTGGGATTAATCCGTATACTATTTCCGCGCGCGATTTTGATATGTCATTGATTCCCGGAGTGTCGATCAATATGATCGATGAAGGAATCTGCGGATGCGTCATTTGGATTTGTTCGATTTGATCGATATTTTTGGGATCGGTCATGAGTTTTTTGAACCCTTCCCAATCAAAGCCCCAATCGGGAATTCCATAGCCGACGTTTCCGCCTTTTCCAGGTTCGATTTTTACCGGGTCGGTTTGACCTATCGGTTTGATGGAAATTTTAAACGGACCATTTTCAAGCGTGGTTACCAAGCTTGTTGTGGGCGTAATTCCGGTTGGGAGAACCACTTCACCGATCGCGGAGTTGATCAGAGATGATTTTCCGGCGTTGAATTCGCCGACGATTAAAATGCGTGGTTTATGCCGAGCACGTTCCAGAATTATTTGGGGGTCGCCCGTTTCGACCAATAGTTTGGCTCCCAGTTCACGAACTTTGGAATTGATCTGAACAAATTTTTCAACTATTTCCTTATTCATAAATTTTCCTGAGCACGTATTTTTTGTCTTCAGCTTCGATCGTGATTTTATCTTTGGGTGAGATCAGGCGATCGAGAACGGCCTCCGCTATCAACTCTTCGAGCTTTTGGATCTCGCGCCGCATAGGTCGGGCACCGAATTGGGGATCATAAGCGGTTTCTATGGCCCAGTTGACGGCGGAATCAGAGACTTCATATTGAATTTGTTTCTGTTCGAAAATTCTCTTTCCGCTCTCTTTTGCCAGTTTTCTGAATACGCTTTTAAGTTCATCCTTGGTGAAAGGAGAAAAGGGAATAACATTATCGATTCTATTGATGATTTCAGGCCTAACCTTCTTTTTCAATTCTTCAAGAATTTTCGCCTGAATCGCTTCATATTTTTTTTCAAAGTCATTTTGCTCAAGACCCGCGAAGTATTCGGTTCCGACGTTGCTCGTGATAATGATTAATGCTTCCTTGAAACTGGCCGAATTGCCTTTCATGTCCCGAACGTAACCTTCGTCAAGCATTTGCAGAAAAATGTCGAAAAGCGTCGGCGCGGCTTTCTCAATTTCATCGAAAAGGACGACCGTAAAAGGGTTTTTGTTCATTAATTTAAACAATAATCCGTCTTCTTCGCTTCCGATATACCCGGGCGGTGAACCGACCAATCTTGAAACCGTGTGGTAATCATAGAATTCAGACATATCGAAACGCACCAAACGTCTTTCATCACCGAAAAAGGCCGATGCTATTGTCTTAGCCGTTTCAGTTTTCCCGGTGCCGGAAGGACCGAGAAAGAGGAAGCTGCCGATCGGTCGGTTTTGTTTTCGGATTCCCGCGCCCAGCATTTTAAAAGCGCCCATGATCGCTTCCTTGGTTCTCTTTTGACCAATGATGTTGGTTTCGAAAGACGTTTGCAGCGTCTTGATTCTTTTGGTAACTTCATCGAGTTGTCGATCCCCGACTACCGCGCCTGTCCGACGCGAAAGAATGTTGGAGACATCCCCTACCGACAACGCCGTGTCGAAAAACCCTGCTTTTTGATTGTCCCACTCTTCCAGGGTTTGAGAGAGCGCCTGCAAATCATTCCTTTCGATGCAGGAGATCTCAGTGGCTAGAACGGCATCGAGTGAGTTCAAATCCTTGCGTTGAAAACCTTTGTCGTCGTTGAATCTCTTATCGGCGATCGACTCTTTCATAAGATCTATGGCTTTATCGGGGAAAAATCGATCGCGGATGTACTTGTCGGAAAGATCGATTATGGCATCGAGCGTTACTTCAGGAACAACGACCCGGTATTTGGACCCGAATCGCTTTGCAAGACGGCTTAAGAGTATTTTGAGTTCGTCTTTCGGAGGTTCTCCGACTTTTATGCGAATGAATCTTCTTGCCAATGCCGGATCGGCTTCTTCAATGCAACGTTTATATTCTTCTTCCGTCGTGGCGCCGATGATTTGAATGTCACCCTTTGCCAGAAAAGGTTTCAGATAGTTGGCAAAATCGAAAAGCATATTTTTGCAGCTTGACGCAAGAAGATGGAGTTCATCTATAAAGAGCAGCGTATCTTTTTGTTCAAGAAGTTCGTCGATTATTTTTTCGATGCGTTCTTCCAGCATTCCGCGATAAATCGTTCCGCTTGTGATCGCCGCGAAATCAAGCTGGAAAAGCCTTTTCCCCTTGATTTTATCGGGAACATCTCCGGCAACGATATATTGCGCTACACCTTCCACGATGCAGGTTTTCCCGACACCGGGTGGTCCGATAAGAACCGGGCTGTTCTTTCCCTCCAAACAAAGTGCATCGGTTATTCGCTTAACTTCTTCTCTTCTACCGATCAGCGGTTCAAGAACTCCCATGAGCGCCAACGCAGTCAGATCACGACCGAATTCCTCTAACATTCAGGCTCCTTTTGATTTTCTATAATCCTATCATAAACCATAATATTATTTCTATTGATCGCTGCAAAGTGAAAGCCGGTTTTCGGGTACCCGAAAAAGCACGCCATCCAGGCATATTTCGGGTATCTACGCCATCCGTGGACGATATAGGGCGGATTAGGTGCCTGCGCCGTAATCCGCCGAGCTTGAGGAGTTTTCGAAAGGCAGGACTCAATAAATTGCCGTAATATTCATCGGTGAAAACCGCTGGATTTGTCGAACATTGATCACTTCAGCATGAAGAAGAAAACATCTTCATGCTTTTAGATTGTTGCGACTATTTAGGTTTTGCTGTGGAACTGGCCGTTTCGGAAGTTGTCGAAGCTATCTGGGTTGTTGGAGTCGCAACGGCGGTTGCCTCTCTAGATGGGGTTTTGGAGGGAATTGTGTCTATGATGGCTTTCGTCAACGGAGCTTTTTGATTACTTGCGTCGGTTTTATCATCAAGTTGTTTCTGTTTATCCGTTTTTGTATTCAGTGGGTTTTTGGAATCGGATTTTTCCTTGTCTTCTTTTTTTTCTTTATCCGAAGATTTTTTTTGCGATGGGTTTAACGGATTCTCGACGGGAAACTCATTTGGAGGATGTCCAAAATCTTCAGGGGTTGTAACGCGGCCGTCAATGACCATCAAACTGGATTCTTTCCCGGACGATCCGCTGCCCGGCGCGCCGAATAATGCTACATGCGGAGTTTCTTTTTCAAATCCCGAAGAGAGCTCGACTCCTCCAAATTTTCCGGCTTCGATGAATTGTCTGGCAATTTTTCCCCATGCGCTGTACGGATCCACTCTTGCGTATTCCTTGAGATAATCGCCGGCGGCGCGGATGTCACCCGTTCTATATGATAAAGTAGCGATGTTCCAGAGAGCCGAGAGGTCGTTTTTATCGCGATGATACGTTTGGATGAACCAATACAAAGCTTCTTTGGGTTGACCCGCCTGGAGATATGTCAGCGCGATCTTTCGTGTTATCTTGGCGGATGCCGGTTGCTTCTTTTGCAATGAAACCAAAAAAGGAATCAGCTTCAACGGTTCAGGTTTTTGATACAATCTTGGCGAGAGAACATCTTCTCCGATTTGCTTTGTGCTGAATGGCTTGATACTGGAATCGTTATCCTTAACTAGCGGTGCCCTCGGCAAATGTTTGTCCGGTAAAAGGTTAAGCAATTCCTGCTGATATCCAAGATTCTTGGCCATTTCGCGTGCTGACGGTTCGGCGAAGAGAGGAAGAGACGTTAAAATAAAAAAAACGGCTATTTTTCGCATGTTTCAAAAGATAGCATAATTAAAAAGATGTTGGCAACCGGTATAAATATTTTAATGATAACCATACAGTAAGATTAATCGACAATACCGGCATATTTTTTTAGGATGAATCATCCATGAATTTGAATACGGATAAAATGTAATTCATTCATTTTGATACGTTGTGCGTGAATTCCAAAGTCCGCATCAAAGTATTTGCCGATGAAAAGCAAAACCATTCTTAAAGAATATTTTCATTTTTTTTTTGTGCCGAATCAGCTGACATTTATTCATAAAATCCTTATAATCAGGGAATCTCACCATTTGGAGTAGAAAAATGAAAAGAGTATCAGCGGTGGGCTTTATCTGTTTTTTTCTTATTTGCTTCTTTCAGAGCATCGCTTTTTCCCAGGATCTCGAAGCGCCGATCGATCAATTTCGAGCGAAAATTTACAAGGAAGCCTCGGATTTAATATTCGATCTTGAATCACAACATCCCGATTTATCACCGGAATTAAGAAAAATTCGCGAACGTGCTCATAACCTTTATAAGTTGCCTAAAACCGTTTCCGGTAGGCGAAGTGATCGTTCTTCCGCCTCAGATTCCGCCCAACTTGAGACCGATTATCAAGGGTGCGAAGGTTTGAGCAATGAAGAATTGAAAAGAAAATTACATGACATCTGCGCGACGCAGGTATCGCTGGGTTATTCGGAAGCAAAGAAACGTATCTTCCTGGACATCGATAATAATGATAAATGGGTGGAATGCATATACACGGGGCGCGTGGAACAGATTACGCAGGTTCCGAAACCCGAAGACATGAACATCGAGCATAGTTGGCCGCAAAGTCACGGTGCAACCGGCATCGCAAAATCCGATATGCATCATCTTTTTGCTACGGATTCTCTAGCTAATAATCACAGAGGGAATTTGCCGTTCGGCGAAGTTGCAGCCCCCACCTGGGAACAAGGCGGAAGCAAGTGCGACGGTCGACAATTTGAAGTGCGGCCAGCTTATCGAGGTGACATCGCGCGGGCTAAATTTTATTTTTCCGTAAGATACAACAAGAGTATCGATAGATCTGAAGAAGAAACGTTGAAAAAATGGCACCATGAAGATCCGGTCGATTCCAAGGAAAAATCGCGAAATGAAAGAATAAATGACTTTCAGAAGAATAGAAATCCTTTTGTAGACCATTCGGAGTTTATCGATAAAATCGCTGATTTTTAGAGGCTGTAAGAAAATAACCATTACAAATAATTGTTTTCTTACAGCCTCTTATGCCCGGTCGATGAACGAAATTTGTTACAGTTATTTATTGGCCTTAACTGAAACCCTTACTCGGAAATTAAAGACAAAGCGGATTCCTTTAGGAATCTGGTTTGTCTTTTTTATTTTGCTCATTGTAAGTAATATAAGAAAAATATACCGCAATAATAATTTTATTCCGATAATCAATGATTAGTTCACATGGATAACGCAGAAATTGTTTTAAAGAGCCCGTTGGCGGCGGGAATTATTTTTGCGTTGACCTTCATTGTGGTTTCATTTCGGCAATTGAAAGTTCTACCGATTGGCCGACCTTCGGAAGCTTTGGCGGGTGCCGTCCTTATGGTTGCTTTCGGGGTAATGACGCCTTCGGAGGCATATTCAATAATAAATTGGGATACCATCTGCCTTCTTCTTGGAATGATGATAATCGCGGAACATCTTCGCGACGCAGGTATGTTCGAAAGACTTTCTTTGTTGCTGGTGAAAATCAGATCTCCGTTTGTGTTGCTTGCCACGGTTTCGGTTTGTTCCGCGATACTCTCGGCGATTTTGGTGAATGACACAATCTGTGTCGTCATGACGCCTTTGATACTGACGATTTGCGATGATAGAAAATTGAATCCCTTTCCTTATCTGATGGCGTTGGCTACAAGTTCCAACATCGGGTCGGCTTTAACCTTGACTGGGAATCCTCAAAATATGATAATCGGCAACTTTTCCAAGCTTGACTACGGTCAATTCATTTTGTTGATGAGCATTCCGGTCGCTACGGCACTTGCAATAAATTTACTGCTGCTGTGGTTTTACTACGGAAAAACCTTACGTCGGAAAGATTCTTCGGGTGAGAATGAGGTTATATTGGAGCGGGAAATACCCCATAAGCGCAAGCTTCGATACGGCTCGATCGCTCTTGGGATATGTTGTTACGGCTTTTTCAACGGATATTCCATGGCATTTTCAGCTCTCGCCGGTGCGGTCCTGGTTATCACGCTGCATCGAAAAGACCCCAGTCACCTGCTTAAACGCGTGGATTGGTCTTTATTGCTTTTTTTCTCATCGTTGTTTGTGGTTATCGGTGGATTAAAGGCGAGCGGACTGGCTGATTATGGAACAAGATGGGCACTGGGATTATTGGATGGAAGCGTTTTAAAGAAAGCCTGGATTTTTTCCGGTGTAACATTGCTGGGTTCGAATCTTTTTTCCAACGTTCCTTTCGTTTTGATTTCATCACACAGCGTAGTGCAACTTGTACCGGTTAATCTTTTTTGGAGTCTTCTCGCCTTAGTTAGTACAATCGCCGGAAATCTTACGCTTTTTGGTTCCGTCGCCAATCTGATTGTTGCGGAGTCGGCTAGAGAGAAATGCGAAATGCGCTTTATGGATTACGCGAAATTTGGGATTCCTTCCACGATTTTGACGCTAACCGCAGGAATCGCGATATTGATAAAATTATTTCCTTCCTGACAAGAATGAGCGTTTATGTTATTCTTACATGTCTCATTCCTTGAAGGGCTCTTGCAATATTTATTATCGAAAGAATTAAATTTTCGGAGGCTCAGATGACCCGTTTAATAAAAATGATTTGCGTGGTTGGTTTATTAATAATTCTCTCGGGAGTTTCAGCACCGGTGTTTGCGCATAATCGGGATAATTATTTCAAGATCATAACGGGTATGCCGTTCGTTAATTTCGACATTGAGGATATTTTCCATCAAAGGTGGGTTAGTACATATCTGAAGGGAAGACCGATAATTATTTTAACAGGGCACAGATACAAAAGGTATGAAATCTTAAAGTGGGCGGATTTTCTAAAGAAAGATTTCGGAGTTTCCGGATTGGCGCATTTATTGTGGGTTGTAAATCTACACAAAGTGCCTTGGACGACCAGCAGGAACACGGTGATCAATCAATGGCGCTCATTCACGCCTCCGATTCCTTTATTGCTTGATTGGGGTGGTGTAATCGGGAAAGCTTTGCAAATAAATTATGAGGTTCCGAATATCATCGTGCTTGATGCGGAAGGTCGACTTGCCTTCCATGAAATTCATTCATTCACGCCCGAAGTTTATGCAGCGGTTGCTTCTCGAATTTTTGCTTTGGCGCAATGTTCCCCGTCGGCGATAAGACCACCGATGAATATTGACAGCGGCGTGCCGATAGGAACGATACCTCAAGGAAAAAACGGATTTTCAAATTAGAATTTTAAAAAAGAAGACGGAATAATGTCGAAAAACGTTAAACTTATGCACCTTGCATAGCCAGCCGGGAAATCCTCCTGGAGGCTCTTCAGGAGTTTGACGGGACGGTAATACTCGTGAGCCACGATCGTTACTTCCTGCATCACCCCTTGTCAACCGTGTTTTCGAGATCGACCACGGGGCGCTGAACAATTACCGCTAAAGTCGGCATCATAAGCACCCCTGGGATGCTCCGGCCGGACGTTGGGGGCGGGTTGCCTTGTGTTGTCATCGTGGCCTTTGTGGTATGAGCGGGTTTCCCCCGGTGCGTCCCTTCCCCCGGGCAAAAAGAAAAAAACGTTTGCGTACCATTTTTTCCGGTGCTAGCATGTGTTTACAGTAAATACAAATGAATCAGAGGTGCCATAATGCCGAAGGTTTATACCGTCCGCCTTCCCGACATCTTGGGTAAGAAGATCCGCATCAGAGCAGATCTTGAACATCGTTCCATTTCCGAGCAGATCAAAAAATATCTGTATGACGCTTTGTTGTGCGAGGAAAACCCGGACGTTCCCCTTTCCTTCATCAAAGAGACCCTTGAAGCAAAGGAAGAAATCAAAGCAGGAATCAGCCAGGAATACGAGTTCGGCCACCTCAAATGAAAATCATTGCCTCGAATCATTTCATTCGATTCAAAAAAAAAGCCAATAAGAACCTTCAACTTGAGATAGATGAACAAGTAAAGGCTATCCTCGAAAACCCCGATATAGGCGAGTTGAAGAAAGGTGACCTCCGGGGAATCCGGGTTCACAAATTCAATTTCAAGAGTCAGCTTTACCTGGTTTCCTACGAAGTGATAGGCGAAACGCTGAATTTATACATAATTGGCACACACGAAAATTTCTATCAGCGTTTGAAAAATCTTTTGTAATGAGGCTTCCAGCCCAAGGGAAAACTCTGTGAATGACCAACTTATTACGCTCAATCAGCTTGAATCCCACCTTTGGGAAGCCGCTAATATCCTTCGTGGCACCGTAGACGCAGCCGATTTCAAAACCTACGTTTTTCCTCTCCTCTTCTTCAAGCGGATCTCCGATGTTTTCAATGAGGAGTATGCTTCCGCCCTTGCGGAGTCAAGCGGTGATGAGGAATACGCCTTATTTCCCCAGAACTACCGTTTCCAGATCCCGAAAGGCTGTCATTGGCGCGACGTGCGCGCCGTTACCGTCAACGTCGGTCAAGCCCTTCAAAAGGCGATCCGGGGCATTGAAAAAGCGAACCCGGAAACCCTTTTCGGTATTTTCGGCGACGCCGCCTGGACGAACAAAGAACGCCTTCCCGACGCGCTTCTCCGTGACCTGATCGAACATTTTTCCCGCTATTCGTTGGGGAACCAGGCCGCGCAAGCGGATATCCTGGGCCAGGCGTATGAATACCTCATCAAGAAATTCGCGGACGCGACCAACAAAAAAGCCGGTGAATTCTATACCCCGCGTGCGGTCGTAAAATTGATGATAAAAATTCTCGACCCGCGAGAAGGGGAATCTATCTACGATCCGGCTTGCGGCACCGGCGGTATGCTCCTTGAGGCGATTCACCATGTAAAGGAAAATCACGGCGACGACCGCACCCTATGGGGAAAGCTCTATGGCCAGGAGAAAAACCTCACCACTTCCGCGATTGCCCGCATGAACCTTTTCCTTCACGCGGCTTCTGACTTTCAGATTGTCCGGGGTGATACCCTCCGCCAACCGGCCTTCTTCTCCGGTGACAACCTCGCAACCTTTGATTGTGTCATCGCCAATCCCCCTTTTTCCCTCGAAAAATGGGGCGATGAGGTTTGGGCCAGCGACCCCTACGGCCGAAACTTCGCCGGTATGCCCCCCGGCAAAACCGGTGATTACGCTTGGGTTCAGCACATGGTCAAATCAATGGCCCCGGGAACCGGTCGTATGGCGGTTGTTCTTCCTCACGGTGTCCTCTTCCGCATGTCGAAGGAAGGCGCGATCCGTAAGAAGCTCCTGCAAATGGATATCCTCGAAGCGGTCATCGGTCTTGGTCCGACCCTCTTTTATGGTACCGGCTTGGCCGCTTGTATTCTTGTTTTCCGTCACCGCAAGCCCAAGGACCGGAAGAAGAAGGTTCTTATCCTTGATGTTTCCCGGGAATTCAAGGCGGGAAGGGCTCAAAACGAGCTTCTTCCCGAGCACGTCGAACATATTCATGCCTGGTATCGTGACTTCAAAGATGTGGTGGGCCTTTCCCGGGTGGTTACCCTCGAAGACCTTTCCGCCAATGACTTCAACCTCAATATTTCACGCTACGTTGAACCACGATCCGAGCAGCAGGCTCCGACCGTGGAAGAGGCCCGAAAGAGCCTTCAGGAAAGCGCCGTTGCCGCTTTCGCGGCTGAAGAGAAACTGGTTGCCATTTTAAGAAAAGAGGGATTTTTAACCACGGATAACACAGATGAACACGGATAAATTAATTTATAAAGAGCTTTCGGAGAAAATCATCGGGGCTGGGATGAAGGTTTTGAATACGCTTCGGCCTGGGTTAAGCGAAAAGGCGTATGAAAATGCCATGGTTGTGGAATTGCAAAAAAATGGCCACAAAATTGATCAACAGAAGCGATTTGAAGTTTTTTATGAGGGAGTTCTTGTAGACACATTGATTCCTGATCTTCTCGTTGACGATTCAGTGATTGTCGACCCAAAGGTTGTTTCGGAATTTAATGAAACCCATGTGGCGCAGATGATTGGTTATCTTGCCATTACCGATCTCAAGCTTGCTCTATTGCTGAACTTCAAACACAAGGATTTGCGATGGAAAAGAGTGGTAAGATGAAGAAAACCCCAAGATGAGAGAACCACAGATAACACAGATGAGCACAGATGAAGGAGAAACCAAATGAATTATTTTTTGGTTTTTCTATCCGTGATAATCCGTGAAATCCGTGGTTGAAAGGCTTTCATGAAACGTATTTCGCAGCAACAACTTGAATCCTACCTGTGGGGCGCGGCCGTCCTCTTGCGGGGAACCATCGACGCCGGCGATTACAAGCAGTTCATATTCCCTTTGCTTTTCTATAAGCGCCTTTGCGATGTCTACGACGAGGAAACCGGCATTGCCTTGAAGGAATCCGGTGGTGATAAAGACTTTGCGGCCTTCCCGGAAAACCACCGTTTCCAGATTTCGCCCGAAGCCCATTGGCGAGAAGTCCGCAAAACGGCTCGAAATGTCGGTCCTGCGATCCATTCCGCTATGCGGTCTAACGGCCAACCCAGACAAGCTCTTCGGCATCTTCGGCGATGCCCAATGGACCAATAAAGACCGCCTTTCGGACACTATGCTCCGCGATCTCATCGAACATTTCAGTTCCCTCGATCTTACCGTTGCCAACCTCCCGGAAGACGAACTGGGGCAGGGCTACGAATTTCTCATCAAGAAATTTGCCGACGATGCGGGCCATACCGCCGCCGAGTTCTATACCAACCGGACCGTCGTTCACCTCATGACGGAAATCCTCGAGCCCCAGCCGGGCGAATCCGTCTACGATCCTACCTGTGGTTCAGGTGGGATGCTTCTTTCCTGCATCGCCCACTTGCGCCGCCAGAAAAAGGAATGGCGCAACGTAAAACTATTCGGCCAAGAGCGGAACCTCATGACTTCCTCGATTGCCCGTATGAATTGTTTCCTTCACGGCATCGAAGATTTTCAGGTCATCCGTGGAGATACCCTTTCTGAGCCCAAATTCGTTCAGGGTGATCGTCTCATGCGGTTTGATGTGGTTCTCGCTAATCCGCCGTATTCCATCAAACAATGGAATCGGGAGGCGTTTGCTTCCGACCCCTGGGGCCGGAACCTCTACGGCACTCCCCCGCAGGGCCGCGCCGATTACGCGTTTTGGCAGCATATCCTTTGCAGCCTGGCCCCGAAAACCGGCAGGCCCGAAAAGACTTCGCCATCCGGGCGAATTTCGGGCACGCCGCCATCCCTGGGCGGCAGGTGTGCCATTCTTTTTCCGCATGGGGTTTTGTTCCGCCAGGAAGAAGCGGATATGCGGAAAAAGCTCATTGAGGCTGATGTCGTCGACTGCGTTCTCGGTCTTGGCCCCAACCTTTTCTATAACTCCCCGATGGAAGCCTGTATTGTCATTTGCCGTACGGCCAAACCCAAAGCACGAAAAGGCCGAATCCTTTTCATCAATGCAATCAACGAAGTCACCAGGGAACGCGCTCAGAGCTTCCTTACCGATGACCACATTGACCGAATCGTTGGAACCTACCGAGATTTCAAAAACGACCCGGGTTTTTCCCGGGTCGTTTCCTTGGAAGAAATACGGGCCAAAGATGCCAGCTTGAGTATTGCGCTTTATATCGAACCGGTAAATGAATTCAATCCAAACCAGACTTTGGAATCATCGTCTTTGAGCGGTTCTTTGAATGCATGGTTGGATTCTCGAAAAAAAGTTAGTGACTCTTTAACTGCTTTATTGCCTCAATCTGAGCCATTCATAAAATTTTCCGGCCTTGCAGGTAAAGACTCCTGTGAATTACTCAACTCCAGGGAAAAATGGTCTCGGGGATGTTGTCGATAACATCAACGAGACTGAAAGCGACCCCGCCGCAGCAGGTTTGGATCGCTTCATCGGCCTCGAACATCTGGAACCAGGCTCACTTCATATCAAGGCTTGGGGCAATGTTGACGATGGAACGACATTCACCCGCAGGTGCCGCCCCGGCCAGACTCTTTTCGGCAAGCGAAGAGCCTATCAACGTAAGGTTGCCATTGCTGAATTTGACGCTGTTGTCTCTGGCGATATTTACGTTCTCATACCTAAGAACGGGCGCATTATTCCTGAGATTATTCCCTTGATCTGCCTATCCGAGCGGTTCTTTCAGCATGCGGTAGGAACCTCTGCCGGGTCTCTTTCTCCGCGTACGAACTGGTCTAGTTTGGCTAGTTTCGAGTTCAACCTCCCACCGCTTGACCAACAACGCCGCATTGCTGAAATCCTTTGGGCTACAGATCAAAATATCCAGCAGCAATCTAGCCTTGCGAAAAGTATTCGGTTATTGCTGATATCAGAGATAGAAGCCAAATTGGATTCATTTTTCAAAGGCTCCTGTGAATCTCTTTCTCAGGTTCTTTTAAGCAGTCCGGAAAGCGGTTGCTCTGCTCCTCAGAGTCCAAATGATACCGGGCACTATGTTCTTTCCTTATCAGCCTTATCGAAAAATGGCTATGTTCAAGGCAATTTAAAACCAGTCCCTCCGACTAAGGCTATGTTGGATTGTTGCCTTTCCAAAGGTGATTTTCTTATTTCAAGGTCCAATACTCAGGAATTGGTTGGCCTTGTTGGTATTTATGACGAGGATACAGACAACGTTTCATTTCCGGATACCATGATGCGTTTACCGGTAAATGAGAACATTGTTACCAAACAATTTCTCGAAATAGTCCTTCATCTCGCCGTGGCCGGCTCCATATGATGAAGGCTGCCGCCGGGACTAGCGGAAGCATGAAAAAAATAAACCGAAAGACTTTGGGTTCTTGCCTCATTCCTACGCCAGCCCTAAACGATCAAATAAAATTCCTTGATAAAACCAAGTGGTTGCGAGATTCGTTCAATTCGGTAATTGTTGCTCGGAATCTCGCTTTGGATCTGGAAAAGGCAGTAATAGAAGCCTTAATTGGGGGGTGACTATGAAATTTAATGAATCAAACACAGTTGAGCAAATGATCCTCGACGCCGTTTCCGGGGGGACCAAACCTCGAATGGCAACGATGAACACGGATAAAGGATTGAAAAAAGGGGTTTTGTATCCTTGGCAATCCGTGAAATCCGTGGTTATCAACCATTCGAAATCGTGGTTTCTTTTTTTGGAACGCGGTAAAATAAATCAGGCTTTGAAAAAGGAATTAAAGGGTTTTCAAAAGGAGATGCGGAATGATTCCTGAGTGGAATATCTCCGGGGTTTTACCCCCGATTCGCCCTGGGGAAGCAGGTCATAGTCACGATCGTTCTCCCTTTAAAGTCTCCATTTTGCGGGGGTTGTTGAATTTCCGAAAGGCTCTCTATCAGACCGGAATTTATCAAGGCTTTCAATGGTTTGACGGAAGCTTCCTTGAGAATGTTGAAATCCTGGAATCTCGGTCCCCTAAAGATATCGACGTGGTGACTTTTTTCCAGATTCCGAAAGGGCAAAATCAAACAAGCCTTCTTGCCCAAGCTCCTGGGTTGTTTGATCCGGATCAGACAAAATCTAATTTCAAAGTGGACGCCTATTACTGTTCGTTAGGTGAGCCTGCAACCGATACATATGTTCGACAAATTGCCTATTGGCATAGCCTCTGGTCCCATCGGCGAAATGGTATATGGAAAGGGTTTGTACAAGTTAATCTTTCCGAAAGTGAAGATGATGTTGCAATAAAGGCAATTGACTCCACCTTCCGTGAGGAGGAAAAACATGGATCATGATGAATATGTAAGTTATACCTCTGAAATAAAAGAACTTGAGGCCATTCTTTCGGCGATTCCAAAAGAAAACGTCATCGAACGGCTCAGTTTTGAAGGCCGACTTGCTACGGCCCGCCGTGCTATTGCAGGAGTCACCGAAATCAACCAGATTAACAAAGCCAAACTGATGTTTCGTGGCCGCCCCGTCTTCGGAACCCATGGAATCGTGGCGGATTTTGCAACACATGCGGGCAGCGCTTTTTCGGATGTGGTTTCAGCAGTGGCGGCGGGGCTTTCCGAAGGCTTACGATATATGGGTCCAATCCCCGATAAGCAGAAAAACCAGCTTCTCATTACCGGGACTGCAATTGGTTCGTTCGGTTTTGAGTTTGAACTTCCCCAGCCGGAACCGGATGTTTTGTTTTCCGAACCCAGCAAAGCTGAAAATGCCTTGAAGAAAATTCAGGATCTCTTCCGGCTTGCTTCCGAGGGATCTGATGATGAGGTTGCCGAGCTTGTTGACGAAATTCATCCCCGGGCGGTCAAAAAAACCGCCGACTTTCTGAATTACCTTTCCCAACAAGAAGCATGGTGTGGCCTGGAATTCAAGAATCGTTTTTTCAAATTCCAGGATATTGATCAACTCCGTTCATCGGCAAAGCGCTTGCAGGAAGACAATATTCACGAAACGGATGAAACGTATTCCGGCGAATTTCAAGGTGTTTTACCCTCCAGCCGCACCTTTGAATTCAAATTATCCGACCAAAAAGGAATCATTCGGGGAAAAGTTGGCGCGGAGATAGAAGACGCGGATGTGTTGAATCGCAATTTTCTTCATAAACCTGTTGAGGTCAAACTGCATGTTATCCAGGTCGGGCAAGGTCGTCCCCGTTTTTCTTTGGCGTCTCTTGATTTTATAAAGACCCTTTCGTGAGTACAAGTCGAATAGAATGGACGGATTCCACCTGGAATCCTGTTACCGGTTGTTCGAAAATCAGTGCGGGGTGTCTGCACTGTTACGCGGAAACCATGACAAGACGATTGAAAGCCATGGGACAACCGAATTATCGACGGGGTTTCAAGGTCACCTGTCACGAACATATGCTCAACCATCCTCTTTCCTGGCGACGGCCCAAAAACGTTTTTGTGAATTCCATGAGCGATATCTTTCATGAAGCGGTTCCCCTGGATTTCATCAAGCGCGTTTTTGAAGTCATGCAAAAAGCCTCCCATCACCGATTTCAGCTTCTTACAAAAAGAGCCGAACGGATGGCCGAACTGGGCAAAAACCTCTTTTGGCCGAAAAATGTTTGGATGGGAGTGACCGTCGAGCATTCGGATTACTTGGACCGCATCGATTTTCTCCGAAAAACCCCAGCGGTCGTCAAATTTCTTTCTTTGGAACCCCTTCTTTCCGGTCTTCCCGATCTCGATCTCCTTGGTATCGATTGGGTCATCGTGGGCGGAGAATCCGGGCCCGGTTCAAGGCGAATGGAAGAATCCTGGGTGGCTGAAATCCAACAATCCTGTCAACGACAGGGGGTTCCCTTCTTTTTTAAACAATGGGGGGGAACACGAAAGAAAGCAGCCGGTCGAGCCCTCAACGGACAAACGTATGATGAGATGCCGGTTTATGCCGAACTGTAAGGTGTTCGGGAGGGATAAATGAAATTTAACGAAGCCAATACCGTCGAGCAAATGATCCTCGACGCCGTTTCCGGGGGGAACGAACCACGGATGGCACGGATGAACACGGATAAAGAATTGAAAAAAGGGGTTTTGAATCCGTGCAAATCCGTGAAATCCGTGGTTTCTTCGGTTCGCGAAATTACACCCGGTTGGGGTGACTCTCTCGGTGGGGACCTCATCCCGTCAACCTGGGATTACATCCCCGCATCCGCTATTCCCCGACAAGCCGGTGATGTGATGGTTGAAGCCTGGGTCCGGGAAGCCCTTATCGTCCTCAACCCGGAAATAGCCGCCCAGCCTGACCGCGCCGATGAGGTTATTTACAACATCCGGGCCTGCATTTTGTCCGTTCAGGCTGACGGTCTGGTTCGGGCCAATGAGAATTTCATGGCTTGGGCGCGGGGTGAGAAGACCATGCCTTTCGGCCCGCATGGGGAGCATGTTTCCGTCCGCCTCATCGACACCGGAGACCCCGACCCACAGGATGTGGGAAGTGGGCCGCCGGCGCCAGGAGGGCGCGTTCCAGGCGGACCCGAGAAGAGGATCAATAAATGAGAAGGAACAGAACGAAATTCTTGCGGCCATCAAGGACTGGCTTGAAAGGTATCATCAAGCCGAAACCCTCTTCCCCTCAATCGCTCAGGCCGAAACACTTTCGGAAAAGGCCATGATCGAAGTCCAGGATGAAACCGAGGTCGAGCAAATTGCCCTCGATCTTCGGGGAAAATGGAATCTGGGCTTGGCCCCAATCGAAAATATGGTCTCCTTACTGGAGGAGCATGGAATCAGGGTTGTTTTTATACAGGCCGCCGATTCCTTCGATGCCTGTGCCTTTTGGGCTGCTGGGAAGCCTGGGATCGTTGCGAGAAAAGGTTTGCCGGGTGATCGGTTGCGATTTAATCATGGCTCATGAACTGGGGCATCTCATATTGAAAACCCCCGAAGAAGGCGACAAGCGGCGACGAGAGAAGCCTACTATGCGTTTTGCCGGTGCCTTTCTGGTTCCGGCAGAAGTGGTGAAAAAAGAACTAGGCAACAACAGGAGTCAAATTAAACTCGAAGAATTGCATTTGCTCAAGCACAAATACGGGTTGAGCATGTCGGCATGGGTGTATAGGGCAAAAGA
>Ga0209749_1001819_pt1 | contig 16719 bp, 9 predicted proteins | sample EPASupsiteSAE347_FD_187267 | JGI IMG/M metagenome (GOLD analysis project Ga0209749, IMG submission 187267) | Bioremediated contaminated groundwater from EPA Superfund site, New Mexico - Sample SAE3-47 (SPAdes) (version 2) | ecosystem: Environmental > Aquatic > Deep subsurface > Groundwater >... | reverse complement strand
CTGATCGGGCAACATGACGATGGCATCAAGCCAGTCGTTTTCCAGAATCCAGCGGCGGATTTCGCTTTCCCCTGACCCGCAATCTCCGTTCGAAAGAGGGGAACCATTAAAGATGATGGCGACTCGACTTCCTCCCTGGGCGGGGTCCTTCATTTTTGCCAGCATGGTTTCAAGGAAAAGTAAGGCCCCGTCGTTAATACGAGGCATCCCCGCTTGGTAACGGGTTTTTTCGAGCTTCCGGGCTTCGGCCTCGTAGCCGTCTTTTCCACCCCAGGTAACGCCGAAAGGAGGATTGGAAAGCATGAAATCAAACCGGTATTTTCCTTCGGGGAGTTGATCCCCGGCTTCCCTGCTATGCGGCTCGTGCGGGATCAGGGAATTCCCAAGATGAACCGTGGCCTGTTTGTCAGCCTTGATGAGCAAATCGGCCTGACAGATGGCGTAGTTTGTACGGGAGATTTCTCCGCCGTAAACCGTGACGAATTTTTCCACTTTTACTCTTTCTGCAGGCGTGTCGGCCCGATCGAGTAAATGTTCTTTTGCTACCGACAACATCCCGCCGGTGCCGCACGCAGGATCATAAATCGAAATATTGCGATCCGGGATCGGAATTTCAAGCAATTCCACCATCAGTCTGATAATTTCGCGGGGGGTGAAATGCTCTCCGGCCTCCTCGCCGCTCTGTTCTGAGAATCGCCGTAGCATTTCCTCGTAAATGTATCCCATTTCAAGCGGAGAGAGCTTGTCGGGGCCGAGTTCCAGTTCCTTGTACTGATTCAGAATTGGTGCCAGACGATTGTTTTTTACCATCATTCCAATGGTGGCGCGGTAATTGAAATGTTCGATGATGTCATCAACATTTTTCGAGAACCCGTTTATGTAAGCGCGAAAATTCTCTTCCAGAAGGGTTTGGTCTTCCTCATAAACCTTTCGAAGCGTCCAGTCGGTTTTGTTGGAAAAGGGGGCGATGTTTGTTTCCATGCCCTTCACGAGCTTCGCGAGTTCTTCTTCGTTCAATTTTGGGCGTTTGGCAAGAACCTCGGCCGCTTTCTCTTCACGCCATTTTATGAGAACGCACTCCAGCCTGCGAATGACGATAATGGGAAGAATGACGCTTTGGTATTCATAAGCCTTGAACTTCCCGCGCAAACGTTCAGCGGATTTCCAGATATCGCCCGCGAGATTATCCAGCTTCGGTTTATTCAGTGACAGTGGCAATGACTATTTCCTCCACCTTCTTCATTTCAATTGGAATGAGATCTAAAACTGCTTTTTTGGTCACGTTTTGTCCTGTGCTTTTCTTTGCAAAAGGTAATCATGGGCGGTTGGAAAAAAAACCCGCCAAAATCGGAGCCCCGAAACCCTCTCGGAAGCGAAGGAAGAAGCTTATGAATCAACATCATCAAACATGTCCCGTTCAGCAACCAAATTTCTGTCTTCAAATCGGTCATAGTTGTCAGAATCTCGTTCAGCCTTTTTTTGAAATTCAAATTCCTCAATTTTTTCGGAAATTTTGGAGGCAAGATTTTCAGCAAACGAATTTAAAACTTTGTCATCGTATTTTTCAATGACTAAATCAAGATTTTTCCTTAATGGGTAGAAATGGTCTTCAGGATCATAACGACTATCGTAAGAATCGCATAGTTCTTCATATTTTGAATAATTCTCGGGAAGTCGTTCAATCAAGGTTGTTCGAATAAAGGCTAATTCTTCATTGGAAAGAATTGCACAAAATTCTTCATCTTCCAAAAACTCAACATAGAAGCATTCTTCTCCAATCCGAATGATTTCTGAAACTAGCAATTTGCGATGCTTTGCCGATAATAAATTATTTAAACCACAATAAACCAGCATCTTACCTTGAGTGGTTGAACAATAGTCTTCATTCAAAGGAAATAGTTCGTCAATGGTGTTTGGAAAATATTCCAAAAACTGAATTACAAAATCCCTCGAACACCTGTTTGTTAAAAAGGTTCGGGTCAGATACTGACTGGCCTCTGAAAATCTAGGAATAATCTCAACAAATAAGGATTCGGGTAGCTCGATTGATGAGCCAGCAAACTCAATCCCATGACATCTTACTTCAGACATTATGGTTTCAATTGGAGCTCCAAGAATGAATAATCGAACCATTTCCGGGTTATCAGCATATATTTTTGCTAATGCATCCCGAATCGTTGGATGCTTGAATGACCAATGTTTACCATCCCCATTTTGGACCAATGTAGCTAGCGTATCTTTTAGCGACAATAACTTGTCTCGCGCTTCACTAATTTTTATCCCAAACGTCTGCAAGTTTTTTTCAATATTTGGATGAGTTTCTATTGGGCAAGATAGCTTTCCATGAGCCATAAAAATGAGTCCTAATGAAGCTTGTGAGGGGTAATCAAGGTTATTAATGGTTTCGATTAGGAAATCCATGGGTTTAATTAGAAAATGAGTAATACTATCCTTGGACATTGTAAGGTTTCTTGTAAAGATCCCTGTTCCAAGGCGTCGTGCTATTTCAGGAAGAAATGTATTACTCTCCGAGATCGCCCCTAGGAAGGGTTTAATTTCTGTCTTAAATTTGCATTCTTGATCTCCAAGTTTCATGTGGTTATAGACAATTTGTTTCTTTTCGGAAGTTGTGTATTTTTCGACCTCAATTATTACCTGTGAATCAGAAATTAGTGGAAAGACGCCCAATTTAAGATCTTTTAGAGCTTGCCGAAAAATGTAGTCCCGGGAAGTAAACAAAATCTTAGTCCCCTTTTTTATTGCGGCAAGAAGCGCAGGAAAGACTTTATTCCACGAAAAAGCAACGTCACGTTGAAATTGTGTTGCTCCAAAAGCGTCGTCAAACCAAAAAAATTGATTTGTTTCATTTGGATTCCAATGCCGAATGAAATCCTCGGGGTCTTTCAGTTTTAAAATCGTAGATTTCCATCTATCCATTGCAGCTAACGCTAAGCAGCTTGCAATTGTTGATTTTCCCGCAGCTGGTTGCCCCAGGAGAAGGACGAAGGATTTTTGTTGAACAGCCTTGACGCTTTCTTTGTAGGCATTTGTAATAACAAATTTACTCAGGTCGTTGCGCATGGCTTCTAATAAAACCTTGGCTTGTTCATAAGCCCTTTGGTCAATTATTTGGGAAAGGTCACCCAAGCCATAAACTCTTGGGACAAGCGCTCTAAGGCGTGGTGACTCCTTTATTAGACCAGTTAATCGCTCGTACCCGAATAGGAAGAAAAATTCAATCTTGGTGCTGTTTAAAAAGTGGGTTCTTATTTCTTCCTCGCGGGTACCAGTTAGGGATAGGTTTGTCATTAGGAAATATTGGACTGCGAGGCCCCTCTCGGCTAGTATTTTAGCCTTCCCTAATTCCTCCTCCAAATTAGCAATAGAAAGAGTTCCGGCTAAGTTGCTTGAAAACTTGCACTGAACTGTTGAGGGAAGGGGTTTTTTCCCCTTGGGATCAATTCCATAAAAAGCGCCGTCTCTTCCTCCGTCGTGGGAGGGATGAAAATATTCAAAGCGGTTTTCCAAAATCTCGGAAAAAATCGTTGCACACAAATCCTGAAAAGCTTTCCAACCTAAGGTATGCAGTTCAAAATCCACATTATATGCTTGTGCTTTCATTGGCTTCTCTTTAGGTTAATCATCCGCCGTCTAACTGTGGGAAGGTCCGCGATGCCGTAGCAAAGCGGTCACCATCGCTGAGCCAACCCGCTTTTCGGGTTAAGCGACACTGTCTTCAATTTCGGCTTGAAAACCTCCCACACGAAAAATAACTACCACCCGAGTTCGCCCCCTTCCCTGGGCCACACCCCCAAGCATCTTGGTCCTTAAATAATTTCGGCGAGAAACCACTTTAAACTACAGCTGTGTTTCAAAGACCCCTTCAAAAAGTCTTTTCCACTCAGGAGTTGCTTGCTGAAAATTAGCCCACGAATGAACCTTTTCAAATGCCTTAAATGGTTTGTCAGATGAAGGAGGGGTATACCCAAGGACGTTTTCAATACAATTTGTAACTGGAAACAATCTGTTGGTATCATTGACAGCGGAGGCTATCAGAGGATTAAATCTTTCCGCTCCTGCAACGCCAGTGTCAAGATCGTGGATTACAATTGGCAAAATACAAAGTTCATGAAAATACTTGATTAGAGAAATAATTGTTTGCTTACCTCTTGCCCGCACAACTTGAAATTTTGAAAGAATATTTCTACGTTTGTCTTCAGGAATTTTGTTCAAGAATTCTTTTATAGCAATTGCCTCAGTATCGCCTTCGACAATAACAACCTTTTCAGAAAAGAAGACTCGGGAAACCTCGTCGTCAAATGCTTGAATCATTTTGACGCGTTTCTTGTCATCGTCTGGCAACCGGGAAATTGCACTCGATAGACCGTAATTGATGGCACTCGTGAATGAATCCGCACCAATTGATAATCTTGTAATACTAATTGGATCTTTGGTCAAATCAATCATTTGAGGGGAATGAGTTGTACATACAATTTGATCTGACTGCGCAAGAGAGTAAATCGTATCCCTTAATAAATTTGCTGCTTGGGGGTGCAGGAATGTCTCTGGTTCTTCAAAGGCTACAAGAATTGGCCTTGTCTGTAATTCTCTTGCAATCCTCATTCGCGCATGCTGTCGCAAAATAGCAAAAGCTGTAGTGCGAATAAACCCCGTGCCTTGTTTCTCTGCTTCAGTCTGAATATTTGAGAAAAACCGAATTTCATACTTCGGCTTCAAGACCTCAGCAAGATCTTGCATGGATGGTGTAATATTTACGCCACAATTAGGAAAAACTTGCTGAATGACAGAATTTACATCGGAAATCAGGGTTCTTAAACTCGACTGAGGATTATTGGGGTCCATTTCTCCCTGCAAGGCAGTAAGCTTTTGTTGAATTTCATCCTTTAATGTAGTTTGGGAAATTAAATCCTCAAAGAGAAGGCTTAGACATTCCCCGATAATGTGTTTTTTCTCTTGACTTTGAACGGCATTTAAATCTGTCAAAGAGGGAATTCGCAACATTCTCGGTAATTTTGATTGGACATTTTGGGGAATCCCACCAGGGTTCGCCACCCAAACAGGATCTTCGGCGGTATTAAAAGTAAGGAGTTCTGGGAAATCACGTTCCCAACCAGTTTTTAATTTCGCAGTCAGTTCAAAGTCAGGAACAGATTCTCGAATTCGCTCCTCAGTTATACCTGCGTTGACAAGATCTTGAAAGGTCCTTGCCGTAGCAACTTCGGGATTTTTCGAATAGGTGTATTCAAGACATTCAATTTTTACTTTTCCGTTAAGGGGAACAATTTTTCTATATGTGTATTCTCCATTTATTACTCTGCCTCGGAATCCTCTCGATGATGCTACCTCAGGTGAAAGCCCGCCGAAATGGCCAGTAATCGTCATTTCAGAAGCGCGTGTATCATCTGTGTTTAAGAGAATATCAAGTGGAGTGCACTTTTCCTTTTCAAGAGATAGAAGAGCTTCAATTGCAGATATTATTGAACTCTTTCCAACATTGTTTGGCCCAACTAGAAATGAAGCAGGAGATAGGATAATTTCAACAGTCTTTAAGCGACGAAAGTTTTGGATTTCAATTTTTTGAAGTTTCATATCTTCTCCATTTTACTCTACCACTCCAGCGAACGCAAAGCACATAAAAACCAAGTTGGATGGTTGCTGAAAACCTCCGCAACGGAAAATATCCTAACCCTCGATCGCACATCCAACCCACCCTATCCTAAACTTGATAAAAGCGATTGACCACCCATCCATTGCCGAAAATCTCATCCCTTCGAGCAACAACCCATCCATTGATAGCGGATTCTCTCCGATTGCGCCACCATCCCCCGAGAAACCTCTCAAGTTACCGTTATCCATTATCGAAGGCACTATCCATATTTTTAAACAAATAAAAAAAGACTTCGCGCGACCTCTGATCCATTGAACGCGGCTCTTATCCACTGTATGATTTCCCAGCCTGTGGCGCGCTCCGGGGCTGTAAACCAGCGAGCGACGATAATCCATTGCACGCGGAGATTATCCATTGAACGGTATCAAATCCAGCGCCGTGTCCGAGGAAACAAACCCACCCCGATCTCGCCATCCGACTTGGCCCGGTGAGGACAACAAGTCATTGAACGGTTCTGTTAACCTTCCTGGAGTTTAATTTGTTATTTGCGCAAATGGGGTCACCAAAAGGACAATCGGGTAGCGGGAATGCAATATTTCCCCCTTCTTTCGATAGAATTTTACCAAGAGAAGATTCTTTTGACAATGAGAATCTATTCGGGTAACATTTAGTTAATCTTCCTTTTTTAGAAGATTAACAGTTTGAGAGGTTGGGTATGCTGAATGTGCCGGGGGAAATGCAGGGAAAGTATTTTGCATTTTTGAAAAGAAAAGGGGTTTCGTCGCGGGAACATTATTTTTTCTTGAAGTGGTTGCGATACTATCTTGATTTTTGTGTGAAATACCAGTTCCTTCAGACAGAGAGAAGAAGCCTGGATCGCTTCCTGGGAAAACTCAGCGAAAAGAACCAGACCCCCGCTCAGCAGGAACAGGCAACCCGGGCGATCCACTTTTTTTTCGAGTTTATTTCACGTGAACGAATCAGCCAAAGACCAAAAGCCGAATCGGCAATGGCGGAGAGCGGCATTTCAAGAATTACCCCGGGAAACAAATCGGTCAGATTTCCTGCATTCGGGAATAAGTCACTAAAGCCGCTGCCGTTGAAAAGGGAAGAGTTCTCTCCCAAACTTATTCCGGGGTCAACAAAAGACTCTTTTGTCCCGATCGTTCGTATTCCCAAATCCAGCAAGGCAAATCCCACATTGGGGAAAGGAGTTTCCTGGGTAAGCCAATATTCCCAATTGGATGGTGAGATTCAATTTCGTCACTATTCGCAAAAGACAGCGAAGGTTTATAAATTTTGGATCAGAAAATTCCAAACGTTTACCCAAAGCAAAACACCCGAATTGCTGTCGACCGGGGACGTTAAAGAATTTTTAACTTCTTTGGCGGTCAAGGAACACGTGGCGGCCTCGACTCAAAACCAGGCTTTCAATGCGCTTCTGTTCTTTTTCAGACATGTTCTTGGGAAAGAGTTTGGAAAGGTTTCCGGGGTCGTCAGGGCCAAACAAAAACCGCATATTCCTGTGGTTTTGTCGCGAGAGGAAATCGAGGCCGTTTTGGCGCACCTTTCCCCGCCGTATGATCTTGTCGTGAAACTGTTGTATGGATGCGGACTCCGGCTCTTTGAATGTCTACAACTTCGAGTTCAGTGTTTCAATTTTGCTGCCGGAAATCTCACGGTTCGGGACGGGAAAGGGCAAAAAGACCGGACGGTCCCTTTGCCTGAAAAGATCATTCCTGAAATCAAATCACGTCTTGATTTTCTGAAAAAACTGCACGGGCTGGACCTCGGCCGCAAATATTCCGGAGTGTTCCTGATCAATTCCCTTGAAAAAAAGTATCCCAGAGCGGCCAAAGATTTCGTCTGGCAATGGTTTTTTCCGGCAATACAGTTGACGCATGTTCCCGAAACGGATGAGTTTCGGCGATATTACCTTCATGAAACCCTGGTCCAAAAAGCCATTAAAGAGGCAGTGGAAAAAGCAGGAATCTGCAAGCGGGCTTCCGCGCATACCTTTCGGCACAGTTTCGCCAGTCATTTGCTGCAAACGAACTATGATATTCGAACAATTCAGGAGTTATTGGGGCATAGCGATGTAAGAACCACTATGATTTATACACACACAGTCAAGAGTGTGACCAAAAAGGAAGCGAAAAGTCCACTCGATTTCTGATTCGTCATCCATTTCAGCAAAGGTTCAAGCGGGCATGCGTTGTATCTTCAGGTCAGAAAAACAATCGAGGCACCCTTCGATCTTGATGACGGCAATGTCGAATTTCGCCGTAAGGGGCCTGATCCCTGGAAAAAATGGATTTTTACTTTCTGCGTGATCCCACGAAGGCCAACAGATTTTCCCGGGTAATAAGTGAAACCCGGCACCTGGGATATGCCATCGCAAAGGCGACCGGCACGCGAAAGCGACCTTTGCCCCACTTGATCTCCCAACCGTGCAATTCGCCACCGGCTTCCTCGAGATAATCTATTTCCTGCTGCTTATGACTGCGCCAGAACCAAATGTTTGGGAATCTGCCGTGATTTTCATTATGTTTCAACCGCTCGCTGATAACAAAATTCTCCCAGAGGCTTCCCAAATCGGCTCGGAGACCAGGCGGATTAAGATTGTTTATAAGCATGTTACGCAAGCCGGTATCGACGAAATAGATCTTGCGGAGCTTCTTGAGTTCGTTGCGCTGATTCGTGTTGTAGGGACGTAGCCGAAAGATGACAAATGCCTGCTCAAGCAAGCGGATGTAGCTTTCAACGGTCACCTTGTCTACACCACTTTGCTGGGCTAGTTCGGTATAGGATACCTCGCTTCCGATTTGGAGCGCCAGCGACTGAAGGAGTTTTTCCAGGACATCCGAATGTCTGATGTGATTATGTGCAAGGATGTCCTTGTAGAGGTAGCTGCGGGTCAGTTCGCGGAGGGTTCCCGTTGCCGCCTCGGAAAAATTGACCACATCTGGGTACATGCCGAAAATCAAGCGAGTCTCCAGAAGTCTCCCCAGTTCCAAAGGGGAATATTCCTGTTCCAGTTCCTCAATCGAAAAAGGATGGAGATGGAATTCAATCTTGCGGCCGGTTAGCGGTTCAACAATCCTGTTGGACAACTCGAATGAAGATGAACCGGTTGCGATGACCTGGGTTTCTGGTATGGCATCGACAAACAGCTTGAGGGTGATGCCAATATTGGTTACCCTTTGCGCCTCGTCAATCAATATCAGTTTATTCCTGCCGATCAATGCCTTCAATTCGGTTGAAGTTTTTTCGGTCAGAGCCTGTCGAATATCAGGTTCGTCGCAATTGAGGTAAAGCGATGGTGTAGCACACGTATGTTCGACCTCCCGCATCAATGTGGTTTTGCCAACCTGTCGCGCGCCATAGATAACAATGGCTTTTCCCTTGAAAAGAGAGCTCAGCAATGCCGACTTAATGGTTCGTTCTATCATTTTTATCCCATTTAGGCGAATATATTCACTTAAATATACAGTAAAAAGGTGAATTTAGTCAAGGTTGTCTATGGATATCCTTACGAGAAAAGCCAAGCACTTAATGTTGGGAGTTGCCACAAAAGAAGCTGATTAACGCCTTCAGAGCTGATTGACAACCCAAAACGAAATTGCCATCCAACCTGGAACGGGGCGGCCAACGCGGCGCTCATCGGCGCGGCTTGTCCGCGACCGTTGCAGCGCCTGGTTGTTGAAATCCTTCGATTGGAAACATCCGCCTCGGAAAATATCCCAACCTTCGAATCCACATCCAAGCCCCTTGGTCAAAACTAATTTCGGGGAAAAACCACTCATCCCCCGCCTGCACATCCATCCCTGCGAAGAACATCCCATCCATTGATTGCGAGTTTTTCGATTGCCCATCCAACCTTCGAGAAACCTCCCATCCGGGATTGCACATCTCAACATCGTTGAACAAAACATTTTAAAAACTAACTCCGCTATTAATCGCCATTTGCAGCGAACCATCCACCGTTTGGCGAAGCCGGTAACCAGTTTTTAAAAATCTTTAAAAAATCCGCAAACCAGTTATCCATTCGTTGAAACCAATATTCACAACTTCAAACGATGAAAGACTCATCCTTGTCAGCTCATCCACCATGGCCCCAAAATGCTTCAAGCAAGCTGTGAGCAACTTGAAGGAGCTTCTCGCACTTACGAAATGCTTTAGCCAAATCTCCTGACCCGGCACCAGATATTGAATGCGACATCCCCACGGCTTTCTTCGCCATTGCTGCTTGTCCCAAACCGCTCGCGCGACCCGAAGCAACGTATGCGTCGATGATTGCCTCTTTTAGTTTGGGAATCAAGGCTGAGATCGAGCCTGTGCGAATGGCTCTAGCGAATTGCTCATCTCGAAGGGGGCATGCCAAATTGTTTTCTAAAAAGGCTCTTATTGCCGAAAGGTTGAACTCAATCTCATCAATGATTGCTTGTAGGGGGCCAACTTCGACATCGGAAATTCTCTCAGGAGAGGTTCTTCAGTCGTGACTCGTTCGCACCGTTGGAGCCACTGGATTTTATGTTGTTTCAACTCCTCCGCAGTAAACTTGCGGCCTCTCGGATGCTTGTCATTGTAGCTTAGGTATTTTCCTTTGAGCAGAATCCTATCCTTCGACGCGCTCTGGTGCTGTAAACCCGCGAGTGAGGATAATCCATTGAGCGCGGAGATTATCCATTGAGGGGCATCAAATCCAATGAAACGAACTTTCCATCCGACTTAGAGCGTATCTGTCAACAAGGCCTTAATAGTTCTTTTATGAGCAGATTTGCTTGGTATATCTAAAGTGTCAAAAGAATAGTGCAAAAAACTTTGCGTTTGCGCTGTTATAAAAAATTCTTTGCTTAATAACCGCTCCTGGTTGTGATAGAATTTTCCTTCCCGGATATTTTGATCTCGCGAATCATATTTTTAATCACCGCTTGGTGGAGGTATTTATGAAAAAAAGTAAAACTTCTCCTTTGGTAAAGCTCAAGAATGAACTGGAAAAACTCGCGAAAAAATGTTCCGATATCAAATATAGAATTCCATGTCTTTGGTTCCCGGCAGATAAATGCATCGATATGGATTCTTCGATACAAGTAAATCCGGCGACTTTTTTTCTTGATCATATCAATACTATTGAAAAACATCGCGATCCGCGAATCGATCCTCGGCGATCGCTCAATTCCCAGCTCCCGGGGGGCAGCAATGGAAATTGGATTGCCAAGGAAAGCATTTATAATTTGATGGTTCGTCTTACTACCGCCTATGACCACGACGGCGACGGAAATATTGGCGGCGGCAGTGATGATCCGACAATGAATTCCCATGGAATAAGAGAAACCGGTACGTTTCTTAAATCCATAGCATTGCTTGGGCACATCCGACGCCTCGGATGTACAACCATCCATCTTCTCCCCGTGACCGCCATCGGTAAGGACGGAAATAAGGGCTTGCTGGGTTCCCCATATGCCATCAGGAATCCGTATAAGCTCGAACCTTCACAAGCTGATCCTCTCGTAAAAATGTCCGTTGAAGAGCAATTCCAAGCTTTTATCGAGGCATGTCACATTCTAAAAATCCGAGTGATCACTGAGTTTGTTTTTCGAACGGCGTCAAAAGATTCCGATTGGGTAATCGAGCACCCGGACTGGTTCTACTGGATCGATGCGGCGATTCCCGACAGAAAGAACGGCGAAAAAGATCTTTCCATCGCTGAAAGTTCCTACGGCAATCCTATTTTCGCTGAAAAAGAATTAGCACTCATAAAGGAAAAAGTTACAAGAAACGATTTTCGCGATCTTCCCACGCCGTCTGAAAATTATCGCAAATTTTTCAAATTGGCGCCGGCTGCTGAAACCGTAAAAATGGATAAAAAAGGACGATACATCGGAAAAGGGAAAGACGTCGAATCGGGTAAAACCGTCGATGCGAGAATTCCGGGTGCTTTCGCGGATTGGCCGCCCGACGATACTCAACCCCCTTGGGGAGACGTAACTTATCTTAAGATGTTCAACGACGAAAACCCTGAAGATCCTCGGTTCAATTATATTGCATACAATACAGTGAGAATGTACGATACCGCGCTTGCGCAAGATCGCTTGGCCAATCGCGAATTGTGGGACAAATTGCGCGATTTGGTTCCAACATATCAGGAAACATACGGAATTGACGGCGTCATGGTGGATATGGGTCACGCCGTTCCGGTGTCTCTAATGAGATCAATAGTGGATGCGGCCAGGCGTAAAGATCCCGATTTCGCTTTTCTCTCCGAAAACTTTTCGATCGAGGAAAGCAGCGTTAAAGCAGGATATAATGCGGTCGTAGGATATGCCTGGTGGGTGGAATACAAACGCGAGGGACTTCTTGACCTTTTGACGCATGTGGGAATCCGCGGCGTGCCCTTGCCGTTTTTCGGTGCCGTCGAAAATCACAACACGCCTAGAGCCATACGGCGTGCCGGTGGAGAAAAATACGCGCGCTATGCGTTCCTGCTGAATACCATGTTGCCTAATTCAATACCTTTCATTCATTCCGGGTTTGAATTGGGAGAAAAGATGCCCGTAAATACGGGACTCGATTTTTCGGAAAAAGATATGGAATCTCTTCAAGGCAAGCCTTTGCCTCTTTTTGATATTTCCGGTTTTGATTGGGACGGCAAACATCCGATGCTGGAATTCACAAGACGCGCGATTGAATTGCGCCGATTGTTTAAAGAAGCGGTTTTGTCGACCGACACGGGTTCATTCGTTTTTCTTCAAACCGGAAATCCGGATGTTTTTGCTTTTTTACGCCGAGGCGGCAAAAAAACTTTGATGGTCCTTCTAAATCGGGATATTCAGAACGATCAATCTTTCAGCTGTGATTTGAGAAACTTCATTCCTGAGGGGAAAGTGAAACTGGAAAACCTGCTGTCGAGTCGTTCGCTCAATGATTCTTTCGATTTGGACGCCGGTGTTCTCTCATTCAAGATTAAACCGGGCGATGTGTTTCTCTTCGGCTGGGAGGAATACGGCGAAGCCGATTAAATTATTACCCGATGACGATCGATCGCGAAAATAAAGATCAACCGGGTAAATTGCGTATTTTCGCGGATTTTTTCGGTTTAAGGCGCAGTATTGTCGGCGTTTTAGCCATGTGCATTCTGATCGGAATGGGCGAAAAGATGGCGGAACGTTTCCTGCCCATCTATCTCGTAGCTCTCGGCGGCGGATCATATGTGGTAGGTTTTTTAAATGCCATGGACAATCTGTTGTCGGCATTGTATTCCTATCCGGGAGGTTGGCTCGCCGATCGTTTCGGTATAAAACGCTCATTGTCGATTTTCAATCTCGTGGCGATGCTCGGATACATAATAGTTCTGGTGTTTCCCAGCTATCAGGCGGTTTTGTTGGGTTCCATTTTTTTCATATCCTGGACGGCGCTTTCGCTGCCGGCTACGATGGGTCTTATCGCCGAAGTGCTTCCGAAAAAGAAAAGAACGATGGGTGTTACCGTGCATTCGCTTATCAGACGCATACCGATGGCGCTTGGTCCGGTGGTGGGCGGTATTTTCGTGACGTATTACGGCCCCGTGAGGGGTGTACAGTATGCTTTCGTCGGGGCTCTCGTTATGGCGATTATCGCCATGATTTTTCAGGAAATTATGATTGTTGAGCGACCCAAGAAATATGACAATAAAGATGATTACGATAAAGAAAAATCTGATCTTCAACTCATCGGACCCGAACTGAAAAAACTCTTAATCGCCGATATTCTGGTTCGTTTTTGCGAGCAAATTCCCTATCCATTCGTCGTCATTTGGTGCATGAACATGCACGGTGCCACCGGTATAGATTTCGGAGTCTTTTCGACGATCGAAATGATTACGGCGATGCTCATTTATATTCCGGTCGCATGGCTTGCCGACAGATCAAACAAAAAACCCTTTGTTGTAGCTACATTCATTTTCTTTACATTGTTTCCGCTGACCCTTTTGTTTTGTCGTTCGTTTTGGCCGCTGGTCGGTGCTTTCATCATCAGAGGCTTTAAGGAATTTGGAGAACCGACGAGAAAGGCATTAATAATGGATCTAGCGCCCGAAGGTAAAAAAGCCGCGGCGTTCGGCACTTATTACCTGATCCGGGATACGATCGTATCGATCGGAGCCTTTTCCGGGGCCTTCCTATGGGAACTCGGCCCTCGAACAAATTTATTGGCTGCCGTATTTTTCGGACTCTGCGGCACGATATGGTTCGCGTTTTGGGGAACGGATCTTACATCCACGGCAGCCAAAACTTAAGATGAAAAACAATAACACCTAAAATTTGGAGGAAACAATGCTTAAAAATTCTTTAAAAATAGGCGGCGAGACTTATCCCATTGGAAAAGTTTCCATTTCCGTGAAAATCGATAAGAAAACAAATCCTCAGGGTCTTGAAGTTAATTTAGTTTCGGATTCAGATGATTCATCAACAGGAGGAGTTGCTCTAAATTGCCTGTTTTTTCCAAATACCAAGGATTTGGCATCAATTACGGGAAAGATGATAAACTTTTCCTCTAATGACGAAAGTGGTCTTACTGAGCTTTCGGAAAGCGTTTTCTGGAAACCGGGAATTGAAACGTTGACAATTGAATCTCTTCAAATAAAATTCGGCCCAATTGAAGACGACCTGATTCGAATTGAAATTTCGGCAAGGTGTCTTGATGACATGGTTAACGATGTTTCCGTCGAGATGCTTGTCTCAGCATATATTTGAATCGATAAAATATGGACGGGTCATAAAGATGACGACCTTGCAAAAATTCACCGGCGGCTTTGATGTAAACTCTCAAGTCGGACATGGGAAAGCTGTCTTGAAGGGTTTTTATAATCATGACGAGGATACCGAAAAAAAATCCCCAAATCGAAGGAATCAAAAAAAGGTCGCTTTCTCTCGATTACCATCTTTTCCACCAGATCCCGGTACACTCCAGAACCGATATCAGTTTCTTTTCTTTAACTTTATTTGCCAATTCATCACCGAAGAAAAACCGGGTTGATTTTTCGGCTTTTTCATTGTTGGGAAATCGATAATCCGTGCGAATCCACGTCGATGAAAAGCCGTGATCGGATTCCAGGCCGTTGTAATATTCAATCAGATGGTTCGGCGGATGTGGAAGCTGAAAACCCGTACCTAATGTTTCAATAATTACGAGAGTACCATTATGTTTTAATACTCGCCTGATTTCGGAAAATGCGCGATCGAGGTTTTCTTTCCAGAAACCGCTTTCTTCGGAAACCAAATAGCATAAACTCCAGCCGGAAATGACGATATCGGCGCAATTATCCATGATCGGCAATCGTCAGATTCCATTTTGCCGCGGATAATTCCATAAGCTTCTTTTTCGCCACTTCGAGCATGCCGTGCGAGATATCTAAGGCAGAGATGTTTTCCACTGAAGGCGTGCATCAACGAGACTGTCGAAAAAGCGGTTTTTCAAAGACAGTACATGGTATATGGGATGATACATTTTTCATTTTTAGATTTCGCCAGTCATCAAAGACTGAAATCATAATTAGCCGGCTGTACCCTCCTTGCCTTTTAGATAATGTACCCGTAGTTCCCGATCTTTTCTATATTGTGAACCATACACCATAGCAACCATTGAATTCCTGCTTTGATTTTCCCACGAAGGGTGAACCTTTTCAATCCCTTTGTTTCGCGGATATTTGCAAAGACCGGTTCCACTGCTCCCATGCGCTTTGCGTATTCCTTTCTCCCCTCCTCGGAATCCACCTTTTGCTTCATTGCTTCCGTAATCGTCAACTTTTGTCCCGGAATCGGAATCGCCAAAGTTCGGCGCTTGGCGTTCTTGATCAGGCATTGGATGCGAAGATCACATGCCTGACAAATCTTCTTGTTCCCAACATAAAAGCGGCATCTTTGGCCGTGAATCATAGCTTGCCTTGCATAAAAGGTAAGGATTTTCCCGGCCGGACAACGGTAGAAATCCTGTTTTTCGTCATACGAAAATCTGAACAGAGGAAACTTTCCGTGACCCTTTGGTTGATACTTTTTTTGATCCGCCAGTCGAGGGTCTCGTTTTCGAAAATTGTTGTCCGGGATAATGGCATTCAGTTCTTCTTTTTCACACGCCTTGAGGTTCTCTGCGCTGAATTATCCACTGTCGCCGACGAGGGTAGCCTTTTTAAGTTCCTGGGTCCGATACCCGAGAGTCTTTAAATTCTGTTTCAGAATCGGCATAAGAAGGGGAACCTGACTGTTGTCGTTTCCCTCCCCGCTCGCCAAACCAACCAGAATAATCTGATGTTTATCATCGACAACCGCCTGTGCGTTGTAACCCTGAATCGTGCCGTGGGAGGTAGACATCTTTGCTGATTCCGGGTCGATCACATTCGATTTCAATTCCGTCTTTTGTTTGCCTATCCGGGGTTTTGCTTCCGCAAGAAATTTCTCTATTCGCTCGGCCTGCCTGCTTAAATGCTCGATTTGGCGTTTGCGAAAATTCTTCGGGGAGTCTGGATCATCACTATGGCCGGTGGAAACTTCTTTATCTTCATTCTGATGTTCCCGAATGAGCCGTTCAATCTTCTTCTCCAGAGACTCTTTCTTCTCCTGCAATTCTTTCAGAGTACCGCTCCATTTTTTGGAAGCATTTCCCGGAATTTTGCAACCGTCCATGGCAAAATAGGTTCCGCCCAGTAACCCCATCTCCTGGCAAATCAGCAACACCTGAGTAAACAGGGGGGAAATCTGATCTTGCATACCGCAAACAAAGTCGGCGATGGTCGCGTGATCGGGGCAGTAATCGCAGGTCAGAGCCATGAAAATAATGTTCTCATGACATGCTTGCTCAATTCTCCGGGAACCGACGATTCCTTTGGAGTATGCCAGAAGAACGACCTTTAAAAGAATTTTAGGATTGATGGCTGGTCGCCCCGTATCATCGTTTTTGTATTTCGCATGGAAGGGCGAAAGATCAAGGCGGTTCTCGACCAATTTCTGGATGGCATATTCAAAGGTTCCCGGCATGATCTGTTCGTCAAGTGAAACAGGAATCATGACGCGTTGTTTATAATCATACGGTTTAAAGCGAGCCATAAAAGCACCCCA
>Ga0209749_1001817_pt1 | contig 16721 bp, 17 predicted proteins | sample EPASupsiteSAE347_FD_187267 | JGI IMG/M metagenome (GOLD analysis project Ga0209749, IMG submission 187267) | Bioremediated contaminated groundwater from EPA Superfund site, New Mexico - Sample SAE3-47 (SPAdes) (version 2) | ecosystem: Environmental > Aquatic > Deep subsurface > Groundwater >... | reverse complement strand
GAGGAAGGATATTCCTCCGTCAAGAGCCGCCTGAAGGGAATCATCTCAAGAGACGATCAGCCGGAATCCCCTGCGGAGCGCATGGTCCTCAAATGGGAAATTCCTTCAATATTCGGCGTTCCCGGCGCACAGGAGCTGTTCGAGGACGGCGACGCCGTGACGCTTGACGTGACCCGGGGCCTGATATACCGCCGCGAGAAGGAATTATGAAAGTTCTATCGAATTGAAACCCATGGCATACAGATATCCCAGGTGGAAAAAATGGTTCTCTACGAGCCGTGTTTTTCTTTTGTGTCTGGCCGTTTTATTCGGCGGCATTTTTTACTCTATCTTCCTTCAGAAGCACGCGCTCGTCCTTTCCATGCAGAAAAACGAAGCCGAGCTTGCCGGGGTGAACGGGAGATTAAAAGCCGAACTCGCCGAACTTTCCGATCTCAAGCTGCGTCTTAAGAACGAAGACGAAGAAACAATTCTCGTTCGGGCCCGCCAACTGGGCCTGGGTAAAAAAAATGAAATCTTCACACTGGATAAGGAGACGCTGAAAACTCCATCCACTGAGCCCGAGACCGCCGCATCTTCCTCCGAAAAAACCAAAAACAAGCCCTGGCTCAATACTCTTCTCAGAAAGTTACCCTTTGGGAGGAATCAGGAGAAGTTACATTGAATCAAGGGGATCTTACTTCATTACATAAGGGGGTTTTGTTCAGGTAATGAGTCTGGAAACAGGTAGCATTGTTGAGGGAATAGTAACCGGGTTGACCAGTTTCGGAGCCTTCGTAGAACTGCCTGAAGGCAAAACCGGCATGGTGCACATCTCGGAGATTTCCGACTCCTACGTGGAGAATATTCACGATCACCTCAAGGAGAAGGATAAGATTCAGGTAAAGATTCTGGGAATCAACGAGAGAGGTAAATTCGATCTTTCCATCAAGCAGGTCAACGCCCCTGCGGAGACGGATATCGGTCGCGGAAGACCCCCCCGTAAGGGAAAGCCTGTGTTTGAGAAATCAGGGCCGCTCTCTTTCGAGGACAAGCTTACCAAATTCATGAAGGAGAGCGAGGAGCGCCTCCTTGACCTCAAACGTAACACCGAGGCCAAAAGGGGCAGAGGCCGCAGTAATAAGTAATTGAAGGAAAGACCGGAATGATATCCCATGGGGGGATTTTTTTTTAAATTAAGGAGGTAACCATGAGCGAATCAAACATTTTACTCCCCAGCCTGTCGGCGACGGAACTGCAGCTTCTATACGCAGTTCTGGTTTCTGCCATACTGGCGATAGCCTACGGGGCCTGGCTGGCCCTGAAGGTGATGAAGGTCTCCCCCGGCTCCCAGGCGATGCAGGACGTGGCGAAGGCCATCGAGGTAGGGGCCCTGGCCTACCTGGGAAGGCAATTCCGGACTATGATCATCTTCGTCATAATCGTCACGGCGGGCCTCTGGTGGATGTACAACGGCATCTATGCGGACAAGCCGATCCTGGCCATAGGAATTGCCGTGGCCTTCCTGATGGGGGTCTTCGCTTCTTATGGCGCCGGCTACGTGGGTATGCGCGTCGCGGTAAAGGCCAATGTGCGCGTGGCCAATGCGGCCCTCTCCAGCTTCAAGAAGGCCCTTGAAGTGGCCTTCCAGGGGGGGACGGTCTCGGGGATGTTCACCATCGGCCTGGGGCTCCTGGGAGCCACCATCATTTTCCTCATATTCAAGGAAGACGCCATGAAGGTGTTGGTGGGATTCGGCTTCGGAGGGTGCCTGGCCGCTCTCTTCATGCGTATGGGCGGCGGTATCTTCACCAAGGCCGCCGACGTCGGGGCCGACCTGGTCGGCAAAGTAGAGGCCGGGATTCCGGAGGATGATCCCCGCAACGCGGCCACCATCGCCGACAATGTCGGCGACAACGTGGGCGACTGCGCCGGTATGGCCGCCGACGTCTTCGAGAGCTACGAGGTAACTCTGGTCGCCGCCATCATCCTGGGCGCCGTCGTCATGCTGGATCCGAACATGCTCACAATCTGGGGCACCCAGGCAAGGGTACAGATGTTCGCTCTTTCGCTCATCATCTACCCCCTTCTCGTCCGTGCCGTCGGTGTCTTCGCCTCGGCTATCGGCACCTGGAGCGTTAAGGGCAAGGAAGACATGAAAGATCCCATGGTCCCCATCAATGTCGGTTTCTGGGTCTCCGCCATCGTCTCCCTTATAGGGTGCGCCATCATCAACTATTTCTTCCTTAAGGATCCCGCCGGCAACCCGGACTGGAGATTCTTCTTTGCCACGGGTTCCGGGGTCGTACTGGCCCTCCTTACACTATGGCTCACCAACTACTACACCCACATTGATAAGCCGGCCGTCAAGGAAACCGCTTATTCCACCAAGACGGGCGTGGCGACCATGATCCTTTCAGGACTGGCGCAGGGTCTACAATCCAGTGTTTGGGCTATCCTCATTATCGCGGCCACCATCGTTTCCGCCGTCGTCATCTTCCAGGGAAGCCTTCAGCTTCAGATGTACGGCATCGCCCTGGCGGGCCTCGGCCTCCTGACCACCACCGGTTTCATCCTGGCCATGGACACCTACGGGCCGGTCACCGATAATGCCAACGGTATCTTCGAGATGTCGGGGGCGCTTAAGGGCGAAGCCGGAGAAAAAGCCCACAAGATCGTGGCCAAGCTGGACGCCATCGGGAACACCACCAAGGCCCTCACCAAGGGGCTGGCCATAGCCACGGCGGTCATTGCCGCCATGTCGCTCTTCAGCTCTTTCGTCGGGGAATCCGGGCTTATTAATAAGGGTATCCAGCTCAACCTGCCCATGGTCTTCGTCGGTCTCCTCATCGGGGGAGCCGTGCCCTTCCTCTTCTCCAGCTTTGCCATCAACGCGGTCGGCCGGGCCGCCTTTCTGGTCGTTGAAGAAGTCCGCCGTCAGTTCCGGGAGATCCCCGGAATCATGGAAGGTAAAAACAAGCCGGACTACTCCCGCGCGGTGGACCTTTGCACCGCCGCCGCCCAGAAGGAACTCCTCGGCCCGGGCATCCTGGCTATCTGCACCCCTCTGGCCGTCGGCTTCGGCCTGGGCGTAGAAGCCCTGGGAGCCTACCTGGCCGGCGCCATCCTGACCGGCCAGCTCATGGCGGTCTTCATGTCAAATACCGGCGCCATCTGGGATAACAGCAAGAAGCTGATCGAGGACGGGCTCTTCGGCGGGAAAGGCACCGAATACCACAAGGCCGCGGTGGTCGGCGATACCGTTGGCGATCCACTCAAGGACACGGCCGGCCCGGCGATCAATCCCCTCATCAAGGTGATGAACCTGGTGGCCCTTCTCATCGTGCCGATCATCGCCATCGGGAAATTCGACACCCTGCCCACGTCGATCCGGGCCTCGGTGGTCGCCTTCTGCCTGATAGCGCTCGCGTTCGCCGTCTGGTTCAGCAACCGCGGCTCCATCGTGGATCGGATCGAGGGAAAAGCAAAGTAGTTATTCCTTGTTCCGCCAAAAGGCGATCGGAATTATAAAAAGGAAGTGATTTCATGGACGCCCAGAGTCTTCAGGGAAGTCCGCCGACAATCCTCTGTTTGAGGTGCAACAAAGAGATGCAGCCCGTCGGCCCCTTCGCGCTGGTTCCGGTGGATTTGCAGAAGAAAACGGCCCATCCGGAGCGCACCATCCCGGCCATGGGAATTGCCTGTGAATGCGGCTATTTTGAGCTGCGTCCCAGTCCTGGAGGCCCGGGAGAATCCGGAGGAGGACCGGGAGGCCCGGGCGGTGCGGGCGGAGGCGGAGGCTGGCCGGCCTCGGCCGGCGGGAAACTGTCTCCGGTTGAAGATCCCCGCTTCTAGCCTTTCACAATGGAATATCGGAAACTAGGCCGGAGCGGGCTTTCCGTCCCGCGGCTTTCCTTCGGGACCCTGCCTATGGCCCAGAAGAATATGCCCCTTCAAGAAGGGGCTTTTCTTTTGCGTATGGCTTTTGACTTAAAAATAAATTTGTTTGACACGGCGGAGCTCTACGGAACCTACCCTTATCTCCGCGAAGCCTTTAACCGGGCGGAAAGCCCCCCCCCACAGATCGTTTCCCGCTCTTACGCCGACACCCGGGATGGCATGAAAATAAGCCTGGACAAGGCTCTTCGCGAGACCGGCTTTGAGAAGATTGATATTTTCATGCTCCACCAGCAGGAATCAGCACTTACCCTTAAAGGCCATGACGAGGCCTTAAGATACCTGATCGAGGCCCGCGATGGCGGTTCGATCGGAGCCGTCGGCATTTCCACTCACCACGTTGCCGCAGTTAAAGCCGCCTCGCAGAACGATTCAATAGATGTCATCTTCTCCGTTTTCAATGATCGCGGAGTGGGCATCCAGGATGGGACCGTGGAGGAAATGCATGAGGCATTGAAGGCCGCACATGATGCCGGAAAGGGCATCCTGGTCATGAAGGCGCTCGGAGGAGGTCACCTCATCGGACGCGCTGAAGAGTCCCTCCGCTTCTGCCTGAACTCTGCTTTTGTGGATTCCGTCGTCGTGGGGATGCAGAATGCGGAGGAACTGCTCTTTAATCTGGCGATTGAATCGGGAAAAAGCCCCCCGGACGAACTGAGACGGACCCTTTCATCGCAGAGGCGAAGTCTCCTCATCGAGGACTGCCAGGGCTGCGGAAAGTGTATCCCCGCCTGCCCGGCCGGGGCCCTTAATGCGACCGGCGGAAAGACCGTCGTGGACAGGGAGAAGTGTCTCCTCTGCGGATACTGCGCCTTCGCCTGTCCGGAATTCTGCATAAAGGTGGTTTGATTAGAATACAGGAGACAGAATAGATGATTTATTCGGTAATTGACATAGGCACCAATTCCGTAAAACTGCTGGTCGCGGAAAAAAGTCCCCGGGCCTCCCTCCGCACGCTCAGCCACCGGGTCTTAATCACCCGCCTGGGAGAAGGGCACGTGCCGGGAGGACGACTTTCCCAAAACGCGATTGAAAAAACTCTCATGGCTGTTACGGAATTTCTGGATCAGGCCCGAAAACTCGGTTCAGCCGGCACGGCGATAATCTCAACCGCGGCCGCCCGGGAGGCCGAAAACCGGGAGGACTTCGCCCGGATGGTCGAACATGAAACAGGTTTTCCGCTCAGAATTCTTTCCGAGGAAGAGGAATCAGTCCTGGGACTGAAAGGTGTTCTCCTTGCTTTTCCTGATTTTCAGGGTCTCGTCCTCGACATCGGAGGAGGTTCATTTGAGCTGACGTATGCAGGGAAAGAAAAATCATCTTCTCATTGCTTCCCGACAGGGTGCGTCCGCCTTTCTGAAAAATACATTCATAACGATCCTCCTTCCAAAGCGGAAAGGGACCGCGTCAATAAACAGATTCTCATCTTCCTGAGGAGTCTCCCGGAGGCCGGCCGCCATGAAGAAAAAAAACTCATCGGCATCGGCGGCACCATCACAACCTTGGCAGCCATTCTTCAGAAGCTTGATCTTTTTGATGAGGATAAAGTCCACCGTTACCAATTTTCAAGGGAGGCCCTCGTAGATCTGGACGACCGCCTCTGGCGGAGCAGCGTCCAGGAGCGGCTGGCGATGCCGGGACTTAATCCGGGAAGGGCCGACATCATCCCGGCCGGCTCGGCGATTATCCGCGCGGTAATGGAATATTTCTGCATCCCCGATTGCACCGTTAGCGTCTGGAACCTGATGCACGCGCTCATCCGGGAAATGCCGCTGAACGATCAATCCGCGTCGTAGCGCTGAAGCTTGACGTATTTTTTCCCGTCCCAGTTAAAGTGCGTCCACTTTCCGCTCGATTCCTGAAAAATTACAACTATTTCCGGTATGAGAGAATTGAACCTGAAATGCAGGCCCCGCCGGAAATCTCTCGAAAGCCCTTCCTGATGCGGCTGGATATCCAGGCCTTCCCTGAAAAGCCCCAGAGGCTTTTCATAAGTCCCGGCAAAAGCCTCCCCGTTCCACTCATAGACGGAAAAGAGCCACTGAAAATTTCCCCCCTGCGAAGGATGAGAGGTGACTACCACCACTTCCTCCTCGCCGTCGCCGTTGACATCTCCCGAGAGATGATAGACCACCTTGCGATTCTCCTGAATCATGGCGAGGGAATTGGCGGCCGCCTTCTTCCGGTAATCCTGCGAGGCGGTCTCCATGTATCTTTTCAGGAGGGCTTCCATCGTGCCCTCCCTTCTGGAATCAATAAAAGAAGCAAAAAAACGGGATTTTTTCATGTAAAGAACAAAGTAAGAGGAGGCGGAGGCGAAGTACCTGTCCCGCTCGAAGCCCGTCTCCCGGGAGGAAGGCAGACCGAGACGCTCGATGCAGAGCAGATTGGAATTCAGAGCCTTTTTCATGGCCTCGATGAAAGACTGAAGACCGCTCAGAAGCTCCTCTGTATCCCGGAGCCCCTCCTGGTAGAACTTGCTTTTTAAATTCCGGAGACGCGTATCCATCAGGGCGGAAAGATCTCGCGCCTTCACAAGTTCCCTCTGGAGCACCTCAAGTTGACGCAGTTCCTCCCGGCACATGCCCGACATCTCATCGCACTCGACGTACTGGCTGACAATCGAGCGGACTTTCTGCAAATCCGCGATATTTACTCTTCGTCTCCAAAGTGCGGTCTCCAGCTTCCCCTCTTCCCTTCTCTGGAAAGCCGCCCGCGAAAGGTCATAGAAAATGACATCCTTTACCTGGCGATCAAGAAGGGATTGAAGCGGGATAAAATTCCCGAAGAGAATACTGACCCTGTATTCCGCGATGCCCCTGAGCAGAAAAAAAAGTCCCCCTCCCAGAAGCACCGTTATAAAAAGGATCACGAAGACTAACTTCGCTTTCACTTTGCTCATGGAGTCCTATTCGACTACTACGGCTCTTTTTCCCCTGTCTTAACGAGGGAATGAGTCATACCCCCGTACGAGGCACTTTTTAAATGGAATCGGCTGTCCTCCGGGTGCAGCCACTTTGCGTCTTGCCTCGGCCGCGCCATGGAGGACGGCCCCGGGGCCGGGCCGGTCAGCCGGCGATTAAAAGTGGACCCAGTGACCCAGGCAAAAGGAAAAGGAGATTGCTGCGATATGAAGGAGCCACCATTTAAGAGAGAAAAGTTTAAATTGATACATGGTTACCTCCAGAAATAGTGTCCGATTGAATAAAAAACACTGATCCCCACGAGATGAACCAACCACCAACCCATGTTTGGATAACGAAAGTATTTTCCTTTCCTGGGCTTTACCGGATCGTATCCGAATAATTCAAGATTGAATAGAGCCAACCCGACTCCGAATTTGCCCCAGAGCAACAGTATATCGGCCAGCAAAGTCATCATGAGGATCGAAGTCAGGGTGGTGTGCGCCGGCCAATGTGCTATTGAAAAATGCGCCATCGTAACGGTCCCGATGATCGCTTCCATTCCATTTATGACGTAGCCGTATGCGATCGTCTTTTTAAAAGAAAAAAGAAGTGGAACCACCAGGACTCCCAGGAGGCCCGATATGAAGGGTACCAGGTTCGAGAGATTCTGAGAGACGGGGTGAACCCGCAGGTGTAGAAGGAAACCCCCGGCAGACAGAGCGATAAGCCCAATGAGCAAGGTTGACTTGACATACGTTTTTGTTGTCATGTTACCTCCTTTGTGCTATCTTAACTCTCCCTTGTTATTCATTTAAGCCCCATTACTTCACTATAAAGTTCACAGAGGCGATCTCCCGGCCGTTGCTGTCCGAATCGTTCATCCTGAAATCGTAGGAACCAGGCTGCGCGGGAGCCTTGAAGATGAGGCTTCCGGAAGTGCTTTTGAAATACCGATAGGTTAAGTCATGCTGGTCATTAACCGGCTCACTTCCGTGCTCCACGTTCGAGGGAATAATGCCTATCCAGGCGCTTTCCGCCAATCCCGCGGGTGCCGTAAAAACAACCTTGATCTCCTCTCCCGGGGCAAAAGTATTCTTCTCCAGTGTAAGCGAGGCCGAACGGCCCTCCGCCTCTATGCAACTGAAACCGGCTCCGCTGGAGGCTTGATTATGCGACCATGTTGCCAGATCCGAATCGATTACCGTGTAGGTGCCCGGTGGAATCGAGACGTTCGGTTTTGCCTCCCAGTTCACATTTTGGGCGCCCCCCGTCCCGCTGGTGCCGATCGTGGACCAGGGGCCGTAGATGGCGCCGTCGGCTCCGATGAGTGCGATCATTCCCGGCTCCCGGCCCTTTCCGTCGTTCCAGTGGTAGTTCATGATGGAAGTGATCGTCGCCTGCTGTTCAACAGCAAACTTCGTGCTGCGAGCAGGGCTGTTGTAAACGACTTCCTTGTTCCAGTTGTCAAAGATTGCTTTTGAAAGCCCGGAGGCCGGCTGGCTTAATGCCGGCGTCTCCTGAGCAGCCGCTCCGGTCGTGCTGACGGGAATGGAGACTTTCGACCCGTCGCCGAACATCAGGGTCAGCTTGTAGTTGGTCCCTCCCCCCGTAATGCTTCCGTTATCCTGGACGTATATATCCAGAATTTCTTCATCCTGTGAGCAGTCGAGTTTGATCCCGCCATCAGGAGCATTGAGCCGCTCCTGCCCTTTGAGTACGGCCATGAGCCACATGCCGTTACCTGAAATGGTATCCCATACCGAATACTGTCCGGAGGTGTTGCTCAACTCCAGGCTCGTCAGGGACTTGCCCGGCGCCGTTAGATGGAGCCTGAAATGAGCATCGGGATTGCCATCCGGCGAAAGCGCCTCACCAGGACCAACCAGGTCGATCGGACTCACGGCCACCACCAGGTAGGCCCTGCACGAATCAGCCTGGGCATGCGAGATGCCGAAGGTCAGAAGCAAAACCGCCAGCAAAACTAAAAACCTCACAACTGTTCTCATCTCTCGCTCCTCCTTGTCAGATGTAATTTCATCTTTTTATTATAGCATAAAGGAGCAATACTTATAAGCACTTTTTATTTAACGTCTACTCTCACTTTTGCTTTACCCGGGGCGTCGCTCTTAACCGAGATAACCGTTGCCATGATATTCAGCCTTGTCTCTTCCAACTGGTCGTCATCGCCTGTTTCAAACTCAAAGCTTTCTCCGTCAATAACGGTAACTTTAAAATTCCGGTTTATTTTCTTGCCCGCGTGTTCCACAAGAAAATTGATGGAAAGGCGAATTCTTCTGGGTTTTGTGTCGCCCATGACGACCGGCATGATTTTGATTGAAGAATAGTAGTCCTGGTCGTCCCGGGTATCGGGATTTCGTCCCTCCATTTTGACTTCACGATCGTTTAATGTAGACTGTCCCCCCACGGCTATGGCGGCCTCTTTGCCGCTCAGGGTCATTACAGTGGGAGAATAAGCAACTGTTTTAAAGTCTTTTCCTACTTTGACTTTGGAATAAACCGTAAGTTTGATCTTGACCGCCTCATTCGCCTTTTTATCCGCCGCAAAAGAACTTCCCGTGAAAAGTACCAGTGTGGTCAGAACGAGAACAAAAAACCTCGGTGCAACCTTTCGCATTATAAAGTGCCTCCTTCAGAAAAACTCAGACTGATATGATCTTCTCCCTCAGCGATTTCAAAATTAAGAAGTTGAACACCATCTCCTTTCAAATTCAGATTAAATCTTCTTTGATTCAGTTTAATTTCATAGCTGCATACGGTCCGTTTATCTCCTGGAGGGATGAGGGCGATGCGGTTTTTCTCCCCATCGCTGCCAAACCGAAACAGGATAAAGGCGACTAAAATGACAACTAAAGCTCCTGCAAGGGCTTTCGCTAAGAAGAAGATTCCTGCCTTCCGGTTTTCATGTGCAGCGTTAAACGAAGTCCGGGGCCCGGGAGGGTGAACGACGGGTATTTCACCCAGAATCTTATCCAGGCCTTCATATTCTAAAATCAATCCGTTGCATTTTTCACAGGTTTCCCGGTGTTCAACAAAGCGCTTTTCTTCCTCAGGGCTTAATTCCTTATCCAGGTATTGAGAAATTCTTTTCTTGAAAGAACTGCATTTCATTGGCGCTTCCCTCCTTTCTCCCCAGGGGAATTGAGGAGCTTTTTACGGGCCCGATTGAGCTCCACTCCCACGCTGTCGGGGCTCGTTTTCAGGATGTGGGCGATTTCCTTGTAATTGTATCCCATGTAGATTTTCAGGACTATCATGGCGCGGTGCCTGGGAGTTATTTTCTGCAGAAGTTCAAGACCTTCGGATTTGTTCATGAATTGCGACTCCGGGTTATCGCATGAGGGGTCGTTGCGGCGGCTCGTGACCTCCGAGATTATCTTCGCCAGGACTCTCAGTATTGATTTTCTCCCTCTTAAATGATCGAGGCAGCAGTTAACCGCGATGGAATAGATCCAGGTCGAAATATCCGCATCCTGTTTAAAAGAGGTGATTTTTTGATGTACTTTCATAAAGGTTTCCTGAACCAGATCCTGCGAATCGTGATAATTCCCGGACATGCGGTAGCAAAGATTGAATATGCGCTCATAATGTCGTTCGTATATTTCAGATATTTCCTGCATGTCGTTTTTTATAATCCCGCAATTCTGCATTCCGTTCATTTAGACGGACTGATCTGAAAAAATATTAACATCGGACTAAAAAATTAGAAATATCAGGAAAAATCAGGGACAAGCACGCATATTCCAATTCATTATTGCGGACGCCCGGAATATGGTCTTGTCCCTCGGAAAAAAGGCTTTATCCTTTTTATGCAACCTTTTATTTAATTTCAACGGTGCAGGAGACGATGGGTGGTGCCGTGACATATTCGATGGGAACTTGATTCTCGATGATCCCGGTCCCCACGTTTTGCCCCACCCGGGCGAGCTCGGGGCATTTCCGTTCGAACCCGACGGTGTTTATGATATAGAGCTTATAACCGGGTTTTGCATCTTTAAGCCACGTAATTAAATCCGCCCTGAGGTCGTCATCTCCGTTGTTCCAGCCATAACCGCTGCCCGTCCAGGATTTCGCTTCGCCGGTCAAGTTGGGATAGTACGTGACTTTGGGCGTGCTGATGGGTTCTGTGTTTTTAGCAGGAAATTTTTCCAGGAGGGGATTGCCGCTATAGTCATGGGACGTCCAGATTTTCCATACGATAATATCCCGCTTATGGTTTTTTAACTTGGCCTGGTTGTTTTTTTTGAACTGTTCCAGGTATTGTCCATAGGTCTTCCCTTTAGGTAAAATGGCGCGTAAATTCAGCGTGGAGTCCATGCTGCCGCCTTTGATGAAAAAGACGCCGTCCTTGAATTCCACCTTGGAAGGATCATAATGGCCGTACTCCAGCCAGCCGCCACCGGAAGCGATTATGTTTCCATACCCGAAAGCCTTCATATAGGCGGCATCCGGCTCATCCAAAGCAAAAGCAGGGAGTAAAACAGCTACCAGAAAAATGACACAGAGCAATGTTTTAATCTTCATGACACCCTCCTTTAACGTATTTTTATTGTAGTATCTGCAAATACATTCTGTAATATACCCATAATTCCTTCGGTCCCATAATCCAGAAATTTCTCTCAGGCATCGCCCGCCTCCACCGTGATTACGGCAAGGATTTCAATCCAACTTTTTCCCCGTCTCGCCTTGAGGTACAAAGAGCCCAAAGAACCTATGGGGCGGAGGGATAGAGCGGTATTTAAAGCAGGGTGATGGTCCCCGCATCGCCGTCCAGAAGAACCGTCTGGCCGTCTGTGATGAGGCGGGTAGCCTCCTTCACGTTGGCCACTGCTGGCAGCCCGTATTCCCTGGCGACGATTGCCGCGTGGGATAAGAGGCCGCCGATGTTGGTGATGACCCCACTCACCGTGACAAAGACCGGCGTCCATCCGGGATCCGTGTGATCGGTCACTAAAATATCCCCGGGCCTAAGATGCGAAATTTCTCCGATGTCCAGGATGACGCGGGCCGTCCCTTTTACCGTCCCATGGCTCACCGCAAGTCCCTTCAAAACTGACGGTGTCTCCGCGGCGCTCGCAGGCGGAAGATCCGCGATTATTCCGGGATCGGCAAAAAATTCGGGCATTTCCTGCAAAGCATATTCTCGATAAGCCTCATTGCGTTCCCTGATGAGCGCGCGCCTGTCCGCCCCGGAAAGCAGGGTTTCCCGAAGTTCGCTTCGCGAGAACATGAAGATATCTTCCTGCCTGTCCAGAAGATTTTGTGAGACGAGGTGCGCTCCGATCTTTAAATATGAAGCCCGAAGCGGCACGAACATCCGGATGAGTTCGGCTTTCGCGTGTTCCCGCTCATTAATCCCCTTCCGCCCGCGGCGCAGAAAGTTTGTCAAAAACGCCTCTTTCCAGCGAGGGAGAGCTTTTGTAAGCTTTTCAAATTTTTGTGCCTGCCCCTCTTCGAGTTGCGCAATCCTTTGCTCCGGATCGAGCTCATCCGGAGCCTCCAGGTAATTCTTGAGTACGGATATGATGAAGGAAGGATCCTCGCACCATCTAGGCAGGGCGAAGTTGAGTTCATTGACGGCTCGGTGCCCGTGATCCTGTATAAAAATCTGCCAGGCCCGGGAGACATCCGGATGTTTTTTAAATATTCCCTCAACTTCGCCGGGCTCTGCTGCACTTAGGAACTGCTGTTTCAAAATCGCGTTCCCGGCTATAATCCGGCCGATCTTCCACAGGTCGGAAAATCCTCGTATAAGTTGAAGTTCTGTTCCTCCCGAAGCATAGAGCTCGTGTGCGACGTTACTCCCCTTCTCACTAAGCCACTTTCGGCACAATGCCAGGTAGAGGAAGTAAAAAGAGATCTGGTAGAGAATGCCGATGAACCCGGAGGTCATCCATTCCCGCAGGCGGATGTAAATTTTGTCCGTTAAGGCGAGAAGTTTCACCGGATCGTCGGTCCCGGAGACCTGCCGGGCGAATGATTCCACACAAGAGCGGACGATCCCGGCCTGTTGGTTTAATCGCCGGTTCCACCAGAAAGAATGGGCAAAGGCCTTAAGGATAAAAAGAACAAACCGGATTTTACCGCGCAAAGAAAATTCGGGAAGAGCTTTTTTCACCCCACCGCTTCCGCCGAAGAAGCTGGTGATATCGAAGGCCTCCCCGGCGATATCCTTGAGTCCCTTCTGGATGATCAGGACATTGAAATAGAGCCGACCCTTGATGTCGCCGATGATCTCGCTTCCGGGAGGCAGGCCGAACAGTTTACAGAAGGCCGGTGTGACGATCCCCATGACGAGGCTGGAAACAAGCGGCGGATTTACTCCGGAAAGCACTTCGGCCAGATTGACGTTCGACCAGAGCCCCTTGGGAATTTCCGGATCGGGCCGGCGGGAAGTTATCGGCCGGCATTGGAGGATAAAAAGGTTTTCTCCATCCATCGCCCATTCCACGTCCACCGGGTATTCGAAATATTTTTCAAGGCTGAGCAGCAATCCGGCCAGTCCCAGTATTTTCTCATCCGACAGTTTCTGGGAAAGTGCTTCCTCTCCGGGAATATCCCTCCATTCCGTTCCGCCCCGATCAATGGGCGCAACCATCCGCGTCTGAGACCCCACGGTTTTCTCTGAAATCCTCATGGGGTTTCGCGCAATGATATACCGGTCGGGAGATATTTGTCCGGAAACGACGGCTTCTCCCAGCCCGTAACCCGCCTCAATGATTACGTTTTCATTACTCTGATGCAGGGGGTCGTGCGAGAAGGCAATCCCGGAAACCTGCGCCGGAACCATTTTCTGGATAACGACGGCCATGGGGAGGATACCCGCGGCTATCCTCCTTTTCTCTCCATAGCACAGGGCCCTGGCCTCAGAGATTGAGGCCCAGCATTTTTTTATGCTTTCGATAAGATGGGACTCGTCAACCCCAAGAAAGGATTGAAACTGCCCGGCCCAGGCGGACTCTGAACCATCTTCCGAAACGGCGCTTGATCGCACCGCGACCCTTTCCAGGCCGAGCTCGCGAAAAGAGCTCATGATTTCCTTCAAGAGATCCGGGGGCATCGGTGTTTTCAGGATTTTTTCTCCGATGAGAGCGGCGCATTCAGGTTCCCTGGGCATTTTATCAAGCTCTCGCCGGAGACCCGTCCTGCCAAGAAAATATTCAAAGGCATCTGTAAGTACGACGAACCCGGGTGGCACCGTAAAGCCAGCCCGGGCCATCTCGCCGAGTGAAGCACCCTTGCCCCCGGCAAGAGAGACGTCGTCTTTACTGATGCTCTCCAGGTTTCTCAGACGTTTCATCTTTTCATTAATAAACCCGTCATTCTCCTCAAAGCTCGGCTGAGGAGCCGAAATTTTTCGTGCGATCGGGCCGCCTGAGCTTTCCTTCGAGAAAGATGGGATCAGTCCCTTCTGCTTACTCCCCCGAAGGGCCGGAAAGGCTGAGGTCCCCCGTGAAGCCGTGAAAGACGAACGACGGGAGGGCACAGTCGGCTCTCTGGGACTATCGAGAGGTTGATCCGGGAAAGGAGTCGAATGTCTTTCGAGGATTTTTGTGTTTGGAGGAGAGAAGATGCTTTCATTTTCTGTGAATGAGGAACTTTGTATTCACTGCGGCCTGTGCGCCCTCGACTGTCCGACCCGCGTTATCGAACAGGATAGGGACGCTCTGCCTGTCATCCGGCCGGAGCAGGAAGAACTTTGCCTCCAGTGCCAGCACTGCCTGGCTGTCTGCCCGGCCGCCGCGATCTCCATCCTGGGTAAAAAACCTGAAGACAGTCTGCCGCTTTCCGCCGACAGCTTCCCGACATTCGAACAGATGACCCGGTTCATCCGCGGGCGGCGCAGCATCCGGCAATATAAGAAGGAAAATGTCGACCCGTCCCTGATTGACCGGATTCTGGCCGCTTTGGGAAACGTTCCCACGGGAGCCAACCGGCGCGAACTTACTTTCAAGGCTATTGACGACAAGGCCGTCATGCAGAGATTCCGGGAGAAGGTCCTGACTGTGATCGCGGAGCGCTTAAAGGAGAACCGAATTCCTGAACGCGCCGTTGCCCTGCATCATGCCGTGCCGGCCTATTTCGAACACGGGGTGGACATTTTATTCCGCGGCGCCCCGCATCTACTGGTTGTTTCGGCTCCTCCGGATGCCCCATGCGCCCATGAGGATGTCGCCCTGGCCCTGGCCTATTTCGAATTACTGGCGCAGAGTGCCGGCCTGGGCACGGTCTGGTGCGGCTTTTTAAAGATGACCTTCGAGATCCTGCCCGAGCTGAAAGTTCTCCTCGGTCTGCCGCCCGATCACGCTTACTACGCCATGCTTTTCGGGCTTCCGGCCGTCCGCTTTCCCCGCACCGTACAGCGTGACACAGCGGCGAAGGTCGAGCGGATGAAGATCTAAAGGACCGGAGTTCTGAAAATGATACCGGTAGACAGTAATGTAAAAAGTATTTTTGAGAGCATAGCGCCGAGATATGACCTTTTGAACCATCTCCTTTCGGCCAACCTCGATAAAGCTTGGCGCAAAAAAACGGTCTTGGCTTCTTCCATCACTTTGGGAGAGCGGATCCTGGATCTTTGCACCGGTACCGGAGACCTGGCGGCTCTTTTTGCCGATGCCGCAGGACCCGAAGGAGAGGTGGTGGGCCTTGATTTCTGCGACGGCATGCTGGCTCTGGCTCAAAAGAAGTACCCGGCTAAAAAGAGCCGCCGGCTTTCTTTTGTCACCGGCGACGCGCTCCGCGTTTCTTTTCCGGATGAATCCTTTGATTGCGTCTCCATTGCTTTCGGTCTTCGGAATATTACCTCCATCGCGACCTTTTTTCAGGAGACGGCTAGGCTTCTCAAAGACGGTGGGAGAGTGGTCGTGCTCGAACTCACCCGGCCCGGATTTTTTTTAAAGGCAATCTACCACCCATTTCTGCACGGCGTCCTGCCGATTATCGGAGGTCTTTTCTCGGGGAATCACAAAGCTTACCGTTACCTGGCCGATTCCATTGAGAACTTTATCTCTCCCGAAAAAGTGGAAGAGGAGATGCAGTCTGCCGGATTTACGGGTATAAGGTTGGAACCTCTCACCGGCGGCATAGCCACGATCGTAACCGGACGAAAAAATCGTTAGACACCCAAAAAACCAGAGTGTACATCATTTGGGAGAAAGCCCAGAGCCACACCGTTGAGGGTGGCCTTGGGGTGAGGGGCAGATTTCCATGCGCCGAAGAAGCCAGCGAGAGGTGAAGGCGGCTCCTCCGAAGAATAAAATGACGAGTTCGTTCAAAGTCTTTAAAAATGAGGTGAGAACGTGGCCACTGTAGAAATGTTGAGAAAAATCAGCCTCTTTTCAGATTTTTCGGACGATGAAATTGGAAAACTGGCCCCACTCTTCCGCGAGCGAAGCTACCCTGAAGGGGAAGTCATCATCCCTGAACAAGCGGACAACCGGGAGATGGTCATTCTGATTTCGGGTGCGGTGGCGGTGGAGGTGGCCCTGACTCTTCATAATCAGTCGGAGCGGCTGAGCCTCTCCATGGAGGAGGAGGCGGGCCGGATCATCGAGTGGTCCAGCGCCATTGATACCACCCGAAGCGGAGGAACCGCCTCTGCCCGCGCTATCAGCCTCACTCGGGTGCTGGCAGCCGACGGGGAGGCGATCCTCAAAGTCTGCGATGAAAATCCCAGGCTGGGTTACCGTCTGATGCGCCGGATTCTTCTCCTCATCGCCTCCCGCCTGAAGGACACCAGAATGCAGTTAGTCAGCTCTCTGGCACAGTACACGTAATAGCGGTATTCTTAGAGGTACGTCTCTTTGGGAGCGAGGCCCAGGGCCACGCCGTGGAGTATGCCTTCGTGGCGGGGCGGGC
>Ga0209749_1001816_pt1 | contig 16726 bp, 17 predicted proteins | sample EPASupsiteSAE347_FD_187267 | JGI IMG/M metagenome (GOLD analysis project Ga0209749, IMG submission 187267) | Bioremediated contaminated groundwater from EPA Superfund site, New Mexico - Sample SAE3-47 (SPAdes) (version 2) | ecosystem: Environmental > Aquatic > Deep subsurface > Groundwater >... | reverse complement strand
CCCGCCATATCGATGGAAATCAGCAAGATCAGGTTGTAAATTTGGCGACGCTTTTCATCAACTCGGGATTCATATAAAGCTTTTTCGCAAAGTGCAGATATTTTGAAACGATTGCCCGTACGGCCAGTTGCAGCGCATAAGGGCGGATGGGTTTTTCCAGAAGATAGTTAATATCGGAGGCAATGCAGACGTTGACAATGTCTGCGCTGGCCTTTCCCGTAATGATGACGGCATCCTCATAGGCCATGGGATATTTGTCGGCAATGGCGTCAAGAAAAGAAAAAGCGTTCTTCCCGGACAAATAAACGTCGACCACAAAAATGGCCACGCCGACGTCCCGGCCCAGGCAATAGCTGATGGCTTGCTCGACGTCGATAAAAGAATGGACGTTCCCCCATGTATAGAAGTCCTTGATGATATCAGTAACGACTTCACAAACACCCTTATCGTCATCGAGGACGATCACATCGAGAGTATCGGTCATTTTTCACCTCCAGATCGGAAAGTCGCAAATAGCGTAAAAGATCAAAGGCTTTTTGTCAAGATCCTTTTAAGAAACATGGAACATATTAATATTGACATACTCCCTGGGATTATTTATAAGGGCACCGTTACATTATCCTTTCTCTGGATGGATTAAAAATGCGTTATTTATTGTTATTCTTCACACCGTTAATATGAGGCGCTGACAGAGAACCCGGGTGGTTCTCCGTACAACGCCGTCCTGCCGTCTCACCGCTTTCGACCCCTTAGCCTCTTGAGGGTCATGCCGCGGAGAACGCGGTATGACGCCATAAGGAGGCGGAATTGTTTAATCAAAATTCCCGAAATTCGATTTATTTAAGCAGGATCGGAAACAATTTCCGGCAGGGGTTGGTTCATCCCCGGCCCTATCTGATTATCCGCATCGCCCTGGCCGGCCTCTTCATCTATGGCGGCGTCACCAAACTCCTCGATCCCAAGGCCTTCGCCGCGGTCATTTCCGCTTATGATCTCGTTCCGGAAGCATTCCTTCCCCTTGTCGCCATCGGTCTGCCCCTCATCGAAACGATCGCCGGTATGGCCCTGGTCTTTGATCGTCCCTGGGGACTCCATCTGATTACGGGACTCCTGGCCTTGTTCGCGTTTGTCCTCGGTTACGGAATCTTGGGAGATTTGAATGTCGATTGCGGCTGCTTTGGGGACGATGACCTAAAAAAACAGGCAGGCCTGCGGGAGGCCTTTTACCGTGACCTTGTTCTCATCGGGATCGTGACGCCGTATCTATATCTCTCCCGGCGGGTACGGGCGGTGGCCGGAAACAGGGAGTCGGGAAGAGGAAATGGGAAATAGGTTTGGCATCAAGTACGATTGTTTGGTTTCGCAGGGGAACCGAAGTTTTATTAAAAAAGAAAAGGAGAAAGAAGAATGAAGGTAAAGAGAAGTTTGTTTTATGTTTTGATGGCGGTCCTGCTGATTTTCGGCCTGGCCGGAGGGGCCATGGCGGCCTGGGGAACCAAGGAACTGGATACGGAGAAGAGCGCCGTAACCTTTGCCGCGGAGGTACAGCGGGGGGGCTACAAGGTAGTCGCTACCCAGGAACTAAAGAGCTGGATCGACCAGAAGAAGCCCATGCTCATCGTCGATACCATGCCCTATGAGGACAGCTACAAAAAGCAGCATGTCCCCGGGGCCGTCCAGATGCTGTTCCCCATTCCCGAAATGACGACCCTCGACAACAAGACCAAGGCCGATCTGGTAAAGCTCCTCGGACCGGACAAGAATCGCCTCGTCGTTTTCTACTGCGGTTTCGTGAAATGCACCCGGAGCCATAACGGGGCTATGTGGGCGGTGAAGCTCGGCTACAAGAACGTCTATCGTTATCCCGGCGGTATCAAGGCCTGGGCGGAAGCGGATTATCCCATTGGAACGGTAAAATAACAGGTGGTTGATTTTAGTGAAGAGTGTACAGGCTGCGGCGCCTGCGCCGCCGTCTGTCCCTTTCTTGCCGAGTACGGAACACCGGACCTGATTCTTGCGGAACGCCCGGAGGTGTCCTTTTATTGCACGTCTTGCCACCGGTGCGACGCGGTCTGCTCCCTGGATTTGTCGCCGGCCGCCGCCTTTTTTGCGGCCAAGGAGCGGCTGGTGCAAGAAGGTCAGGTCCCGCTACCCGTCCGGAAGGTGTTGGACGGCGCCCGGGGGTTCGCCAAGGCCGGGCATGGATTTCCATTTACTTTTTATGGAAGTAAGGATACGGTTTTCTGGCCGGGATGCGGGCTCGCCGCAAACCGGCCGGGACTGGTCCGCAAGGTCCGGGAAATCCTGAGTAGCCGGTTGCATAAGCAGGTCGGGCTGGTCCTCGACTGCTGCTACGATCCTGTTTACGGGTTAGGCGATACGGAAACGGCCCTGACCGCTTTGCATGATATTAACCGGCGCCTTCGCGGTCAAGGCGTCAGACAAGTGATCACCGGTTGCCTGAATTGTTACAAGCTCCTGTCCCAACACCTTGAGAGTATTGACGTTGTTTTTATCATGGAGCTGCTGCCGCCGGATCTCTTTGAGAAACATTGGGCGGGTCCGACATACTTTCATCACCCCTGCCCGGCCACGCGGTGGGAGGGAATCAGGGGAGCTGCTACGGAGTTGTTCAATCACATAGGTGAAACTGAGGCATTTACAACGACAGCTTCACTAAAGGGGATGGATTTAAAATCAGCCCCCCTTCCCGCGGCTTTCCCTATCACCGGCACAACCGCAGCCCAGTGCTGCGGCGCCGGCGGCGGCCTGTCTTCCTCAGCTCCGGAGCTGGCCGGCCGTTTTCTCGACCGGATCGTTGGGGAAGGAAGGGACCTGACCATGGTAACATATTGCATCGGCTGTCAGAACCGCTTCCTTAAAAAAGGGGTGGAAGCGGTCCATCTGCTCGAATGCCTGCCGGGGGTGACGCCGCGCCGGAACGTACCTCCCCCCCCCAGGCAGTGGTTAAACCGTTTGGCCCTGGCCATGACCGAAAGACTTAAAATAGGGAAATTACTCGCCATACTCATCATTGCCCTCCTCGTTGGCGGCGGCATTTACCTGAATCATCTTAATATTTTCTCGGCGGCAACGCTGGTGGATATCCTCGGCCGCCACCCCGTCCTGGCCCCACTCATCTTTCTCGGGATCTATGCGATTGCCCCCTCCCTTTTCCTCCCCAGCATCCCCCTGACCCTGGCGGCGGGTTTTTTCTGGGGACCGGTGTGGGGCGTCGCCTTTGCCATCTCCGGGGCGACGATCGGGGCATGTCTCCCCTTTTTCCTGTCCCGCTATCTGTTTCAGGACGCAATCAAGGCGAAAGCGCCGCCGGAGCGCTGGGCATGGCTTCAGGATAAAGTCGTTCAACATGGTTGGAAGGCCGTCGCCTTCACCCGCTTGATTCCCGTTTTTCCCTTTAACCTCCTGAATTATCTCTTCGGACTGACGCCCATCCCCTTCCGTCAATACCTGGGGAGCACCTTTATTTTTATGCTCCCTGCGTGCATCGCCTTTGTGGCCTTCGGCAGCTCCCTGGGGGAATTGATCATGCGCGGGAATATCCGGGGCGTTGTTATCGGCGTCATTATTGCTTTTATTGCTTTTTTACTGCCCGTCGCCTTGCGGCCGTTTTTCCGGAAGATCGGGGAGAACGAGCCGACGGCGCTTCATGATAAACCACGGAAAACTGACCATTCAGGAAAGGAGCTTGAGTGATGGCTGACTATTACGAGCAGAAGGACCTGGCGGATTTTGCCAACATCGGGGAATATGCCCCGGTCCTGGGAGAAAAATACTTCGCCTATTATGGGGAGGCGATGAAAGACGGCGCCCTGTCGGCGCGGGAAAAGGCGTTGATTGCCCTGGCTGTGGCCACAACGCAAAAGTGCCCGTATTGTATCGACGCTTATACGAATCAATGCCTGTCTCTGGGTGCATCCCAAGAGGAAATGATGGAGGCCGTTCATGTCGGATCGGCCATGGTGGCCGGGATCGTCCTGGCCCACTCCACCCAGATGCGCAAGATTATCAAGAAAAAGGAAATGTAACCGTGACGGCTTCGCCATCTCATATCTGAACTATTTACGAGGTCATCAACCATGACATCAATTTTCCCCTCTTTTGAGGAAAAGGCGGCTGGCCCGCTCGAGGCGGCAGGTATCGAGATTTTCCAGATCAATCTCGGCTACCGTTGCAATCTGGAATGCCGGCACTGTCATGTCGAGGCAGGGCCGAACCGTCAGGAACTCATGTCCCGGCCGGTGATGGCGATGTGCCTGGAGGTTTTACAACACCATCCCATTCCCACCATCGATATCACGGGGGGAACACCGGAGCTGCATCCCGATTTCTCTTGGTTCCTCGAGAAATGCGCCGCCTTGGGCCGTCGCCTCTTAGTGCGGACCAACGGCGTCGTCCTTCTGGAGGAGGAATACGCGGATTTTCTCGATTTATATGCCCGACAGCGGGTAGAAATGGTAGTGTCCTTCCCCCATGTGGATCCGAAGATGACGAACCGGCAGCGGGGCGAAGGCGTTTATTCCCGGCTCATCGAAGCCCTCCTGATGCTCAATAAAAGAGGCTATGGGCAAACCGGCAGCGGGCTGATCCTGAATCTGGTCCACAACCCCAGCGGGGCCTATCTCCCCGGCTTGCAGAACAGCCTGGAAAACCATTACCGCCAGGCCCTCAAGGAAAAACACGGGATCGTCTTCAACCAGCTCTTCTGTATCACTAACATGCCCATCGGGCGGTATTTGGCCTATTTGAAGAAAACCGAGAACTATGAAGAATACATGACAGCCCTGGTTAATGCCTTTAACCCCGCGACCCTTGATAGCGTCATGTGCAAATCCACCCTTTCCATCGGCTGGGATGGAAAGCTATACGACTGCGATTTCAACCAGATGCTGGGCATGACGGTGAACCACGGCGCTCCGGAACATATTGCGGCCTTTGATCTGCCCACTCTGTCCACGCGCCGGGTCGTCACGGGAAATCACTGCTACGGCTGCACGGCGGGGGCGGGAAGCTCGTGCCGGGGCGAGATTGCCTGACCAAAGGGAGGGTTTATGATTGTCCGGTCTGTTTTGGCATTCCTGGTCCTGACGATATTCTCTCCGTCTATGGCCCTGGGCGCCGAACCGTCGGTGCTCTTCCGGGAGAATTTCGACAGCCTCGCCCAGTGGGAACCCCTGACCTTTCCCAAGATCAAGGCCCATTCCACCTACACCCTGGTCAAGGAAGGTGGGAAATCCGTCTTGAAGGCGGAAAGCCGGGCTTCCGCCTCGGCCCTTGTCTATCGCCGGACCTTCAATATCTATGAAAACCCCCGTATCCGCTGGCGCTGGAAGGTGGCCCAGCTATCGGACCGGGGAAACCCCAAAGAAAAAACGGGGGACGACTATCCCATCCGGGTCTATGTCATGTTTCAGTATGATCCCGACAAGGCAACCTTGGGCGACCGCCTGGTCTACGGAACCACCAAGGCGATCTATGGTAAATATCCACCCCACAGCACCCTGAACTACGTCTGGACGGGTCATTATCTTCCCGAACGATTCATCACGAGTCCCTACACGGACAAAGCCCGTATCGTGATTCTGGAGCGGGGTAAACAAAGGGTAGGCCAGTGGGTGGAGGAATCGGTCAATGTCCTTGCGGACTACCGGCAGGCTTTCGGCAAAGATCCCCCGGCGATGGCCGGGATCGCCGTCATGAGCGATACGGACAACACCGGCGAGAGTGCCGTTGCGTACCTGGATTTTATTGAGGTTGGGAAAAATAAACTTTGAGGGGAAGATTCATTGTGAAGACTGATTTTAACGAGATTGATGAAGGGACCGGCTATATCGGCTACCGGGAAGCCTTCGATATCACCGGAGCCAACGTCCGACCGGTGGGAGACGAAACGCTTTCCCTCGACCTGTGTGTATGCCGGCAGACAAAAACCGGTATGCCTGAAGGTGGCCGGATCCGTGTCCGCCGGTGTCAGGTACGAGGGTCGAGTGGAAGCCGGCGGCGCTGTTAAAATATGCTCCGGTGCGCCCATACCGGACGGAGCCGATGCGGTGGTTTCCGGCGAGTTCTGCGAGGAAGTGGCGTCGGGTGAAAAACTGCATATCAGTCAGCTTTATGCCAGTGGCTGTTATGGCAAATACGTTGATTTTGTTTACGTTTTGGGGATACCATGCGATGTTTGTCCTTGACATTATGTCTTGATTAACATATGTTCGCCTAGGCTATTCACGCTAAGAAAGCCCTGAATCTCTCAAAGCAAGGAGGACAATATGACCGATAAGATTGTTCAAGATTTCTATCCGGATGAATTTGCCCATTGCTATGGTTGCGGACGACTCAATAAAAAGGGATTGCATATAAAAAGTCGCTGGGACGGGGAAGAAAGCGTCTGCGAATACACCCCCATGCCCCATTACACGGGGGGCTTTCCGGGTTATGTCTACGGAGGGTTTATCGCTTCCCTGATCGATTGTCACGGCGCGGCTACGGCCTCGGCAGCTAAATTGAGGGTGGATGGATTTTCTCTGGGTAAACGCCCGCTTTCCCGATTTGTTTCGGCATCTTTAAAAGTTGATTTTCTGAAACCGACGCCAATGGGAACAGTCCTCGAACTAAGGGGAAGGGTCAAAGAGATTAAAGGCCGCAAAGTTACGATCAGCGTTACGTTGTCCGCAGCAGGCGAGGTTCGCGCCCAAGGCGAATCGGTAATGGTGCAGCTACCGGAAAATACTAAGTAAAAATGACGTGAAGTAGAGAAAGAATATGTGATTTCATAGCCCCTGGAATATTCCTTTGGGTAAATATGGCCTGTTGTTATAAGTTACCGACATCACATCGTCCCCCCACGGGCTATCCAGACCTCTCCAGACGTTCCCCTTTGATTACGCTTGCTATTGCACTTTTCTTCTCGCATTCCCACACCCTCAGCAATAAACGTAAGGACCAGGGTGTTGAGGCTGACCCTCTCCTGCCTGGCAATGGCGGTAAGTTTGGCATGAAAGGTTTTCAGCACCCACTGGACGAACTTGCCGGACGCGAATGGATCTTTCTCCGGGATGCGATATGCGGGCATGGGGATTTCTTTCCCCTTTAGGAATGGCTGGATGATTAACGTCCTCGGGATATGTATGCGTGCTTCATAGGTTTCACCGAGCTGCTATTGTTAAGACCATTCCCGATACGTTTTCTGTTGACACCGCAACCTCTTTTAGGCATAAGCATTTTTCAGTATTTTATCAGCACTTAGCAGTTATGAGACGAATGATGCCGTGTGTAAAAGATAAATTGTTAAAGGTGCTTCGTAATACACCCAGCGTGATTACAAGTGCCGTTTCCCTGAGTATCCCCCGGATTAGATTTCCCAAGCAGCAACGCAAAACGAATAAGGCAGGAAATTGATGGCGAGAAAAAACACAACAGAGCCCAAGAAGCCCATTGAGTCCTATGAGCACCGGGACAAGCAGCGGGTGAACAACCCGCCGGTGGGACTCGTAACGCCCGACACCGACCCCGATGCCGGGCAGCGGCGGACCTATGCCTACGACCCGCACCTGGATCCACAACTGCAATGGGCAGGCAAGGCCGAGCATACATCCTTCGAGGTGCCTACCGTATCGCTTCACGTTCACGAACGTATTGAACCCCGCACGATTATCGAAGCGGTGCGCAGGCCGACAGCAGCCGACTTGCAGTTGTCCTTCTTTGCACAAATGGAAGAAAACCCGCCCCTGCGCGAGGCAGTCGAGTTCTACCAACACCGTCACGGCTGGAGCAATCGCCTGATCGCCGGCGACTCCCTACTGGTAATGAACTCCCTCCTGGAAAAGGAAGGGATGGCCGGCAAGATACAGATGGTTTATATCGACCCGCCCTACGGCATCAAATACGGCTCCAATTTTCAGCCCTTTATCAACAAAAAAGATGTGAAGGACGGCAAGGATGAGGATCTGACCAGTGAGCCGGAACAGATCCGCGCCTTCCGCGACACCTGGGAGTTGGGCATCCACTCCTACCTGACTTACCTGCGCGACCGCCTCCTGCTGGCCCGCGAACTGTTGACCGAAAGCGGCAGCGTCTTTGTGCAGATAAGCGACGAAAACGTCCATCACGTTCGGGAGTTGATGGATGAGGTGTTTGGGGTGGCGAATTTCGCTCAGATAATTCCTTTCAGGAAAAAATTGATGCCTTTGGGTGCTAAACTACTTGAGGGAATGTGCGATTACTTGATCTGGTACGTTAAGGACGGAAATCTTGTTAAGTACTGGCCTCTCTTTCAACCGTCCAAACCCAAAGCATCGGCAAGGTGGACAAATGTTGAGTTAGCGGATGGAACTAGGAAAAAGCTTACAAAAGAAGAGTCCGACAATTTGGATCTATTGCCACCAGGCGCGAGGATCTATCGTTTAGTATCACAAAGAGCGCCATCGTTTTCTGAAGCCAGTGTATATACATTCCCGTTTCACGGCAGAAACTTCAATCCTCCCATTGGGGGATGTTGGTTAACAACAAAAGAGAAAATGCAACGATTGGCTGAATGTAATCGCCTTGAAGAAGAGGGAGACAACCTCAGTTATGTTTATTACCACGACGATTTTCCATACTCGAAAATAAATAATTATTGGGATGATACGTCACCAGTGCAAGGGAAAACATATGTTGTACAAACCACAGAAAGAGTTATAGAACGCTGCCTCCTGATGACTACCGATCCCGGTGATCTTGTGTTCGATCCCACCTGCGGCAGCGGCACTACTGCTTTCGTAGCCGAGCACAGGGGACGGCGCTGGATCACCTGCGACACCTCGCGGGTGGCCCTCACCCTTGCCAAGCAACGACTGATGACCGCCGTCTTCGATTATTATGAACTGGCCCATCCGAAGGAAGGCGTGGGCAGCGGCTTCAATTACAAGACCGTCCCGCATATAACCCTCAAGTCTATCGCCAATAACGAACCGCCCGCCACGGAAACGCTCTACGACCAGCCTTTGGTGGACCGCAAGCGACGCCGCGTCAGCGGACCGTTCACCGTCGAAGCCGTCCCTGCCCCAGCGGTCAAGTCCGTGGAGGATATCCTGGAAGGACAGCCGCAACCGGCCGATATCTCCATCGCCCGCTTCGGCGAAACCCTGCGTCAGGGGGAATGGCGTGATGAACTATTGCGGGCGGGAATTCGCGGCAAAGCGGGTCAGCAAATCCGTTTTGCCCGACTCGAAACGCTGGCCGGATGCCGCTGGCTCCACGCCGACGGCGAGACCCGCCCAAGCGCCGAGGGCGCAGATTCGATACGGGAGGACGCCCCGGCCTTCAACCCGCTGCGGGTGGTGATTTCCTTCGGCCCGGAGTATGCCCCGTTGGAACAACGCCAGGTGGCACAGGCAATCGAAGAAGCACAAACCCTTGTCCCCAGGCCCAAACTGATCGTCTTTGCCGCTTTCCAATTCGACCCGGAAGCGGCCAAGGACATTGACGAAACCAATTGGCCGGGCGTAACTCTGCTCAAGGCACAGATGAATGCCGACCTGCTTACTGACGACCTCAAGAAAAAACGTGCCAGCAACGAATCTTTTTGGCTTATCGGCCAGCCGGATGTGGCCTTGCGCAAGATTCAACGGGGTGAGCATAAAGGAAAATGGGAAGTTGAGGTGTATGGCTTTGACTACTACAACACCAAGACCGGTGGTATCGAATCAGGTGGGGCTCATCAGATTGCTGTCTGGTTGCTGGACACTGACTATGATGGACGTAGTCTCTATCCACACCAGGTTTTTTTTCCCCAAGCAGGGGAGAGTGAGGGTTGGGCGAAGTTGGCCCGCAACCTGAAGGCCGAAATTGACGAAGAACTGATTGAGGCCTACCGGGGTACGGTGTCGCTCCCGTTCGATCTGGGTAAGTATTTTCGGGTTGCTGTCAAAATTGTAGATGACCGGGGTGTGGAATCTCTAAAGGTTATCGACGTTAAATGAAGGAGACGTATCGATGTTAACGAACATCTCGCTATCGAACTTCAGAGGTTTTGAGGAAGAGATATCCGTTCGGATTCGGCCTATTACGGTTTTGATCGGCCGCAATAGCGCCGGAAAATCCACGTTGATCAAATTTCTGCAAATGTTGCGACAAACGCTGGAATCACAGCGTGACGAATTCCTTGTAACCGACGGTAAATATGTTCAGTTAGGCAACTGGCCTTCCCTCAGGAATTCGCAAAGCCCCAAACGAGCCTTTGAGTTTTCTATTAACATCGAAACCAGTGATCTTCCAGCGGCAGATGTCCAGCAGTTGTGGAAAAAGGCCAGCGAAAAAGGTGTCCTCACCGAAACAGGCGACCAGATTCGGCTATCCCTGGATTTAACAAAAAGTCCGGTAGTCCGCGTTTCACCTGTGGCAGTGTTTAATGTCCGTGGTCAGGTGCGTTATGCTAAGCAGTTCAAATATGGGCGCCACGCTGTTACCGGCGTTAGCGATGGAGTTGAAATATTTCAAAAAAACACCAGAAATCTTGAAAACACAGGTTTTCTTCGCTTTAGCAGACGTACGGACAGTCTGAACGATCTCATCGAATCAGTTGCGGCCGAGCAGTTTCTCGACCGTCTACGCTATGAATTCACATCCATTAGGCACCTCTCACCTATTCGCGAGGAGTCACTGCGAACCGTTCAAGCGGGAAATCCGCCCCCGAGAGATGTTGGCGACCGTGGAGAATATGCCATCCCTCATCTGGTACGTATATTTACTGACGATTCACAACAAGACAGAGTCGACTTCATCGCCCGGTTTGCCTCCCTTGTGGCTGACGTTGACGAAATATCTTTCCGCTCCCGGATCGCCAGCCTGTCAACGCAGGTTAAAGCACGCAATAAGCGGACAAAAGCCGTCAGCTATCTCGCGGATTTCGGCTTTGGGGTAAGCCAGTGCCTGCCGCTCTTTATTCAGGGGGTTATGCATGATCCCCATCAACTCCTGCTCGTCGAGCAGCCGGAAGCACAATTGCATCCCACGGCCCAATTGGAACTTGGTTCCTTTTTTGCCGATCTATGGAAGGAGAGAAAGGTCCCTGCAATCATTGAGACACACAGCGCTAATGTCCTTCTCAGGCTGCGTCGCCTTGTGAAAGAAGAAAGGATAAAGCCTGAGGAAATTACGGTTGCCTTTTTTACGGTTGAAGAGCGTGCAAAAGGCGCAACTGTTATTGTGAAAAATTTGGATGTCTATGCTGATGGATCATTGGAAAAGGGGCTCCCTATGGAATTCTTCGGTGCCGATGTGATTGAAGCGATTGAGATGGGGGTTTCTTAGTAATGCTTGAAATCGCCATCGACGCTTGCGTATTCGTGCATTTGCTTAACATTAAGGAAAAAAATCCTGACGGTCATATAGATAGCCTTCTGAATTACTTGTTAAAAGAAGGATATATGCTTCTCGTCGATAGCACAGGGAAAGTTGCAAAGGACTATCAGAGCCAAGTAATTCCAATGATTAAAGGTGGATATGAAGAAGGTAATCAAAGAATTATATTGACTGGATGGATGCGGCAAGAAAGGCGCAAAAAGGTGGATTTGGACCCGACGGACCCGCTAATGACTGCCATAAAGAGAGTTATATTGGAAGTAGATGAACATGCTGATCGAGCTTTTGTTTATGTAGCCTGCAAGAATGATGCTGATTTGATCACTAACGATGAAGAACACATATGGAATCGCAGAACAGAAATCATGAAAAAAACTAAAAGGTTTCGTGGAAAGAATACTGAAATAGTAACTTCGCGAGAAGCATATGAGAGGATCGCTTAATGCCGAAGGGCATGATAGACAAACTTATCATCAACTCACCATATGAGGAACCGTTACATCACTGGCGTTACGACCGTGAGACGCGCAGCTTCGACTTGGCCGAGGGTCGCCGGTCAGCAGGTTATGTAGTAGCATCGGGCGATTCCAAAGCCTTCGATGATCCAGGCATCTTTGTGGAAATCCCTCTGGTCAATAAGATTCGCCCTCGTATCAGGGCATGGCGCGAGGCAGGTTATCCGGGCGTGAGCAGCATTACCAAGCGCCTTTTGGAACACTGGCGAGACCCGGAAGAGTTCGAAACGCGGCGCTTTTTCTTCTGCCAGTACGAGGCGGTAGAGACACTCATCTGGCTGGCCGAGGCGCCTGCATCTGAGCGGGTGGGCATCGACCTCCCGGGCGACGGCGGGGCATTTATGCGCCAGTGCTGCAAGATGGCTACCGGATCCGGCAAGACCATTGTGATGGCGATGGTAATTGCCTGGCACATTCTCAACAAGGTGACTTATCCGCAAGATGGCCGTTTTACGAAGAATGTTCTGGTTATGGCGCCGGGGTTGACGGTCAAGAACCGCCTGTCCGTGCTGAAACCAGCAGAGATCGGGAACTATTACGAGGCATTTAGCATCGTTCCGTCGTCAGATTTGCTCGACAAACTGCGTCAGGGCAAGGTGCAGGTGCGCAATTGGCACGCCTTAGCTTGGGACAGCGCGGAGCAGATCAAGAAACGGCGCAGCGTGGACAAACGCGGCGTCAAGAGCGACGAAGCCTACACCCGGGCGGTGCTGGGCGAGATGGCGAACGCCCGCAACCTGCTGGTGATCAACGATGAGGCGCATCACGCCTGGCGCGTCAACTGGGAGGCCGAGGGCAAATATCTGCGATCCCGCGATCTTAAGGACAGCGCCGAAGAAGCTACTGTTTGGATCGGCGGTTTGGATCGGCTTCACCGCTCACGGGGGATAATCTCCTGCTACGATTTTTCAGCCACACCCTTTACACCGTCAGGCAAGAAGAGCAGCGAAGAGGCGCTTTTCGGATGGATTGTCAGCGATTTTGGACTGAATGATGCCATCGAATCCGGTTTGGTCAAGACACCACGCGTAGTGGTTCGCGATGATGCCGTACCCGACGCTAAAACTTACAAATCGCGCCTCTATCACATATACAATGACCAGGACGTGAAAGACGACCTGAACCGTAAGGCTCAGCCGGAAGAGCCGCTGCCCGATCTGGTGCTGAACGCCTATTATTTGTTGGGTTATGACTGGCGCGAGGCGTGGAAGGAATGGACAAAAAATAATCAACCCACGCCACCGGTGATGATCACTGTCTGTAACCGCACCGAAACGGCAGCGCGTGTCAAGCATGCCTTTGATATCCGCCGCATCCATATTGATGAACTATGTGACCCGGAGCGTATCCTGCATATTGACTCAAAAGTGTTGAAGGAAGCCGAAGAACGCGAAGAACCGGTTGCATCAATGGAAACGGCGGAAACAGATGACGAGACGGGAGAAGCGGACGCCCCCGCTGAGCGCAAGCTTACCAAAGCCGAACAGGCCGAACTGCTGCGTAGGACAGTAGATACTGTTGGTAAGCCCGGGCAGCCGGGTGCGGGCATTCAGAATGTCATTTCCGTAGGCATGCTGAGTGAAGGCTGGGACGCCAAGACGGTGACTCATATCATGGGTCTGAGGGCCTTCACCAGTCAGTTGTTATGCGAGCAGGTGGTGGGCAGAGGACTGCGGCGGACATCTTACGAAGTGCAAAAGACCGGTGATCCACATACAGGTCAGGAAGTGGAAATGTTTGAACCGGAGTATGTCAACATTTTTGGTGTGCCTTTTACCTTTCTGCCCCATGAAGGTGGCATAGACGGGCCACCGCCGCCACCCAAGCCCAAGAGCATCGTCGAACCTGACCAGGCCAAATTAGAGCACGAAATCCGCTGGCCTAATGTCGTGCGCATCGAGCGTGTTTATCACCCGGTATTGATACTGGATTGGACCAAGATACGCCCACTTGAACTGGAGACTGCTCAAACGGCGCAAGTGGCGGAACTGGCACCGGTGTTGGAAGGCAAGCCCGACGTAAGCCAGATCAACCGCATCGAGTTGGAACGACTGGCGCAGGAATTCCGCACCCAGCGCATTATCTTTGAGACAGCACGAGATATGTTTGACCAGATGAAGCATAACTGGCAGGGCAGCCGCGAGGTGTTGTTGGCTCAGTTAGTACGAATTGTGGAACAATTCATCCGCTCTGACAGGATTGACATTTCCCCGCCGCTTTTTTATCAGGACGAGTTGCGCCGCCGATTGATCATTACCCTGAATATGACGCGGGTAGTACAACATGTCTGTGAGGTGGTGCGGCAGGAGAACACGGAACGGCTCACTCCGATGTTTGACCGCGACCACCCCATCCGCGCCACAGGCGAAATGCGTACCTGGTACACCGGCAAACCGTGCGAGCGTGTCCGCAAGTCGCATATCAACGTCTGCGTCTATGACAGCACGTGGGAGGCGTCGGATGCTTTTGTATTGGATAATAGCGAACATGTGAACTCCTGGGTCAAGAACGATCACTTAGGATACGAAATACTTTATATTTATCGCGGTGTTGTACGGAAATACCGCCCCGATTTCCTGGTGAGACTAAAGAGCGGCGATATGCTCGTTCTGGAGACGAAAGGACAAGATTCGGAGCAGGATGAAGTAAAACGCCGATATCTTGACGAATGGATACAAGCCGTCAATGCTCAAGGCGGTTTCGGGTATTGGCGCTGGGCAGTGGCAAAAGAGCCGGGAGAGATCAGAGATATTTTGATGAAACATCAGGCAACATAATATGGCTCTTCAACAACCTCCCACCATGAAGACTAAAATATCAAGTATTGAACACACCCCCGCATCGGATGGAAAATCCAAGACCCGCCCTTGAGGTGAAAGCGACTAATTGACCCAAAAGTTGACGGGCCAATGGGACAGGATATCTTTCCGATTTCAGCTATACCAACTGGCCTGACCGTGGGACGGGAAAACGAAAAAAACGGGGCACACTTTCGTCAATACATTAATAGTATCAATATTTTAACCTCTGCCGGCGCACCGGTAGAGGTTTCTTTGTTCCGGAAAGCTGATCCAAGCGGTATTCCCAAATTATGCGGAGTGTTGCCGCAGATCGGAAAGTCTAAACGTTCTTAGCCCGTTTAAAATTAAGATTCATCGTCATACTTCCCGATGTTGGTGCGGACATGTTCGTTCCCTTTCTTGATCACAAAGGAGGCAGATCCTTTCGCGATCAATTGGTTACGATCATCGAAGATTTCCGCCTCCGCATGGGCCAGGCGGCGGCCGCGGCGGATGACGCGGCCCTTTCCGCGCAAATCGCCGCTTTTTACCGGTGCAAAGTAATGAATCTGCAATACTGCCGTCATGATCATTTCATCCTCTTTAAGGTGCGGGAAGATGGAGGCGCTACAGGCAGCATCGGCCAGGGAGGCGATGACGCCGCCGTGCACCGTCCCCCAGAGGTTCATATGTTTTCCTTTTGATGATATTTTGAGTAGCGATCCCCCTTCATCCATCACCTCGATCTGTAGTGATATTGTCTGGAAATAGGGTACTGTCCCGATTTTAGACCGAATGTATTCCCTGACGTTCATCCGCTCAACTCCCTTGTTTTTCCGGAAGAATCAAAGCACCGGCAACGAGATCCATGATCTGGACCACCTTCATGTCCAGTTGGTAATGGCTGATCAGATCCCCGAGGCCGTCACGGCAGTTATGACACATCGTACAGACGACATCGGCGCCGGTTGTTTTCAACTGCTCGGCTTTTATTTTGGCGACCTCCAGACGCAGCGCCCGGTATTCCGGCATGACCAGGAGGCCGCTGCCGCCGGTGCAGCAAAAATTGTTTATGCCGTTGGGGTGCATCTCCCGTAAATCGGAGCAAATCTGTTTTAATATCCAGCGCGGTTCCTCGACGAGGCCGCCGTAGCGGGCGACATTGCAGGAGTCATGGAAGGTAACGGACGCCGTATTTCTTGACCGGTCGACTTTGATCCTGCCCTCCCTGAGGTAACGCATGATTGTTTCGATAACCGACTCCGTGGGAATCGTCTGATTGTATTTCGCCCAGTTATATCCCTCCCAGCGGACGGATCGGTAGCCGTGGCCGCACTCGGAAACAACAATCCGTTTTGCCCGAAGCCTTTCGGCTGCCTGATAGAGATTGCCTGCCATGAAGGCGCCCAGACGATCATCGCCGGAAAAAAGGCCGAAATTGGTTTGGTCCCATCCGTACCGGGACAGAGTCCAGCTTTCCCCGGCGAGATAAAAAAACTTTGCGGCGTTTATCAGGGAACGGGGGTCATATTTAACCTCCCGGGGGTTAACGGCGTAGATGAGATCGCAGTCCTCTTTGTCCACCCCTATCTCCACGTCATCCACCCCTAATTCATATTGAACCTCGTCACGGACCCAACTAAGGGAGTCTATGAAATCCTCTTCCGTCTTGCCGCGTGCCCCGACCCAACGGGGAAAGATCCGTCCCATCCAATCCAGGTGACGATTAAAGATTTTCCTGATCTGGTCGGCCTTGTAAGCGGGGGTCATGAACGGATCGTGAGGCCTCGCCAGGGCGTAATGGCATGATTGCGCGCATTTCCCGCAATGGACGCATGTCACCATGGAACATGCCGTTTGCCTGTTGATCCTGGCGCGCAGCAGCGCCGGGATTCTTCCGGCTTCGGCAAGCGCCGGATCTCCTGACCGGTTCCCCACCGAGGGATGAGTATCTGCGTTCATTGCATTGCCTCTCCCTATAGTTTAGCCATGCCGTCAGGAAAGGCCGCTGATATAGCCGTTGCCGATGTTTCTATGTCCCATTGCTTTCCCCAGGTAATAAAGTAA
>Ga0209749_1001813_pt1 | contig 16790 bp, 14 predicted proteins | sample EPASupsiteSAE347_FD_187267 | JGI IMG/M metagenome (GOLD analysis project Ga0209749, IMG submission 187267) | Bioremediated contaminated groundwater from EPA Superfund site, New Mexico - Sample SAE3-47 (SPAdes) (version 2) | ecosystem: Environmental > Aquatic > Deep subsurface > Groundwater >... | reverse complement strand
AAAACAAAAAGGGGCGACGCATGCGTCGCCCCTGCTCCTGTGATTTCGTTTTACCCGGCTTAGCTCCGGATGTACTCGTCCCACTTGTTGAACATCTTGTCGGTTGTCTTGGCCTTGTTGACCGTCACATCCTGCTGAATCTCGAAGATCTTTGTCTGCGTGTCCTGCAGAATTTTCCAGCGCTCCATCTGCTGCTTCTGAGCATCGGCCTGCATCTGAATACCGATAGTCATGGCATTGTTGTAGTCGTTCTGCTGTAGCTGGGTTGCTGAGAAAATGTTTGAGAGCACTCCACCCATCTTTTATTCCTCCCCTCGTTTATTGGGACCCTCTGGATCCCTTTCTTGTTTTTAATATCACGCCAAAACGGAAAAAGTAAAGGGGGGGATCCGGCTCTCAGGTTTTCAGAGCTTCAAGGGCCGCCTCCCGCATCAGGGAGAGAGGGGGCTTTCTCCCTGTCCAGATTTCAAAGGAGCGGGCGCCCTGGTGGATGAGCATTCCGAGGCCGTTTGAGGCTTGAAGGCCCCGCTCCCGGGCCTCCCTGAGAAGGCGCGTCTCAAGCGGGTTATAGATGAGATCGAAGACGAGAAGCGAGGGATTTACTTCTTCCGGGAAAGTGAGCGGCGTTTCACCCGTTCCCGGGTACATCCCGAGCGGCGTGGTGTTGATGAGAAAGTCAGCCTTCCGAAGATCCTCGGCCAGGGTCTCTTCATCCCGCAGGGAGGACTCTTCAGTAAGAAGAGAGGGAAATCCCGACAGAAGATCCTTGACGAGGGCCTTTCTTTTTTCCTCGTTGCGGGAAAAAATAGAAATCCCGCTCAGCCCCCGGGAGCCCAGGGCGAAGGCAACGGCCCGGGCGGCCCCTCCGGAGCCGAGGAGCAGGGCTTTCTTCCCTGCTGTTTCCACCCCGACTTCCTCCTCCCAGGCGGCCAGGAATCCACCCGCGTCGGTGTTTTCCCCCCGAACTGTTCCCTCCTCAAAGACGAGAGTGTTGACCGCTCCGATCCTCCGGGCCTCCTTCGAGACTTCGTCCAGAAGAGCCATGATTATTTCTTTATAAGGGACGGTGACGTTGAGCCCCCGCGCCCCGAGGGACTTTAATCGGGGAACGAGGTCTTTGAGAGAATTCTCGCTAACGGGGAGGGACAGGTAGAGGTAGGGAAGATTCAGGGCTTTGAGAGCGGCGTTCTGAATCGACGCCGAGAGGCTGTGTTCAAGGGGCCAGCCGATGATCCCTAAGATTTTAAAGCCTTGCGGAAGGTCGTTAAGAACGGCCAGTCTATCCATGACTCTCCCCGATGATCTCCCAGAATCCCGGGAAGGAGACGGCGGTGCATTCGGCGTCTTCGATTAGGCTATCCCCCTCGGCGACCAGAGCGGCGATGGCCAGGGCCATAGCGATGCGATGGTCGTTGAAACTATTAAGACGGGTGCCTTTCAGGCGAACCGGGCCTTCCACCGTGAGTCCGTCCGGAAATTCCTCGATCCTGGCCCCCATTTTTTGAAGCTGGCCCGCGATGGCGGTAAGGCGGTCGCACTCCTTCAGACGCAGTTCCCGGGCACCCCGTATGCGGGTCAGACCCCGGGCCTGGGTGGCCGCAACGGCCAGGATGGGGATTTCGTCTATGAGAAGGGGCACTATCTCCGAGGGGACATCGATTCCATGGAGGGAGGAGCTTTCTATAAGGAGGTCTCCGGAAGGCTCCCATTCGGCCTCCCTCATATTTGAGACGAGAATCTTTCCGCCCATCTCCCGCAGAATGGAAAGGAAACCGGTGCGGGTTGGGTTGAGGCCGACTCCCGGCATACTGAGGCGCGCTTCCGGCAGTATGGCTCCCGCCGCCAGGAAAAAAGAGGCCGAAGAGAAGTCCCCGGGGATGAGGAAATGAGCCGGGTTGAGAGGGCCGCCTTTTTTGATAAGAATTCTTCGCCCGGAGACGCTTAAGTCCGCCTCGCAGGAGATGGCTCCCCCCATCGCCGCAAGCATCCGCTCGGTGTGATCACGGCTTGCTTGTTTCTCCAACAGAATGGTCTCCCCCTCGGCCATGAGGGCGGCCAGTAAAATCGCGGACTTTACCTGCGCCGAGGGGATGTCCATGGAATATTCTATGCCCCTCAGCCCTCCGCCCCGGATGGAAAGAGGCGAAAATCGGCCTCCATCGCGTCCGTCCAGGCGGGCCCCCATCCTCCGGAGAGGTTCGATGACCCGCCCCATCGGCCGGCGGCTCAGGGAAGCATCTCCGGTTATGACCGTGAAAAAATCCTGCCCCGACAGGATCCCGGAGAGGAGACGCATCGTCGTCCCGGAATTTCCCGCATCGAGCACCTCCCGGGGTTCCTTAAACCCATGCAGACCGCCCCCGGAGACTTTGAGCGATGTGCCGGAGGTCCGTTCAATTCGGATCCCCAGCTTTCCCAGGCATTTCTCGGTAGCCAGGCAGTCTTCCGACAGGAGGAAGTTTTCAATCAGGGACTCGCCTTCCGCCATCGAGGTGAGAAGGAGCGCCCGGTGTGATATGGACTTGTCGGCAGGAATGGGGATCTCGCGATTCCATTTTTTGCCGGCTCTGATGATTTTTTCCATTTCGGTCGCCCTCTTCAGATTTCCTGGATGACGGGGACGATGATTGGCTTACGTTTCGTCTTTTCATAGAGAAACCTGGCCAGAGTCTGTTTTATGGAATTCTTCAGGACCAAAAGATCCGTCTCTCCCCGGCTGCCGCTTTTTTCAATGGCTTCCCGGACCTTCATCCGGGCCTCTTCCATCAGTTCCTCGCTCTCCCTGACGTAGACGAATCCACGGGATACGACTTCGGGGCCGGATAGGATGGCCCGGCTCTGCCGGTCGAGGCTGACTATAGCCAGGCAGACCCCATCCTGGGATAGGAGACGGCGCTCCCTGAGGACCGCCCTTCCGATATCGCCGATGCCCAGACCATCCACCAGGATGTCCCCTAGCGGAATTTTCCCGGGCATCCGGGCCTCTTTCCCGGAGAACTCCAGGACATCGCCGTCTTCCATAAGGAAGATATTTTCAGGCGCAACTCCGGTTTCTTTAGCGAGTCTCCCATGGTGAACCAGGTGGCGGTATTCTCCGTGGACGGGAACGAAGTATTTCGGTCTGATAATCTCCAGGAGCTTCCTGAGTTCGTCGCGGCTGGCGTGCCCGGAGACGTGGATCTTCGGCCCGATGTCTTCGGTGACCTGTTCGGACTTGGGGGCCAGATTGTAGATGACCTCGGCCCCCAGGCGAAAGAGGAGATTGATGTTGTTCATGACGAGAGTTTCGTTTCCGGGAACCGGCGTCGCCGAGATGATGACCGTGTCGTTTTCCTGGATGGTGACCCACTTGTGGTTGCTGGTGGCCATAAGGGTCAGGGCCGACATTGGCTCCCCCTGAGAGCCGGTGGTGATGATGACCAGCTCTTCGTCCGGGCAGGAGGCAATTTGATCGATGTCGATGCGCATCTCCGGGGGGAGCTTGAGGTACCCGAGCTGGGTGGCGATTTCCACCATCTCGAGCAGGCTGCGCCCGATAAAACAGATTCTCTTCTTGAAGAGATAGGAGACGTCCACGATCTGCTGGATGCGCGGGATAGAGGAGGCAAAGGTGGTAATGATGATTCTCCCGGGCGCCCCCTGAAAGACGGTCTTGAGCGTCTCCCCCACCACCCGCTCCGAGGTGGAGTGGCCGGGGCGCTCCGCGTAGGTGCTGTCGGAAAAAAGGAGGAGGACTCCTTCATCACCCAGGGCCGAAAGACGGGCGAGGTCGGCGGGTTTTCCATCTATGGGGGTCTCGTCGAATTTGAAATCGCCGCTGTGGACGACGGTGCCCAGCGGGGTCTTCACAATGAGACCCACCCCCTCGGAGATGCTGTGCACGGCCCTGAAAAACTCGACTTCGAAAGCGCCGAGCCAAATGGTATCCCCCACCTTAATTTTCCGGAAATCCGGCTTTTCAAGCTCTTCGAACTCCGTCAGTTTTCCCTCAAGGAGCCCCAGGGTGAGTTCCGTCCCGTAGATGGGCACTGAAAGCTCCGGCAAAACGTAGGGCATGGCACCGATGTGATCCTCGTGCCCGTGGGTGAGGATGATTCCTTTCACCTGATCGGCGTGTTCGACAAGATAGCTGATGTCCGGGATTACCAGGTCCACTCCCGGCATCTCATCGGTGGGAAACATGAGTCCGGCGTCAATAACCAGGATGGAATCCTCGTAGTGAAGAGCGAGCATGTTTTTGCCGATCTCGCCCAAACCACCCAGTGGAACCACCCGAAGGGTCCCCGGGGGCGGGAGCGGAAACGGAGACGCACCGAGGTCATCGTCCGGCAGGGAAGAAATAAGACTGTTACGGTTGAAGCATGATCCGCCCATTACAGGAGTATCCTTTCTTTTTTGAGCAATTCGGCCAGATTGGCGAAGTCCTTCTCCATCGTCTTTCTCAGATTGACGTTATAGAGGGCCGCGGCCGGATGGTAGAGCGGGAAAAATACGAGTCCGCCTTTCAGGACAGCCCTCCCGTGCATCCGGGAGATGGTCTCCTCCGTTTTTAAGAGGGTGGACAGAGCATGGTTCCCCAGGGGACAGATGAGTCTGGGATGAATGAGGGCCACCTGCTCTCTCAGGTAGGGAAGGCAGATTTCCTTTTCCCCGGGCAGGGGATCGCGGTTCCCGGGGGGGCGGCACTTGACCACGTTGGTTATGTAAATTTCTTCCCTCGCCAGGCCGATCTCCACCAGGAGTTCGTTGAGCAGCCTTCCGGCGGCGCCGACGAAGGGCTTTCCCTCCTCGTCCTCCTGGCGGCCGGGTCCCTCTCCCACCATCATGAGCGAGGCAGAGGGGGAACCGTCTCCGGGGACGGCCTGGATTCTTTCATCGGAAAGGCCGCATTTTCTGCAGGCGCGGATCTTAAGAGCAATTTTCTCTAAGGCGGCGGATTTTTCCATGTCAGGCAGTCGAAGAGGCCATCAAAAGATTCAGTTCCGTCATTATCTTTCCGAGGGCGGCCTCCTGGCTTTCCGTGGCCGGCAGAAGCGGCGGGCGCAGCCCCCCCGCATCAAAGCCCCTGAGTTTAAGCGCCGCCTTGACCAGGATGGGGTTGGTGGTGGTAAATAGTCCCTTGAAGAGGGGGAAGAGCTTGAGGTGGAGAGCCGTTGCCTCCCCGACCCGGCCGCTTTCGTGGGCATCAATCATGGCCCGCACCATCTCGCCCGCGACGTGGGTGGCCACGCTGATCACCCCCGTGCCCCCCACAGAGAGGATGGGCAGGGTCAGAGAGTCGTCCCCGCTCATGATCCTGAATCCGGGAATGCTCCGGGTCTTCTGCGCTATTTCGCTTATCTGGTCGAGGTTTCCACTGGATTCCTTTACGGCGACGATATTCTCGATTTTCGCCAGGGAGGCCAGGGTATCGGGAGTGATGTTCATGCCGGTGCGCCCGGGAATGTTGTACACGATGATGGGGAGGCGGGTGGCGGCGGCCACCTGTCGGAAGTGGATGAGGATGCCCTCCTGGGGCGGCTTGTTGTAGTAGGGAGCCACCACGAGAGCGGCGTCGGCCCCGGCCTCTTCGGCGGCCCGGGTGAAGCTGATGGAGTCTCTCGTTGAATTGGTGCCGGTCCCAACGATGAGGGCGCCCCGCTTCCCGATGACGTCCCTGACGGTGCGGATGATCTTTAATTTTTCCTCTTTGGTCAGGGTTGGGGATTCCCCTGTCGTACCGGCCACCAGTATTCCATCGGAGCCTTCGGCCAGAAGCATTTCCGCCAGTTCCGCCGCTTTTTTGTAATCCACCTCCAGGTTCCCGTCGAAGGGGGTGACCATGGCGGTGATGATTTTCCCGATCTGCATCATGGGCTCTCTCTCCTTTTAAGATTCGTCAGAGGGTTTTTCGCCCGATGGCCAGGCCGATGAAAACTCCTACCAGGGCGGTCATCGAGCCGATGCCAACAAAAAGCGCATAGAATATATAATCAACCGAAAAGCCGGCCCAGCCGGAGGAAGACCCGCGCCCCAGGCCGATGAAGGGCATGAAGGCCGTGGAGACTATGAGGCCCGCCAAAAGACCTATAACTCCCCCCATCGCGCATGACAGCAGGGTGCGGAAGGAAGGTTTCTTAATCCTCCGATAAAAAACAGCCAGGAGCAGAAGAAGAATCCCTCCCCCGGCCAGCCACTTTAGAACCATAATCAGCACAGGGATCTTTTCTCCCTGCCGCCGGATTTTTCCTGCGTCATCCGAGGAGACCGCTTGAGGAGGGAATTTGCACTGCGGGGAGAAATAGCATTTCGAAGAGATTTCAGAATAAGGAATGCAGGAGCCGGTGGAATCTTATTTCCTGTCTCGTGTGTTCTCATTTTAAAGAGGAGGTTCGCCATGTCGGTCACCATGAAAGGGAGGAGCCTGCTGTCCATAAACGACCTGAACCTGGAGGAAATCGAGCAGATATTCAAGACCACCGAGTTACTCAAGCTTAAGTCAAAGATGGGCCAGCCGCATCCGCTCCTGGCCGGTAAAACCCTGGGAATGATATTTGAGAAATCCTCCACCCGCACGCGGGTTTCTTTTGAGGTGGGAATGTATCAGCTCGGCGGCTATGCCCTCTACCTTTCCTCCTCTGATCTTCAACTGGGGCGGGGCGAGACCATCGCCGATACCGCCAGGGTCCTGAGCCGCTACGTGGACGGGATAATGGCCCGCGTCTTTGCCCACCGGACGGTGGAGGACCTGGCCTCCTTCGGCGCCGTCCCCGTCATCAACGGTCTCTCCGACTCCGAGCACCCCTGCCAGGCGCTGGGCGACCTCTTCACCGTGCTGGAGAAAAAAGGACACCTGAGGGGGCTCAAGATGGCCTACATCGGGGACGGGAACAACGTCTGCCACTCGCTCCTTCTGGCGGCCGCCAAGGTGGGAATGAATATTTCCACCGCCCACCCGCAAGGGTATTTTCCCGATGAGGAGACTGTGCGCCTGGCCCGTCAAATAGCCGCCAGGACTTCGTGCCAGATCGCCGTTGATACCGATCCCCGGAAAGCCGTCGCGGGAGCCGATGTCATCTATACCGACGTCTGGACCAGCATGGGGCAGGAGAAGGAAAAGGAAGAGCGCCTTAAAGCCTTCAAGGCCTATCAGATCAAGAACGAACTTCTCGCCCTGGCCGCCTCCGAGGTGCTGGTAATGCACTGCCTACCGGCCCACCGGGGGGAAGAGATCACCGATGAGGTGATGGACGGCCCCCATTCCGTGGTTTTCGACGAGGCGGAAAACCGCCTCCACGTACAAAAGGCCATCATGGCGCTCCTCATGAGCTGAAATCGGGGGAAGCTGGAGACCTCCCTGATCTCGGGGAGTCTTCTTATCTGTTTTTCTTCCATCGCTATCAGTAGGAATTGCCCGTAAAGTTGTGGAATGAATTATTATTCCTTGATGGAGGCCTTCCATGAGAATAAAATTCTGGGGAACCCGGGGCTCGATTCCCTCGCCCGGCGAGAGCACCGTGAAGTACGGCGGAAACACCCCCTGCGTCGAGGTGCAGCTCGCCGGAGGCCAGGAGATCATCATCGACGCCGGAAGCGGCATCCGCAAACTTGGGAAGGCCCTTATGGAACGACAGGAAGGCGGGGAAATCTACCTCTTCCTGACCCATCCCCACTGGGATCACATCCAGGGGTTCCCCTTCTTCGAACCGGCCTACCGCCCGGAATGGCTCATACACTTCCACGGTTGCACCGTCTCCAATCGAAAGATGCAGCAGATCCTGGGAGATCAGATGGAAGGCGTCTATTTCCCCATTGTTTTCAACAGCCTCAAGGCCCAGTTTGAGTTCCTGGAAGAATGCGATGATGAGATCGCGCTGGGAGACAGCCGGATTCACTTTATCCGCCTCAATCACCCAGTCCTCTGCCAGGGTATGCGTTTCACTGAAAACGGCAAATCCTTTGTCTTCATGACGGATAACGAACTGGATTCAAACGTGGAAATGGTCTCCTGGGAGGACATGGTCGACTTCGCCAAAGGAGCCGACCTCCTCGTACACGACGCCCACTACACGGATGAGGAAATAAAGCACCGCCGGGGGTGGGGTCACTCCTCCTATGTCAGGGTGCTGGACCTGGCCCGCGACGCAGGAGTCAAGACACTCGGCCTTTACCACTACGACCCGGATCGAACCGACAGGCAGGTGGACACGATTGTGGAGGACGCCCGCCGCCGGATCCGGGATGCCGGATGGTCCTTTTCCTGCTTCGGCGTCGAGGAGGGCAGGGAGATCACTCTCTGAAGATAAAGAGAATCCAGAAGACAGAATGCAGTATCCAGAATTTTCAAAAGGAACTTCCTTCATATGATGAGCGATGTTGAAAAACACCGCATTCGGGAAATAACACGGCGCTTAAAGGAGGCCCATCCGGACGCCGCCATCGCACTTCGCTATTCCAACCCGCTGGAAATCCTGGTGGCGACGATCCTGTCGGCCCAGTGCACCGATGAGCGGGTGAACCTGGTCACGGAGGCTCTCTTCAAAAAATACCGTTCGGTCGGAGATTATGCCCGGGTCTCTCAGGAGGAGCTGGAGGAGGACATCCGCTCCACCGGTTTCTTCAGGAACAAGGCGAAGAACATCCGGGGCGCCGCCGCCCTGCTTCTGAGCGAGTTTAAAGGAGAAGTCCCCAGAAGCATGGAGGAGCTTATTCGTCTTCCGGGCGTGGCCCGAAAGACCGCCAATGTCGTCCTGGGAAATGCTTTTGGCCTGGCCGAGGGAGTGGTGGTGGACACCCACATCTTCCGGCTCTCGCACCGCCTGGGGCTTTCGCAGGGAAAGACGCCTGAGAAGGTGGAAGAAGACCTCATGCGGATCATACCCCGGGAATCCTGGATCCTCTTCGGGCACCAGCTAATCTTCCACGGCCGCCGTATCTGCCACGCCCGAAAACCCCTCTGCGGGGAGTGCTTTCTCTCCGATATCTGTCCTTCAGCCTTTAAAGTCTGAGTCCTTTTTTCAGCCCCGGGATTTAAGCCAATCTATCAGCTCTTCCGCACCTCCGTGGTCGCGTTCCAGGTTGAGGAAATAATTGTAACCGTCCTGGTAGGGATAAGAGGGCATGGTCGGCAGAATTTTTTTCAGGAATATATCATGAGCGCCCGCGATGTCATAGAATTTGCCCTGGACCCAGGTGGCCAGCCCCTCCGTAAAGCGTCTGCCCGAAGTCGCATCCTGGCGGGGACATCTTCTCTGGAACCAGGCATGAGTCCATTCATGGGCGATGACGCCGAGCAGAAGAAGCGGGGTGACGTGATATTGTATTTTAATCTTCCCCAGCTCGACCCGGTCTTTGCCTGACTCCCAGTACCCGCCGAGGTTTGGCGCCATATTTTCCAGCTCCAGGTTCGGGCTTCCGGCCCCGCTCATCCCGAGCTTTCTCTCGCAGATATCACGGACTATTCGGTAGAGGGTATTTTCAACCAGGGCCTGATCTTCCACCGGCTTTTCAGAACAATCTTCACAAATAAAAAAATCGATTCCCTCGAGCAGAAGCCCCTTATTCTTCATCTTTGTGCAGATCTTGCAATAACGCTCAGGAGAAGAATCATGGGTGCTCCCGGCGGAAGAACGCTGATTCACCCGGGGCGACGGGGTAGAAAACGCTTCGGTCTCCCGGTATGCTTCTGGGTATGATTCCTCTTCTGTTGAAGAACCGGCACTGCCCTGGTACACCGGAACTCTCTTTCCTTTTACGACGACGTAGCCGGCTATTGGCCGAGGGGTCGGTCTGGGGGCCTCCGTCGGTTGCAGCTGATCCGGAAGGGGTTCTATTTCGGGAGGGGATTCGCTCCGGGATGCTCCGGAGGGCGAGGGTGAATATGATTGGGAGGGTGAAGGAGAGGAGGAGGGAGAAGCGCTTGTAGAAGGACTGGGCTGCTCTGTACTTTCGGCTATAACAACTTCGGTTTTTGGTACGGGGGATGAAGAAGACTCTTTCAATGGGGGAGACCATGAATTGTATCGTTCATGGGAGCGCCAGATAAGGATGAAAATAACGAACAGCACCAAAAAACCGCAGAAAATCATGGAAAATTTTAAAAGCTCCTGTGCTTTCATTTTTTGATGATAGTCAGCAGATGGAGGCCGGGAGGCCGCATGGGATTCCTTCCCGGCCCTTTTGGCGAGAACATAGGAGCAGAGGGGACAGGTCAGCGCCTGTTCGTCAACTTCAGAACCACATTCCGGGCAGAGAATTACCGCAATATTTTTCCTCTGAGGCATTTTGGATAGGACATAGGAGCAGAGAGGACAGGTCAGCGCCTGTTCGTCTATTTCAGAACCACATTCCGGGCAGAGAATCACCGCAATATCTCCTCACCTGGCATGGTTTAAACAGTATATTACAGGCTTTCTTTATAAAATTACTTTTCCCTTTCCTAAAAACACATTATTCCGCAACTTTTTTCGATTTCCGCTTTAATTTCTCACGGAGCGACTCCAGGTAAGTATAGATGACCGGCGTGATGTAGAGGGTGAGTATCTGGGAGAATAGAAGCCCCCCTACCACGGCCACGCCGAGCGGACGGCGTGATTCCGAACCGGCACCGGCGCCCAGGGCGATGGGCAGGGTCCCCATCAGAGCCGCCATGGTGGTCATCATGATGGGACGAAAACGGATGAGGCAGCCCTCGAAAATGGCATCGAGTGGTTTTTTCCCTTCGGTCCTCTGGGCCTTCAGGGCGAAGTCAATCATCATGATGGCGTTCTTCTTGACGATGCCTACCAGCATGATGATTCCCACGAACCCATAGAGATCCAGATCCATGCGGAAGAGGAGGAGGGCCAGGAGGGCCCCCACTCCCGCTGCCGGAAGACCCGAGAGAATGGTCAGGGGATGAAGGAAATCTTCGTAGAGAATGCCCAGGATGAAATAGATGACCAGAACGGTCATCAGGAGGAGGAAACCCAGTCCCTGCAGGGAGTCCTGGAACGCCTGGGCCGTGCCCTGGAAGCTGGTATGGATGGTGGAGGGAAGGGTCTTTATGGCAAGTTTTTGGAGGGCCGAGACGGCGTTTCCAAGGGAGGCGTCGGGGGTAAGATTAAAGGACATTGTCACGGAGGGGAGCTGCCCCAGGTGGTTCACCGAGAGGGGCCCAAGAGAGCGGCTCAGGGTGGCCACGGCCTTAAGCGGCACGAGCTGGCCGCTTGCGGAGCGGATGTAGAGCATGGAGAGGGTGGCTGGTTCCATCTGATATTCTGGTTTTAATTCGACGATGACCTGGTATTCGTTGATGGATGTCAGGATGGTCGAAATTTGCCGGGAACCATAGGCGTCGTAGAGGGCCGACTCAATCTGCTCCGCGGAGACGCCCAGCGCCGAGGCCTTGTCGCGGTTTATTTCAATATTCACCTGGGGATTCTTGATCTGGAGGTCGCTCGTAACGTCCACGAATCCGGGAAGATCCCGCATTTTACCCTCCAGGATCGGGACATATTTGTAGAGTTCCTTCGTGTCCGTGCTCTGCAGGGTGAACTGATACTGGCTCTTGGTCATGTGTCCGCCGATGCGAATCGGCGGGGGATTCTGGAGATATACCTGGATACCGGGAATCCGAGCCAGTTTTGGACGAAGTTCCTGAATAACCTGGTCTGCGCTCAGAGCGCGCTTTGAGCGACTCTTAAGACGGATGAACATACGACCCGAATTGGAGCCGGTAACGCTCGAGGAGACAGCCGAGATATTCGGATCCGCAAGGAGGATACCGGCGGCGATCCGCTGACAAAGCACCATGGAATCAAATGAAATTCCCTGGGCCCCTTCGGAGATCCCCATGATCATCCCGGTATCCTCGCTCGGGAGAAAACCCTTGGGAGTCACGACGAAGAGAAATCCCGTAGCCGCCAGGGTGAGAAAAAAAACCGTAAGCGTCACCCACCGGTGGGTCAGGACCGATTGAAGTGTCCTCTTGTAAAACTGAATCATTCCCTGGAAGACGCGCTCCGAGATCCGTTCGAAACGCCCCTGTTTCTCCTTGTTTTCCGGCCGGAGGAAGCGGCTGCATAGCATGGGGGTGAGACTCAGCGAGACGAAACCGGAGATGAGGATGGCTGCCGTAATCGTCACCGCGAATTCGTGCAGGAGGCGGCCCAGGAGCCCGCCCATGAAGAAAACCGGGATGAAGACGGCCGCCAGAGAAATTGTCATGGAGACAATGGTGAAGCCGATCTCTTTTGAGCCTTTGAGGGCCGCCTCAAAGAAAGTTTCACCATGTTCCATATGGCGTACTACGTTTTCCAGCATGACGATGGCGTCATCCACCACGAAGCCCACGGAGAGGGTGAGGGCCATGAGGGAGAGGTTGTCCAGGTTATAGCCGAGGAGATACATAGCCGAGAAAGTCCCCACTATGGAAAGCGGCAGGGCCAGGCTGGGAATCATGGTGGCCGTGAGGTTCCTGAGGAAGAGAAAGATCACCATGACGACCAGGCAGAGAGCGAGTAAGAGCGTGAACTTGACGTCCCGGACCGAATTCCTGATGGGCTCGGACTTGTCATAGAGAATCTCAAGATTCACCGAGGCGGGCAGTTGGGAAAAGAATATGGGCAGAAGTTTTTTTACGCCATTAACGACCTCGATGGTATTTGTTCCCGGCTGGCGCTGCACGGCAAGCATGATGGTGCGGGTCTCATTGTGCCAGCTAGCCACCTTGTCGTTTTCCACACTGTCTATAGCCCGGCCGATGTCCCGCAGCCGTACCGGGGATCCGTTTCTCCAGGCGACGATGATGGGGTTGTAGGCCGAGGCCAGGGGGAGCTGGCCGCTGGCCTCCAGAGTAAAAGAACGGTGGGCGCCGTCCAGAGTCCCGGAGGGGAGGTTGACGTTGGCCTTCTGGAGGGAGGCGACCACCTCGTCGATGCCGATCCCCCGGACCGCCAGGGCCTGCGGATCGAGCTGGGCGCGCACTGCGTATTTCTGCGATCCGAAGACCATCACCTGTGCGACGCCGCTAACCATCGAGATGCGCTGGGCGATAAAGGTCTGGGCGAATTCATCCACGGTGGAAAGGGGCAGGGTTGGGGAACGCAGCGTCATGAAAATGATCGGTGAGTCGGCGGGATTGACCTTCTGGTAGGAAGGGGGGTTAGGCATGTCCTGGGGCAGTTGCCGGCCCGCCTTGGCGATGGCCGCCTGGACATCCTGGGCCGCCGCGTCGATATCGCGGTCGAGGTCGAACTGAAGGGTGATCTCGGTGCGGCCCTGGGTGTTGACCGAACTCATGGAGTCTATGGCCGCGATGGTGGAGAACTGCTTTTCCAGGGGGGTGGCCACGGCGGACGCCATCGTCTCCGGGCTGGCCCCCGACAGGCTGGCATTCACCGTGATGGTCGGAAAATCAACGCGGGGAAGATCGCTTACCGGCAGCAGCTGGTACCCTATGAGCCCGAAAAGAAGCAGGGCGATCATGAGGAGGGTGGTGGTGACGGGATGCCGGATAAAAAAAGAGGATATGTTCATGGAGTTTTCTTATAGTCCGGTTTTTCCTGCGAAGGCTGAATAATTTCCACCGGGGATCCCGGAACAAGCCGGAGCTGTCCTTCCGTCACGACCGTTTCTCCCGCCTGAACACCCTTCTCAATGACGGATTCGTCATTTAAGGCGTCTCCGGCGACGACCTGCCGGTACTCCGCCGTGTTATCGGGCTTTATGACGTAGAGATAGGAGCCGTCCTGCCCTTTCTGAACCGCTTCCGACGGCACCACTACGGCATTCTTCCGGCTGGCGAGGATGAGGACGACGTTCACAAACTGCCCGGGCCAGAGGCGGCTTTTCAAGTTGGCAAATGTTCCCTTAAGGAGGATCGTCCCCGTATCCTTGTCCACTTCATTGTCCACGAAGGTAAGCTCTCCTGTTTCCGGAGGCCCCTGGTCGCCGTCAGGAAGGGCCTTTACTTTGAGTTTTCCCAGGACCATGCGTTCCTTGACCCGGGGAAGGTCCTGCTCGGGGATGGAGAAATTGACATAAATTGGGTGAAGTTGGTGGATGACTACGAGGGCGACAGTGTCATTGGCCTTAACGATGTTTCCTTTTTGAATAATGAGGGAGCCGGTGCGCCCTTCCATCGCAGAGCGGATGGTGCAGTATTCCAGCTCAAGCTTTGCGTTCTCCATGGACGCCTCGGAAACTTTGACGGCCGCCCGGGCGCTGTCTACCGCCGCCTGGGAAGCCCGAATTCCGGCTTGTGCATTTTCCACGGCCGCCCGGGAGGCGATCACGGTCTGCCGGAGCGACTCGGTATTGGTTCGGTACTGATCGTACTGCTCCTGGGTGGCGAATCCCTTCTGCAGCAGGGAGGCATAACGGCTCTCTTCCACTTCGGCATTTTTGGCCTGGGTCATGTCGCGGCGCAGGGCCGCCCGGACCTGGTTAAGCTGGGCGAGATTCTGCTCCAGATTGGCCGAGGCCTGGCGGACTGCCGTCAGGTCTTTCTGATGAGCGGCTTCCGCCTGATTTAAGGAGGATTCAAAGGGGCGGGGGTCAATAGTGAAGAGAAGATCTCCTTTTCTAACGATCTGCCCCTCCCGGAAATAGATGCCCGTGAGTTCCCCTCCCACCTGGGACCGAACGGATACCGTGGCCTGGGCCACGACATTCCCGATGACTCGTATCTGCACCGGGACGGACTTGGTGACTGCCGTGGCAGCCGAGACCGGGACGGGGGGATTGGCCGGCTTTTTACGGTTCCCCTCGCGGGTGCAGGCGCTCAACATCAGCAGGCAAGCCAGCCCGAGAACAGGCAAGGTTAACAGGTTTCGTCTTTTCAACTTCATTAACTCATTCTTTAATATTGCTGGAATATTTCAAGATGAAAAAAAATCTTCCTCTTCAATAACCACAGGAGTCTTTTGCCTGCGCTTGACAAGGGAGAAGGCATCCGCTAACATGAAGAAATGATGAATAAAATCCATTTTAACCAATCAGGGCCATCATTTCCCAGCGGCTTATCCGGCGCCTTTTCCCTGAGCGGACTTATTGTTTTTCTTCTGACCTTCCTCGTTTTTTTTCATGCGAACGCCGCTCCTTTGCCGTCTCCTGCTCCCCGCCCTTATACCCCCCGGATCCGGGAAGTAACCGTGCCCCCTCTCATCGAGCTTCCGGCGCCTCCGGAAAGCCTGCCGGATGTTCCCAACAAGCCGCTCACCGCCGGAGAGGCCGCCCGCATCGCCTTGACGCACCAGGCCGATGTGACGATCGCCCACAGCAATCTGGCGGGTGCCCAGGCCAGGACCCTGGAGGCCCGCTCCGGGGAAAGGCCGTCCATCGGAGTTGCAGCCGGTTATTCCTCCGTCAACGCGCCTTCTTCCGGAAGCGGGGGAGGCGGAAGCCAGGCTTTCATCGGGGCCAACGGAGGCTCGACTGCCGCCTATAACGGTTACCAGATAAACGCTTCCGTCCGCCAGCTCCTGTTCGACTTCAACCATACCCGGGCTGTCGTCCGGCGGGCCATGGAGCAGGAAAACGCCGCCGCCGCCGCCCTTACCCGCGTTGAGGCCGACCTGGTCCTGCAGGTGAAAATGGCCTTCTTTATCGGCGTTCAGAATGCCCGTCTCGTCACCGTTTTAGAAAAAAATCTTGAAAATCAGAAAACCCACCTCTTGCTTGCCCGGGAGCGATTCAATGCCGGCGTGGGTCTTCCTTCAGACGTCGTACGCGCCGAGACGGCCGTCTCCGATGCCGTCTTTAACCTGACCCAGGCCCGTAGCAACACCGCTATTTCCCGGGTGAACCTGGCGGTTTATATGGGAATCGATCCAAGGACCCCTCTTCAATTCTCCGAAGAATCGGAACCAGATGTGGAATCAGGCGACGCCAACGCCCTTTTCGATCTGGCCCTTAGAAACCGCCCGGAAATAAAGGAGGTCGCGGCCGCTTTGAAAGCCAGTGAGTCCTCGCTTAAGGCCGCTCGCACCTCGAACGCGCCGACTGTTTCCGGAAGCGTGGGATGGCTGGGAAGGGACAACACGTTTCCTCCGGCCACCGGCGCCTTAAGCACCGGTGTGACCATGCAGTGGAGCCCCTTTGACGGGGGTCTTACCCCGGGTCTTGTGCATGAAGCGGCGGCCGCTCGATCCGGCGCCGAGGCCCAGCTGGAAAAAACACGGCAGGATGTCTTATCCGATGTGGCCCGGGCTTATCTGGTCCTCCAGACGGCCCGCCAGCGGCTGGACACGGCCGAGGCGGAGGTGTCCAACGCCCAGGAGGCCCTGCGTCTCATCGAGGGACGGTACCAGGCGGGGGTGGGGCTGATGCTTGAGGTTCTGGACGCCCAGAACGCCCTTCTAACGGCGCGCACGAACCGCGTCAATGCCCAATCCGCCCTGGATCAGGCCAATGCCGCCCTGGCCCGCGCCATAGGTCTTGGGCTTTCATCATCCCGCTGATCCTTTCATCCTCTCCGCCATGAGGAGACCCACGATCGTCTTGCCGTCGCGGATTTCGCCTCGCTCGACCATCTCCAGGGCGGCTTTAAGAGGAATTTTCTCAACTATTATATTCTCATCCGGATCGGGGTGACTTTCTCCGATCTCCGCATTTACGATCAGGAAGAGATGGAGGATTTCACTGCAGAATCCCGGAGTCGAGTAGAAGGAGAGAAGCTTCTGATGCCGCCCCCCGACAAGCCCGATCTCCTCGCGCATTTCCCGGAGGAAGGCCGTCTCCACATCCTCCCCGGCCTCCAGTCTTCCGGCCGGGAGTTCCCAGAGGACCTCATCCGCCGGTTTTCGGTATTGGCGGATGAGCACGACTTC
>Ga0209749_1001812_pt1 | contig 16813 bp, 14 predicted proteins | sample EPASupsiteSAE347_FD_187267 | JGI IMG/M metagenome (GOLD analysis project Ga0209749, IMG submission 187267) | Bioremediated contaminated groundwater from EPA Superfund site, New Mexico - Sample SAE3-47 (SPAdes) (version 2) | ecosystem: Environmental > Aquatic > Deep subsurface > Groundwater >... | reverse complement strand
GTTGACGCCGTTCTGCTTCATGACGCACAGGGAGCGGAGGCCGGCGAAGGAGGCGGCGGCCGCCACCTCTACGGCCACTTTTTCATTGGTTGACCATTCCACGTAGAGGTTGCGCTCTTTGGCCGCCTGGGAGAAACACTCGATGATCTCCGAGGAAGGGGTGCCGGGATAACCGGCGGCGACGTTGATCCCCGCCTCCAGGGCCCCCCGGACGATGGCCTCGTTGCCCATGAGGAGATGTTCGGCGTTTTTGCCTTCATCAATCAGATATGACATGATGACTCCTTTCCGTTTATTCCGTTCTCCAGAATCCGGTCGGTCACTTCCCCGGTCAGACGGAGGCAGGCCATGCCCGCTTCCCCGTTCAGTCTTCCCGTCTCCATACAGCGGCGGAGGCCGCGCTGTTTCTTGTTCCCCGCCGCCCACTCCAGGTGTTCCCGGTTATCCGCGGGCATGTCGTCAAGGATGAGGTATTCCTGCCGCAGGGCTTCCCGGACGATCTCTGCGCCCCGTTCCGTCCGGACGATGAGGGTGTTCAGATCGGGACGTCCCTCCAGGACGCCCACGGATACGTCGGCAAACTCGGAGGTCATGTCGGGGCAGTAGCCGCAGGTATCCGGGACGAGGGGACGGATTTCGTCGAGGGGAAAGACCAGCTTTTCATCCTGCAGGTAAACCTCCAGTACGGATGCCGGGGGCGGCGGGATATCGACCTTGATAATGTCTTTGAGGGGAAGCCTCTCCGCGAGAAAGGCCTCGAATTTACGGAAGTCGAGGGCCCAGGTGCAAAAGAGGCCGATTACCAGCGCCGTGGGGTCCCGGAAAGGTGATTTTTGCAGGGGATTCATCCGCATCTGGGCCACCGCCGTGGCCTGGCAGGGGGTGGCGACGACGCCCAGGGCCTCGTGTCCGGCGGCAACGGCCCGGTTCAGGGCCGCCAGGGTGGGGGCGGCGGCATACTTGGAAAGGCTTTGCCGCCATACATCCGCCGGACGGGTGACCAAGCGGGGAACGGGAAGGAGCCCTTCCCGGCCCGTGAGGATGGCCCCCCGGATGCGCTTGCTGCGGAGGGCAAAATATGTCAGGGCGGAGACGGTGCCTCCGGACTGAAAGGGTTGCCTTTTCACCCGGGCGCCGGCCCGGGCGACATGGATGCCCCGCAGGTTTCCCAGGGGATGGCCGTCATAAGGTTTAGCGAAAAGAAATCGGGAGAGCCCCTCCAGGTCCACCTCCACCTTGGGACAATGGGCGAAACAGCGCCCCTCTTCCCGGGTGCAGGGAAAAAGATAGGCCGTTTTCCCCCGGTAGGAGCGAAAATAGGGGCAAAGGTCGATGCAGGCGCCGCAGCCGCTGCACAATTCCGCCTGAATGACCCGCTCGGCGAGTTTGGTTGCTCCGAAATTTTTCATGTCAAGACCTCTTTCTTCCTTCTCTTAAAGTCTTTCTTGCGGCGCCTTTGCCGGTTATTGAATCGCTACGGGTACATTCCCCGCGGCTTGCCGCGAGTCCGTCATTCCGGCGAAAGCCGGAATCCAGAAATCAAAACTGGATGCCGGATCAAGTCCGGCATGACGAATAATACCCCGCTGCTTGCGGCGGGGAAGTTTATTATATGCGATATTTCGCAATACCTGTATCAAACTGCGAAATAATGCAAGACTAATCATTAAAGAGGAAAAAACGTCTTATTGACATAACATTCTCTTCTGCTTATAGTTTGCCATTACCAAAACAAGATGGCAATTTAAATGGCAAGGTATGACATTTCTCGGGTTGCAGTGTTATGCAAGGAGGAGAATAAAAATGAAACCCCGCATCAATATGATTACCCTGGGTGTCAAGGATATGGAGAAGGCGATTCGGTTTTACGCAGATGGGCTTGGCCTTCCCCGCATGCCCTTTGCAGGGGGCGCCGCTTTCTTCGTCTTAAACGGCTCCTGGCTGTCATTGTATCCATGGGATGCTCTCGCCGAAGATGCCGCCGTCAATGCCAGTGGGGCCGGATTTCGCGGAATTACGCTGGCGCACGTGGTGGCGAGTAAGGAAGAAGTCGGAGCGGTCCTGGATCGGGCGGTCAAGGCGGGGGGAATGCTTATCAAGCCGGCACAGGATGTGTTCTGGGGTGGTTATTCCGGATATTTCGCCGATCCTGACGGGCATTTATGGGAGGTGGCCTGGAATCCCCATTTCTGGCCCGGCCCCAAAGATGAAGACAAATCTTAATTTGGCGTTCAAGAAGGGCACGGCAAAAGTCGCCGCACCTCTTAACCGAAGCTTTATGTGAAGGAGAATAATAAAAATGAGAGATGCGAGCAAAACAATCGGCAATCTGATCGACAAAGCAAATGTTTCGATTATCAGTTCCGTTGATGAAGAGGGTTTTCCCAATTCAAAGGCCATGCTTCCTCCGCGGAAAAGGGAAGGGATAAAGCATATCTTTTTTACGACCAATACCTCCTCAATGAGAGTGCGGCAATATCTCAATAACCGGAAAGCTTGCGTATATTTCTTTGACAAGCGGTTCTTCAGGGGCGTTATGCTCAGGGGCGCCATGGAAGTCCTGCATGATAGCGCCGCTAAGGAAATGATCTGGAAAGACGGCGACGAAATGTATTATGCAAAGGGTGTAACTGATCCCGATTACTGCGTACTCAGGTTTACCGCTCATGATGGAAGGTATTACAGCAACTTTAAATCCGAGAATTTTGAAGTCGAATAGAGAGACAACAAACGCAATGAAAATTTCAGTCATTCTCGCTCATCCCGATGACGGCAGTTTCAATCACGCCATTGCGCAGACCGCGGTTGAACAGTTAGAAGGCAATGGACATCAGGCCTTTTTCCATGATCTTTATAAGGAGGGGTTCGAGCCCCTATTGTTTAGTGAAGAAATCCCCAAAGACGTAAAGTTGCCGGCGGCAATTGCGGAACATTGCCGGGAGATAGCCGCCGCGGACGGCATAATCGTTATCCATCCGAACTGGTGGGGGCAGCCTCCCGCGATATTGAAAGGATGGGTGGACAGGGTGATCCGGCCGGGTATCGCCTATGAGTTTCTGGAAGGCGATTCCGGAGCAGGAGTGCCGAACGGACTGCTGAAAGCCAAAACAGCCATCGTGTTCAATACGTCCAATACGGAAATGGAAAGGGAAAAGAAGGTTTTTGGCGACCCTTTGGAAACAATTTGGAAAAATTGCATCTTCGGTCTTTGCGGCGTCCCCGGTTTTTACCGCCGCATGTTCGGCGTTGTTGTCACCAGCACCGCAATTCAGCGACAAGACTGGCTTGACCAGGTAAAGGAAAATGTTGATACATTCTTTCCGAAAGAAGGCGGCACGAAAACCACCTAGCAGCCGGATTCGGTTTGATACCTTCTTCTCACCCCCGCGGCGGCATTTAATTTGCGGCAATTCGCTATTGACAACCGACCTCGAATCAGTCATTTTTTGAGGGAATGAGAATATTCGGAATGATGGCCAGGTAAAGGGATACAAGAATGGGACAGCAAAAAAGAAAAAATGTCGCGAAGGACGCAAGTTCACAGCTCAACAGCGTGATGTCGATCCCGGAAAAGTTGCTCGCCGAGTGCATGGTATCCGATTTTCAGAGCAACTGGGTGCAGAAAAATGAGACATTTAAACAATTTATCGAACATTTTCCCGTATTCGTCTATGTCTATCGATATCCCAAGGTCATCTACGTCAACTCGACCTTCGAGAGAATATTCGGCTATACCATGGAAGAGATATGTCAGAAAAATTATTGGGAAATCTGTGCTGACGATCACAAGGAGCTTGCCAGAACCCGCGGTATTGCCAGATTAAGCGGGGATAAGAACGCCCCGACAAATTACGAACTCAAAATTGTCACAAAAAGCGGCGAGGTACTATGGATGCATGTTTTTTTCGCCGTAACGCGATTAAACGGAGAACCTATCTGCATCGTGGGAGGTGTCGATATCACCGAACGCAAGCGGCTGAAAGAGGAATTGCAGACAGCCCACGATGAATTGGAGGCGCGGGTCCGGCAAAGGACGGAAGAACTGAATCGCATGAATCAGGAATTGACCTTCCTCAACCAGAATCTCAGCAATGTCTTGAGGAACATCTCCGATGGCGTGGTGACGATCAGCCGTAACGGCGAGGTGGAAATACTTAATCCCTTCTTTAGCCCCATCGATAACGATTCGGACACGGAAATTAAGACGAGATTGAAAGACTTCCTTTTAAGCGGGAAAACCAAATTGATGAACAGCCTGTTCATAAAGAAGAAACCATTTCGCAATGAAGAAATCATGCTGCCGGCCAAAGACGGCCTTCTGCATTTACTGGCGTCCGGAACCCCCATCTTTAACGAATCCGGTGTCGTAGACAAATGTGTGATAATTTTGCGCCCCATCAAAGAGATTCACAACCTGGTCAATCGTTTCAGCGGCGCCCAGGCTACGTTCCATTTCGATGACATCGTGACCGGCGACCGAACCATGTCGGAGCTGATTAAAAGTGCCAGAGTTGCCGCTGCCAATATGAATCATGTGCTGATTCAGGGCGAAAGCGGCACCGGCAAAGAGCTGTTTGCCCAGGCGATCCATAACGAAAGTCCCAGGCGCAAGGGCCCCTTCCTTGCCGTTAACTGTGGCGCCATACCACGTGAATTGATCGGCAGTGAATTGTTCGGCTATGTTGAGGGGGCTTTTACCGGAGCGAAGAAGGGCGGAAGTCCCGGGAAATTCGAACTTGCTTCCGGGGGAACCCTATTTCTTGATGAAATAGGAGATATGCCCTTTGAGCAGCAAGTAGCCCTTCTACGGGTGATCCAGGATAAGACGATTACCCGCCTGGGCGGTCAGGAAATCATCCCTATCGATGTCCGTATCGTGTGCGCCACCAACAAAGATCTTGCCGCCGAAATGAAGAAAGGCAATTTCCGTAATGATCTATACTATCGTCTGAACGTCATCAACATCAAAATACCGCCTTTGCGGGAAAGACGCGGCGACATTATTCTCTTATTCAAGCAATTTTTGAAAATGTCCGAAGGACGCTTTGAAAAGATTATTCAAACAATCAAAGACGATGTTTACGATTTCCTCCTTAAATACGATTGGCCGGGGAATGTGCGTGAATTGCAAAACGTCGTGGAGCGCATGCTCAATGTCATGTCAGGTCCTGCTCTTGAAATCAAGCATCTGCCCGTGGAAATCAGAGGCTTCTTCGCGAATATTGAAACCGCCGCTCTCACCGGGAAAGGTGGGGAGCACCTCAGTATGACAATCAAGGAGGCAAGAGATATGAACAGAGTCTTGATGGCCGACACGGAGAAGAAGCACATCATGAGACTGCTCGGCGATTACAACGGCAATGTCAGTAAGATCGCCGGAGCAATGGGGATCTCGCGCACAACTTTATATAAGAAAATGCAGCATTATCAAATATAGGCGCTCTGCCGCCTGCTTTTTTACCTTCACCTCTTTTCCAAATCGTTCACATGTGTGCAGCTATGTATAGTATATGTACATAAGTTGACACGTAGAAACAGGCCGGTTTACTCTTTTATTTTCCCATTTATATCCATATGGTTGTATTCATTGCGTAATAGTTTAAATAAGCGTATCGATGATGATTGGCACGAATTCTGTAAATGTCAGATAAAATCAAAAAAGGAGAAGATATCATCATGGAGAATTGGAAACAAATTTACGACAGCAAGGTGGTCAGTATTAAAGAAGCAGCGGCTATGATCGCCTCCGGTGATAGAATCTGGTGTTCTCCCTGCGAAGGAGCGCCGGTTCAACTCATGGATGCGCTGGCGGACAGGAAGGACGAGCTCCAGGATGTCCACGTTATCTCGGCCCTGGCCCTTTATCCATTCAAGTTCCTGCAGTCTCCCGAATATATCGGACGGATCAACTACCACACCGTGTTCTACGGAGGTTACGAGCGAGCCTTCAATAAGGTGGGGAATGTAAGCGTCAATTCGGTTCATTTCTCTAAAACTCATCTTGCCATCAAATCTCATTTCCGGGTCAACACCATCATGGCCGACGTTTCCCTGCCCGATGAGGAAGGATACCTCCATTACGGCCCCATCGGCGCTGCATTTAACGGTGCGGCCCAAGAGATTGCAGACAAGATCATCGTTCAGGTAAACAGGCACCAGCCGAGAGTGAAAGGGATAGAGCACCGTGTCCATGTGAGCAAGGTCAGTTGCATTTGCGAACACGATCATCCCCTGCCCCCTTTGCCCCAAGACGCCCCGACGGAGATTGACAACAAAATCGCCGATTTTGTCGTGCCGCTGATCCCGGATGGCGCCACCATTCAGATTGGACTCGGCTCGCTGTCCAACGCCGTCGGCTACAAACTGGAGCAGAAAAAAAACCTGTCCGTACATACGGAAATGTTTACAGACTCTATGCTGGAGCTGGTTAAGAAGGGGGTTATTAACGGCAAGATGGTCGCAGGTTTCGGTCTGGGCAGCGAGGAGCTGTACAACTTCATCGGAGATGGCAATGTTGAGTTGACACCGCTGCGCATTACCAACGATCCGTGGGAGATTGCCAAGGTCGACAAGATTATGTCCGTCAATGTGACCCTCATGGTGGACCTTACCGGCCAAGCCTGCTCGGAGTCTCTCGGCTTCGTGCAGTACAGCTCCACAGGGGGACAGGCGGACTTCGTCCGGGGCGCCGCCCTGTCGAAAGGCGGCAAGAGCTTCCTTTGCCTTCCCTCTACCGTGAAAACGAAGGACGGTCAATTAGCTTCAACGATCACTGCCGCGTTTCCCCCCGGTGCGGTGGTAACCACGCCCAGATCGGATATTATGTATGTCGTCACCGAGTACGGCATTGCCGATCTGTTCTGCAAACCCATCAAGGACCGGGTAAAGGCTTTGATTGCCATTGCCCATCCGGACTTTCGTGATCAATTGGGGAAAGAGGCCGTTGAACTGGGTTTGATCAGAAGCTGATTGATTTTTGATAAGAACTTCCTTCAACGGGACGAATTGCGTCCGGGTTTCCTCGAAGCAGACACCGTCGCACACTGCGGTGACTCCACATATGGGACTTATGTAAACAATTGAATATTGATATTGAATTGATTGATTGAAAAAATAGCCGACGGATGCTGAAGACGAAATGCCGGTGAGGGACCTTCTTTAACGCATCCATGCAAGGATGCTCGCCGAATTACGCCGCCCGGTATCATTTCCTGTCCGGTTGCGGCTGCGTCATGCCTATTATGGTTTTATTCTCCGGGAAACCTTCCGGTTTCCAGTTTCTGTCGAATGCGGCTTTTTTGATTTCAGCGCCTTTCCTCCCGGACTGAGCCGCTTTTATAAGAAATGTGTAAATAAGATCGAACCTTTCGTGCCTGTCATTTGCCCAGTTTGCAACGGCATGCGTCCTCCCGCCCGCCTTGATGAATACGGCAGGGCGGGGTTCATCAGGAACCCCGTAACGGTCCGCTGTCCCGATGCTGAAGAAATCAATCCTCTTCAGAAGCTCTGCAAGGGCTGCGTTTTGTTCCCTGGTCAGTCTGAACGAATAGCGGGTTTCCTGAAGTCCCGTTCCGACTTTTTGCGCCGGCCTGACAAAGCTGGAAACCGCCCTGCCATCGCCGGAAATCCATAGATTGGTTCCACCCCGAAACCCCTGGACATCCAGCAAAACAACCTGATCGATGCCTTCCGTTGCCGACCATGCGTTCACGCTGAATGAAAGCAGGATCGTCGCAATTACAGTAATTATGGCTTTCATGTCTTCACTTTCATTATGTTCGGCGAATGATGGATTTATTCCGGGCGCCTGCGCTCCAGATGAATGGCGCTTCCGCGGATCATTGCCGCAATAGTTCCCATCTTGCGTCCTTGAGTATATACCTGCGGCGCGCCTTTTCCAAATCGGTCCCTTCCGGAACGGGGATTCCCTGAACCGCCGGTTCGCCTTTTTGGGGAATGAAAACAGGCAGGCCGTTGTCCTCCGCAAGGACACCGGACACTCTCACTTTTTTTCCCTTGTCGCCGCCGGTGTAATATCCTTCCGGCCAACTGCTGAGGCCGTCAATCCACAAGTCAAAACCGGCGCCGATCAGTTGCGCGCCGATCTTGCGATCCACCGCCCAGCCTTCGACCGTTATTTCCTTGCCGAGGTTTACGGTTGAAACAACGGGGGCTCCTGCCTGATTGCTGAAAGCTGAACACCCGGCGAAAAAAAGCAGAACGAGGAAGAACGCCTCGATCCTCATATTAACTTACCTCCATGTCGACAAGCCGGGAGCCTGAATACAGGCAGCGTGCGAATGGCTGCGGCAGGATTGTTCTCTCATCCTTCCCGAATTTCTAAGGCAGCTTTTTCAGCGGCGGCTTGCCCATCTTTTTTCTTATCTCATTTAACTGCTTCAGCTTTGCCTCATTGTCTTTATCGATGTCCGCCTTGTCTTCAGCCGACAATTTGGGTACAGCAAAAGTTGCGCTGCCGGAAGCCACCTCCACTCCGCTGTCCCATAGGAGTATGGTCTCCGTGACGTATTTTTCCTTGAATTTGTCCCATCGTGTTTCTTTATTTTCCCCGGTCTTCCTGAAGGTTTTTACCTTAGCATTTAATGTAACCGTATCAAATCCCTTGGTGCTTGGGTACTCCCTGATGTCCTCGATCATGAAGGGGGTTCCATAGCCGTTGACAAGCTTGCTCTTGGGGACCAGGACAACATTCGACAAAGTGCCGCTGTCCATTTCACCGGCCATCCATCCTTTTCTCCATTCCATTTTCGGATTGTACGACGGCGACACGACGACCTGGATGTAATCGAATTTCATACCGCTCAAGGACTTCCCCAGATTCACTTTCAACCCCAGAGTCTTTACGTCGGTGGACTTAAAACTCGAATTCTGTCCGTTCTGATCAAAAAACGTGACCTTTCCCGAGTCCGCCATTGCATGACCGGAAAGCAGCAAAACGAATGAAAATATTATTGTTGCGAAAAATGATCTTTTCATTGTATTCCTCCTCTCAGCAAAATTTATCATTGATTATTGGAATTTATAACGGCAAGAGCCCTCATAGTCAAACAAAAAAACGTAATACACATATGTGGAAGCTTGTTTACCAGGACACCTTCGGATTCGGCGAAGACCGTGACCCTCCCAAAATTGAAAAAACAGGAGACGATGGTTATGAAGGATTCCTCCAGCTATGGACAAATGTCCTGGATGAAGGGATCGTAATTGCCGGCGGTAAACCGGCTGCCGGATTCGCAAGTTTTTCCCTGGTGATAGATTTGCCGGATAAAAGGACGGAGACAGTTCTTATAGACGTCCACAGCCATGTCAACAGACTTGCAGCGCTGAAGCAGGAAGCGAATCCGGATAAAATAAAAAAAACAGCCGCCGCTCATTATGAAGCCTGCCTGAAGAATGAAGAAGAAAAATTCTGGAACGATTTCGGACGGCGGGAGAAATCATTCAAGGCGTTTGCCGTAGGCATCGGTAAAGAAGTTTACATGAAAAGAATAATCCTCTCTTCATTGCTTATTGCCATGGCAAACCTGATTTTTCTGTTCTGTCTGATAAGCGCATTTTATTTGCTTTCACTACAAAAAACAAAAGAGGCCGTTATCGCCGGCGTGTTCTCGCTGGTCTTTCTTTTTGTAAACGTCGCGATTTTAAATATCCGGTCGCTGAACATGAGATATAAACATCCGGAAAGATTCTATATTGAGATCGACGGGACGGACTTCATTCATTCCGACGGAAATTTCATAAAAAAAATCAGCCTGAACGAAATACAGGGAATCACAGAAAAAGAGATACTGTCGAGGGGGGGCCTGCGCGTGTTGATTGTCGTTGACTATCTGGACAACGGCAAAAAAACAAGCTACTCGTTCTTTAAAGCCTTTTCGCAGAGGGATATCGTCTACGACGTTACCGCTGAACAATTAAACGCCTGCCGCCGATAGACAAATCAGATCACCTTTATAAAGTCGTCGATAATCCTTTTGTCAAAGAATCTCTTCCTGTTCATGGCATCGACAATGAGCGCATCGCCGCAGGGCACGATCAGCATTATCCTTTCTCCCTCCTCCATGCCCGATCCATCGCTGCCGTCTGACTCATCGCCGCTGAAGGAAAGGAAGATAAAACCGGTTGCCCCGTCCCAGACAATCCCGTAGTCCGGCAGGATCACGCAAAGCAGAGGCTGATTCGTGACGGGCTCCCGATCAATATCGCCGCCGATGATCAGAGGATAGTACTTTTGTCTCCCGATCAATTTGACGGAGGTCCCGTCAAGCATCGAGTCCTCGCCCTTTATTCCGTCGAAGGTCAGAATATTGGGGGGAGAATCGGCCCACTCGTTCCCATAAAGTATTTTATCCGCGGCCCGGGCTTTGCGGGTTGTTTTTACCAGCCTGTATTCCCCGTCGGGCAAAAAGTTGAAAATGGAAAAATCCGAACAGCAGGAATCCCTCAGCCATCGGCCGGCAGGTTCATCGAAAAAGATGTTAGACTTCGGGATTCTTCTGCCGTCCGTCGATACTTCAAAAAACCATCTTTCATTAACCGGTGAATGATTGATCTCAAACAGGGGGGATGCTTTAAAACCCAGCCGGAAATCATCCTGCGACGCTGAGAACAGACCAAAATCGTTTGCCGAATTATCGATTGCCAGAGAAGCCGTCTTTTCATTTTCTATCTTGATATTTATTCCGCTCATAATAGCCTCATCCGCTCCTTTCCTTATGCCGGAAGATGGTCTCCAGCTTTTTCAGTTCCAAAGGAGGAGCGACGCGGAACATGTCCGATTCATTTGTCCAATGCTTCTCGTATTTTCTGTGACAGAGTGTCGAGCTTGAAGGGCTTTTGAAGGAATGATCGTACGCCGCGTTCCATAATTTCCCTGGCTTGGCTATTGAGACTGTATCCACTGGAAAGGATGACTTTAATGCCGGAGTTAAAGGATTTTATCCTGTCAAAGGTCTCCCCTCCGCCCATGACGGGCATGATCATATCGAGAATGACCAGAGCTATCTCCTGCTGATTTGCTTTGTATATCTCAATTGCATCATGTCCGCTGTAGGCGATCAGGACCTGATACCCCAGACCCTCCAGCATTTCCCGGGTGATGTCCGCGATGATTTTTTCATCATCGACCACCAAGATGGTTTCCTTCCCGCTCCGTATTTCTCCATGACATTTTTCCTCTTCAACCACATTCCTGTATGAGGCCGGCAGATAAATATGAAACGATGTTCCCCAGCCCTTCTCGCTGTAAACGTTGATAATCCCGCCATGCCCCTTGATGATGCCGTAGGTTGAGGCCAGTCCGAGGCCCGTGCCCCGGCCCATCTCCTTCGTCGTGAAAAAGGGATCAAAGATCCGTTGACGGGTCTCCTCGTCCATCCCGACCCCCGTGTCCGTAATCACTACCTTGACGTAAGGTCCGGGTTTTGTCTCGAAGGGTTTGATATAGGAGGCATCCAAGATGATATTCTCCGTTTCCAGATAAAGATCGCCCCCTCCCGGCATGGCCTGCCCGGCATTTACGAAAAGATTCAGCAGGACCTGATCCATTTGCCCGCGGTCCACATCCACTGTCCAGATCTCTTTTGCATACTTTTCATAGATCCGGATCTCCTTTTTCGTTCTTCGGAACATGAGCGCCGCTTTGCCGATCAGTTCATTCAGGTTGGTCGGTTTCACCTCATAGCGGCCGCCGCGGGCAAAGTTCAGTAACTGCCGGGTGAGTTCCGCGCCGCTCTGCACCTGGGTTTCAATGACCCGCAGCTTCTCATAGAAGGTATGGCTTGCATCCATGTTCAACAGCATCAGCGACGCATATCCCTGGATTCCCATTAGGAGATTGTTAAAATCATGGGCAAGACCGCCCGCCAGGGTTCCAATAGCTTCCATCTTCTGGGATTGGAGAAGTTGAGATCCGAGACGCTTATGTTCGACGATGAGCCTTGATAACTGCTCGGTCTCTCGTAGACGTAAGTCCCCATTCTCTTTAGAAATCTTTTTATAATAGGCGAGTTCTTTTCTTGTTTCCTTAAGCTGAATTTCCAATTCAGCTTTTGTTTTGTTTGACATATGCTTATTCTTTGGTCAAAATCAGCAATACCCCCGTCCAGTCCAGACCTCTGCTCTTTCCAAGTAAAGGGGCCACCTCAACTCCGGAATAGAATCCAAAAAGTGGAATTTTCGACTGGTTAAAGACGTTGCGAATCTCCGCGGCTTCTTCCGTGAGAGTATCTGAAAAGATTGCCGTTCTGCCGGCGCAATCAATATATAATCCGAAAACCGGTTCTCTCCCCTCGGCTTTTATTCGCGTTATCAATTCAATGGAATTCTTTTTGGCCGATTCCACCATCTTCTGGGAGTCCCTCAGCATAAATAATATCTCCGTACCTTCATGCAGGTCCGGTTCAAAAATAACAATGCCTTTTCGTTCAGGTAAGACACCTGTAATGAGTCTGTTGACATACTCTTCCTCTTTGTAGTCGCCAAATTTTTCTCCATGATTCACACCGATTGTTAGACGTTTAACAGGGGACTGTTCCTGCCAAGCCTGATCACCGTAAATATCATCGATCATATTAACGACCGGTTTCCCATCTACTTCAAAAATAAAAGGTCCTTCCATCTTTGTAATGGTATGATAGATACCGTCTTTGGGGGTACAGCCATGCATAATCTGACTGTAGTGTTGGAAGTCTCCCCCGAATAGAGCTCCCACAATACTTTGGCTGCCTACATAAGAGCCGCAGAATTGTTTTGTCGGACTAAAATCGTAATCACCCACCAACCCGGCGCCTATGATTGGAACGGATTGCGTAAATGCTTCTTCCATTCCGCTGATCAAAGTCGGAGATGCGTTCATGATCGGCGGTGTTGTGGATGTGGGAGGGAATTTTACTGAATCGTAAAAGAGGAGCAGCAGCTTTCCTTTTATTTCGTTTGCAAAGCGCTCGGCAAGTTCTCTTCCTGCCTGTTTTTCATCTTTATCCAGATTATTTACCGATGCTACTTCACATTGGAGTTCATCTAACTGCAAGACGGCGGCGCCGGCGGGGAAGCCTTCATATGACAAGTGGTCATTTGTGATTATGCCGACCGCCGATCCGCCGATGATCGGCGCTTCGTCCCCGACAATAGATCGTAGCCCTCTAAAAAATGCATCGGCATTAACTTGAGAGGAACAAAAGGCAAGAACAAGACCGGGCTTTTCTATCTTGCCGGTTAAAATAGCGGCTTCGGCTATATTTCTACCTGATGCAAATGCATCCTTTTCATTGCAGTATCCAACACCTGCCTTCATTTTAATATCCTTATGTTCATCCGGGGGGGGAAATGCACGATCTCCCTTGCATCGATTGCTGATTAATTATTCACTATTTTAAAGGTCTCCCCATTGTCAAGACAAAAAGTGAAGTGGTAGTTGCGCATATGTCAATAATGACATAAGTGGATGAAATCCTTGCAAAATTCCCCAAAAACATCTTGACAGTTGTAGTCATTAAATATATAGGGAGCCGGTTATTTCAGGCCTTTTTGAAAGACCAAGTGTATCCTGCTCTCCGATCCGCTTTTTCTAAAGAGTTTCTCAATGAAGGGTGGACAGTGGGTGTTGCTGGAAACGGCGGCGCCTCCCATGCTCGGAAAGGGTGAGCTGATGGACGCAACCATGTGAATCAATACCTAAGAAAGGAGCGCATTTTTATGGATGTCAGCAGAAGAGGTTTCTTGAAGATCTCCGGTGCTGTGCTGGCGACCAGCGGCCTCGGCGTCAGCCTGAAGCCTGTATCCGCCTACGCTCAGCCCCTGAAGGTCAAGTATGCAAAAGAGACCACGACGATCTGCCCATACTGTTCTGTCGGCTGCAGCATTATTGTCTCCACCCGGCAAGGCAAGGTTGTCAACACGGAAGGCGACCCGGACAGCCCCATCAACAGGGGATCGCTGTGCAGCAAGGGCGGTTCCATCTACCAGATGGCCGTCAACGAGAACCGCCTGGGCAAGCCTCTCTACAGGGCGCCATTTGCCACGGAATGGAAAGAAGTGGATTGGGAATGGGCCATCGAGAAGATCGCGGAAAATGTAAAGAGAAGCCGCGACGTCAGCTTCAAGACCACTAACGAGAAGGGCGAGCTTGTCAATCGGACAGAGGGGATTGCTTCCGTTGGCAGCGCGGCCATGGATCTTGAAGAATGCTTTACCTATCAAAAATTTTTAAGGGGGTTGGGCCTGGTCTACATTGAACATCAGGCCCGTATCTGACACAGCCCAACTGTACCGGCTCTGGCAGAGTCGTTCGGACGCGGCGCAATGACGAATCACTGGGTCGATTTCCGCAATGCGGATGTGATCCTCATCATGGGAAGCAACCCCGCTTCCAATCACCCTGTTTCCTTCAAGTGGATTCAGGAAGCCATAGACAAAAGAGGGGCAAAACTAATCTGTGTGGACCCACGGTTCACCCAGTCGGCGGCTAAATCCCATGTCTATGCACCCCTGAGGTCAGGGACGGATATCGCCTTCCTCGGCGGGATGATCAAGTACATTTTAGACAACAATCTATATTTCGATGAATATGTGAAGAGTTACACGAATGCCTCCTTCCTGGTAAACCCCGCTCTCAAACTCCCCGGCGATAACAACGGCGTCTTCTCGGGGCTGGAAGGCAGCAAATACAATAAGGACACCTGGTCATACCAGACGGGTAAGGATGGGGTCATCCTCAAAGACCCGACCCTCCAGGACCCCAACTGCGTTTTCCAGCTCCTTAAAAAGCATTATTCCCGCTACACCCCGGAGCTCGTTACCAGGATCACCGGGACGCCGAAGGACAAACTGATTGAGATTTACCAGTTGTATGCATCGACAGGTAAGCCCGACAAGGCCGGCGTCGAACTTTACGCCATGGGCTGGACCCAGCATACGGTGGGCGTCCAGAATATCCGGACGATGTGCATCATTCAGCTCCTCCTCGGCAACATGGGCATCGCCGGCGGCGGCGTCGCGGCTATGCGCGGTGAATCAAATGTCCAGGGCTCCACGGATCACGGCCTGCTTTTCCATATCTGGCCGGGCTATCTGGGAACCCCCACGGCTTCCATCAAAACCCTGAAAGAGTATAACGAAAAGCGGACCCCCACGACAAAAGAAAAAAACAGCCTTAACTGGTGGAAAAACTTCCCCAAATATTCGGCAAGCTTCCTCCGGTCCATGTTCGGGACGAACGCCTCGCTGGAAGAAGCATATGCCCTGATGCCTAAGTTGGACGACGGGATGAACTGCTCATGGCTCCAGATCTTTGACCAGATGTACAAGGGCAAGTTCAGCGGCTTCTTTGCCTGGGGAATGAACCCGGCATGCAGCGGCGCCCATTCCAACAAGGTCCGGGCGGCATTAGGCAAAGTTGACTGGATGGTCAACGTCAATCTCTTCGATAACGAGACCGGTTCCTTCTGGAGAGGTCCCGGCATGGATCCCACGAAGATCAAAACGGAGGTCTTCATGCTCCCCTGCGCCTCCTCCATCGAGAAGGAAGGGAGTCTGGCCAACAGCGGCCGGTTGCAGCAGTGGCGCTACAAGGCCATCAATCCTCCGGGTGTGGCCCTCCCCGACGGCGACATCATGAGCGAGATCTTCTTCAAGGTCAAAGAGCTCTGTGCAAAACAGCCCGGCGCCTTCAAGGATCCCATCATGAAACTCACCTGGCCTTACGGGAAAAAGACAGTTGCCGGTCATTTCCACTATGATCCTCAAATGGTGGCCAAGGAGATCAACGGTTTCTTCCTGGAGGACAAAAAGGTGGAAGTCCCCAACAAGAAGGGGGAGTTCAAGGAATTCAAGAAGGGCGATCCCGTGCCCACCTTTGCCTGGCTCCAGGATGACGGTTCCACGTCTTCGGGCTGCTGGGTATATTGCGGCTCCTACGGGGCGGCGAACCTGACCGCCCGTCGCGGCAAGGGCGATCCTACCGGCCTCGGCCTCTATCCCGAATGGGCCTGGTCCTGGCCGGTGAACCGCCGGATCATTTACAACGGCGCCTCTGTTGATCCCAATGGAAAGCCCTGGGATCCCAAAAGGGCCGTTATTACTTGGGATGGAACGAAATGGGTCGGCGATGTGCCTGATGGCGCAGGAGATCCCGGTTCGGGCCGGCCGCCTTTCATCATGAAGCCAGATGGCGTGGCCAGCCTCTTCGGACCCGGTCTGGCCGACGGTCCTTTCCCGGAGCACTACGAACCTCTCGAGTGTCCCGTGGAGAAGAACCTCATGTCTCCCCAGAAGAACAACCCGGCGATCAAGCGCTTTGACAAGGCGGGAGTCGGATCAGATATGGATCTATACTCAGGGGTGGCAAGTTGCGATCCCCGCTTCCCCTTCATCTGTTCCACCTACCGGGTAAGCGAACACTGGCAGACAGGCGTTCTTACCCGCTGGTGTCCGTGGCTGTCGGAAATGCAGCCGGGGATGTTTGTAGAAATGAGCGTCGAGTTGGCCAGAGAAAAGGGCATCCGGAACGGCGACAAGACTATCGTCAAGTCACCGCGGGGGCAGGTCGAATGCACGGCCATTGTGACCTCCCGGTTCAAACCCTTTAATATCGACGGCAACACCATTCACGAAGTGGGCATTCCCTGGCACTTCGGCTGGATCACGACAAAAGACCGGAAATACAGCCCGGGCGACAAGAAGGCCGAGGTCTTTACCTACGGTGATGCAGCCAACCTGCTGACGTCAACCATTGGCGACGCCAATACCATGATTCCTGAGAGCAAGGCCTTCATGGTCAATGTGATCAAGAAGT
>Ga0209749_1001811_pt1 | contig 16813 bp, 14 predicted proteins | sample EPASupsiteSAE347_FD_187267 | JGI IMG/M metagenome (GOLD analysis project Ga0209749, IMG submission 187267) | Bioremediated contaminated groundwater from EPA Superfund site, New Mexico - Sample SAE3-47 (SPAdes) (version 2) | ecosystem: Environmental > Aquatic > Deep subsurface > Groundwater >... | reverse complement strand
GCCAGTTCAAAGAAAAAATCGCCGTAGGCAAACCATCTTTCCTTCTCCCAGCGTCCCTCTCCATACCAGTGAGACTGGTCCCTGATCCGTTCGTTGCTGTCGCTCATTGACCAGTACCGGCCGGCGTCACGATCGAGGTTCCCCTTCCTGCCCGCATAGAACTTCCGAAAAAATTTCATTGGCATAACCGTCAATTGCCTTTAAGTTTCAGTAACAAGGATGATCTTTATATAAACGCCAACATTAGTCTTGACTACGGGCAGGGCTGCCATTAAGATGCGACCTTATGACACAAGCCCACGCCACCCGTCCTTTCCACGAAAAGGTATGGAACAAAACACTTTACGCCTTCAGTTTCATTTACCGCAAACAGTTGTCTCTTGTCCATCAGCTTGATTATACCTGTCCCTACAGTGAACGGGCCCGGCGCATCCCCCCCCCCTATACCATGCGCTCCCCGGAAAAACCTGTGGATCTCGATGCTTTGGCGGACCTACTGAACTCTGACGGGGACTTCGGTCACTGGACGACGGAGAGGATCGACCGGGATTACCTTCAGCAACTCATCAGACCCGATGCCGCCACCTTGCTCTTTCATGGAAAAGAACTGATCGGTAACTGCGGAACCATTGACGGCTCCTCCCGGAAACACAAAGTCGGCCTTATTATGTGGATGATTATCCGCACATCCCACCGGGGGAAGGGATTGGCCAAATATCTCTGGTATCGTACCCTTAATTTCTTTGTGGAAGAACATTATGAGAAAATCTTCCTGACGACGGACATGCACCGGCTACCGGCGATCAGATTTTACCTGTGCCGAAAGTTATTACCGGGCCACGAATCCCTTTACAGTTACATCCAGTGGCGTATCACCATGAAAAGACTTGGTAATTTCTCATGTTAAGGGATCCGGTCGAAAGAAAAACCTGTGTCGGCTGCGGTTACTGCTGTATACGCAATACCTGCGCCTTTGGCGTGGCCCTCCATCCCCACGACCGGGACAAGATCTGCCCGGAACTGGAATGGATAGGTACAAGGTATGTCTGCAAACTCATGGGCGACCATCCCTTAGCCGATTTTTACCGCCTGGAACTTCAGTCCGGCGGCGGTTGCCGGTCTTTCAATAATCCGTGGCGGCAAAATGTCCGTCCCCGGACCAATGAGGAGTCCCGGACGATCGTCTCGGGAACCCCCTGGCCAGCAGCGGACGATAAAAACTGGGGAGGCTTGTAATTCACTTCTCACTCTTTACGATCCCTTCTCTCAATGCCAATGCCGCCACCCTTACCTCGGGAACCGGCGTTTCCGTCAAACAGCGATCTACCGCCGTCAGGGCTTCTTCAACCTGACCCATCCGCTCAAGAGTCCGCGCCTGCACAAGATAGGCGGTGGCATAATGGGGATTGATTTTCAGGGCCTTTCCCACATAATCCAGGGCCGCATCTATCTGACCGAGGTTGAGGCAGATTTCCGCCAAGTCTGCAAAAAAGTCCGGGGCAGGGGCAGTCCGTGCCATAATCTCGTTAGCCTCCAGCAGGGCGTCGGCATTTTTTCCTGTGTCCTTGAGCATCCGGAAGAGATTCATGCGGGCGTTCAGATAGTCGGGGTTCAGCAATACGGCGGTTCTGAATGCCTTTCCCGCATCTTCCTGCCGCCCCAGCCGGGTATTGAGCACTCCGAGACTATGATAGAGATCGGGATAATCGGGATGCTGCGCCACATAATCCTGGATATAGGAGAGAACAGGCTCGCAAAGGGCACAGTCATCTTCGTGCAGGTTGGCAATGATCGCAACCATATCTCCAAGATCCGGGGCGATATGCAGGGGATGCTTGATCTCTCGCTTCAGCAGTTCGAGAACAGTCTCGGCCCTGAAAAAGGGGCGGATAGCGCTTAAAGGTTTTGGATGCGGCGGCAATTGATTCGCCGTTTCTAAAAAAGTCACGGCTTCATCCAGGTGGGGCATTCGGGGATCCATCTCCTTGATTTTACGAAATATATCGATTGCCTGCGGCAGATCGTTCATCTCGACAAGGGTCATGGCCAGGCTGATGCCCGCCTGTTTATGATCGGGAGCAAGGGACAGGACGCGATAAAATGCGGCGGCGGCGCTCTGCATATCGTGTTGTTCGAGAAGGATGACCCCCCGGGCATAGTGAACGGCGGGTTCGTGGGAGTGCTTTTCCTCAACCATCGAGATGAGCTGATTGGCTTCGTCATAATGCCCGAAATGGGCCTTCAGGAGGGCAAGTTTGGCGGCGGCTTCCTGGTAGTTCGGGTTCAGGGCCAGGGCCCGGGAAAATGCATCATGGGCCTCGTGGGTCCTGTCCAGTCCGATCAGCGCGAGACCCAGACGATAATGAACATCCGGATAGTCGGGGTAGTCCCGGACAATCTCGGTATGATGCTGCACCGCCTTGTCCCAGAGCTGGAGGTTATTAAAGACGACGCCCTGATTTATCCGGGCAGCCGACCGGTTATGATCTATGGTCAGGAGGAACTGAAACGCCTCGGCGGCCCCCTCATGGTCCTTCATATTGTTACGGCAGATACCGATGAGCTGGTACAGGTCAATATGGCCCGGCTGCAGATCGAGGGCCTTCTGAAAATAATTGCAGGCCTGGGGGAAAAGGCCCATCAGAAAATCCCGAAACCCGATATAGTGGTAAGATTGACTGCAATACACAGCGCTCAGATGATAATAGACGTCAGAGGAAACTCCCTTCTGCGCAAGGATCTCCTCGAAGGCCTTTGCCGCCTCGTTGTAACGTCGCTGATTGTAGAACTCCATCGCCTTTTCAAATGCTTTGCCCGTATCGGACTGCCACAGTTTCTTGAAAAACCCGGTCATAAAATCACCTCTTTCCTCTGGGAGGGTTATTCCGCTCCCTTTCTCGAAAAAACCACCAAGGCCGTTTTGAACAATATCTTCATGTCAAAAACCAGAGACCAATTGTCGATGTACTGGCGGTCGAGACGCATCCACTCATTGAACTTGATCTCGTTTCTACCGCTGATCTGCCAGAGACACGTTATTCCGGGTTTTACGGACAAACGCTTTTTCTGCCAGAGGCCGTACTGGGCCACCTCGCTGGGAATGGGAGGTCTTGGGCCCACGAGGCTCATGTCACCGATAAAGACGTTGAACAGTTGGGGAAGTTCATCGATGCTGGTCTTGCGGATAAAACGGCCCATTTTCGTTATTCTCGGGTCAGCTTTGATCTTGAAAACAGGCCCGTCCATTTCATTGAGCCGGGCTAGGGACGCCTTCAGCCGCTCCGCATCCCGAACCATGGAACGGAACTTGAACATTTTGAAACGACGCCCGTTTTTCCCTACCCGTTCCTGGGCAAAAAGGGCCGGTCCGGGGGAATCCATTCTGATCATGGCAGGAATGATGATCCAGAGGGGAAGCAAAATAGCGATCGCGGTCGCCGAGACCGCCAGATCCAGGAGACGCTTGACAAAGAGCTTAAAGGGGGCGGGATTGACAAACTTGTAGACGAGCATAGTCGCCTGATCATACCTTTCCACAAAAGGGGCGGTCGCCTTGCCCGTAAAAAGGGACGAATTCATAGTAAAATCAACACCGGCCAGACTGCACAGCGCCGCGATCTGCCGCATGGCCGCCACCTCGCGGACGGTCTCCGATACGAGGACACTGTCCACAACGGTATTGGTCATCACCTTCGGCAGGTCGTCGATGACACCGAGGACGGGAAAACCCTCGATGGCCTTCCCCACCTCCTCCGGCACATTGCTCAAAAAACCGACGACGCTGATCGGCCATTCCGGATGCGAGGAGAAAGTCATGGCCGTCTGCACGGCCCTCCTGCCCGTACCGATAATGAGCAGATGGTTCAGTATGTCCGGATGCCTGGTCAGCATTTTTAAATAGGCGGTAAAAATCAGGCGATTGCACACAAACAGCACCCAGACGACGAGAACGGCCATGACGATCATGGTGAGCTTTTCCAGATAGGGGGTATTAGTGATAAAAAATGCGGCCAGGAGGGCGCTGCTGATCAAAAAAAGGAGCGATGTTTCTTGTAAGATCTCCCTGAGGGTGTAAATCTTCGTCAGGCGGTAGCTGTCGGAGAATTTCAGGGCAATAAGGGGAAAGAGGAGCATGGGCAAAAGAAAGTCGTAATATTGGGACCAGTGAAACAGCAACACTTCCGTTAGTGGCGTAGTGGAAAACCAGGGCAGGATATCCCGTCTTGCCAAGGCGACGACCCAGCCGGAAAGGGGGGCGGCAATGAGGTAAGCCAGGAGAACGGCAATATAGTCAAAGATGAGAATGATATAGGAATAGTACCGCTCTTCTTCTTTAATCATCTTAACATCGCCCTCGTTCCCACGCTCCGGCGTAAGAACTATAACTGTTTGTTACAAGAGGCTTTTAAAATATTCAGCATAACGAGCGGAGACGGCCTCCCAGTTATACTCTTTATTGACCCGGTCTAAGGCATCCTGACCTGCTTTCCTGACTTCACTTACATCATTTGCCAATTTGCCCAGCGCTGCCGCAAGGTTACCCTCTTTTTTTGTAAAGACGAAGCCCTGCGGTCCAACGACATAACGATTATAATTAACATCCATAACGAGGGGGGCCGTTCCAAATCCCATGGCTCTAAGCAAAGAAGGATTCGTCCCTCCTACCTCGTGACCGTGAACGTAGAGATAGGCGCCCTTATAAAGGGCGTTGAGTTTCGCCTGATCGCTGAACGGACCGGCAAAAATCACCTTCTCATTAGCCAGGGAGTGCAGGTAGTCCATATAGTCTCCGCCATATGGCGCCCCCCCCACGATAACCAGGGGCAGCCCCACTTTGGCGGCGACATATTCCCTGATGATAACATCGACATTATTTTCAGGCTCCAATCTCGCCACCACGAGGAGGTAAGAACCGGCAGCAAGGAATAGCTCCTTGTAGACGGTCTCGTCAACTCCATAGGGACTTGACGCTCCGTAAGCGATTTGCATGGAACCGGCATGATAGTTCTGCACATAGTAGTCGGCCATTCCTTGATTATCAGTGATGATGTTCTTCACCATCCGTGCCGATACCCATTCAACCCACCGGTAATATCGCCTGGCAAGATAGCCCCACTTTCTTCGCTTCCACCCCAGCCCGTCCGTATGTATGACAACGATTTTACTAAGCAATTTAAGCATAACCGCCATCGGTGCATTTCCGGGATCGACAATGAAAATCAGGTCGTAATCCCTGATCAAGGCATGAAGGGAGCTAAGAAAGGTGTGGATAAGGCTCTCCATACCCTTTATCCGCGGTGCGGAAATATAAACACATGCTACGCCGGAAAAATACTCCGGCCGCTCGACATAGTAGTCCGTCCGGCAATAGACCGTCACCTTCATCGCGTGATCGCGAACAAGTCGCACGGAAAGTTCCTCGACGAGAGTATCGAACCCCCCGTATGTCGCCGGAATACCCCGCGCCCCGATTATGGCTACCTTCAACTGCATGAGTCTGTTTAGATTCCCCCTTTTATAAATCCGTCAGACATGGTACAATAATTGTCAATTATAAGCTTTTCCACCTGAGACTTTGAGATTGTGGCCTGATGATTGTAAAAGCACCTTCCTTCTTACCGCATCCCTTCCGGAAGCCGGCGCGGGCGTTCTTTTTGTTCTTCCTCGTCACGAGCTTTTTTCTGCCCCAATGGATTTCCTCCGGAGAAACTGCAGAAAGAACCAAAGCGAGGGGAAGTACTCAAACGGAATCGGGAAAACCCGTAATCGTCAGGGAGATTTCCTTTCATATCGAAGCGGCTAAAGAAGACCTCCTGTTGACCCTGAACAGCTTCTACATCCCGGAAATATCCAGAATCGAAGGTGATAATCCCCGCGTGGTCCTCGATCTCCATCCCGTAGTTCATTTCCCGCAAAAAGATTATTCAAAAATTGCCGTCAATGGTAAATTCATCAAGCAGGCGCGCTCCTATCATGACGGGAAAAAGAAGAAACTCCGCATTGTTCTCGATATGAACGGATCATTGAATTATTTTGCCCAGCCCTCCTTCATCAAGTCTAAAAACCTTTTCCTCCTGGAAATTACGGAAGGGGCAATCAAAAAGTAAGCATCTATCGTGATGGATCTCTTGGAGGTATTGTTTTTCATCATCAGGTTGCGTCCTTGCTTTAGACGGGAGGAAAAATATGGTTATTTCTATCACATTTAATGTTCCCTCACAACTGTTTCTTGCCATTTCCGATGTGAATATGGGAATTTAACCTTGCTTGACGGTTAAGGAAATGGTATGAAAATTTGAGTTTATTCGGGAAACCGCTAACCTGCATGGAAGTAGGACGGGTCTATTGGGGCCATGAAAAGACATTTTTCGGCACTTCTTTTTTTTCTGGTGTTTTTCCTCGTCATCATCACGTCTGGGTGTGCACCTGTTCGCACCCATCAGCAGACCGTCGACGGCACGAAAAGCTACATCGACCAGGTCAGCGACGCTGAAAAAACCAAGATACGGGCCACGGTCATTAACAGCCTCAATGAAGGCCTGAATAAATACCGTCTTTCTCCCGGGGATCAAATCGAGGTCATGTATCACATTTCCCTGGCCCCTCAGACCGAGGATTATTCCCTCGGCGTCAATGACGAGGTAAACGTTGAATTTTACTACCACCCCCAGATCAACCGGACATTGGTTATCAGGCCCGACGGCAAGATCACCCTGCCCATCAAGGGGGATTTCATGGCCGCCGGCATGAAACCGGCGTTGCTGGCAAGTGTCATTGCCAAGTCCTATTCGGACATCCTGAGCGATCCCCAAGTCACCGTCAACGTCAACAAGTTTTCCTCACATATCACGGAATTACAGAAGGCAATTACCAATTCGCCGCGGGGGCAGGCGCGGCTGTGCATCATTGCCCCGGACGGCAAGATCTACCCGCCGCTGCTGAGAGGAATCCCGGCGGCGGGCAGGACGGTGGATGAACTGAAAAACGATCTCGCCAGGGAGTACAAGCGTGATTTCACCAATCTTCAGGTTTCCGTCCTCGTGGAGAGCATTGTGGGCAACCGGATCTTTGTATTCGGCGAGGTGCAGCGGCCGGGGGCCATCTCCATGTCCAAACCGATGACCGTCCTTCAGGCTATCGCCTTCTCCGGGAATATCCTGCCCACGGGTTCCCTGGGAAAAGTCAAGGTCCTCACCTGGAGTGAAAGCAACCAGGCAACGGTACGGACGATCAATCTTGAAAATGTCCTCCTCGGAGGGAAAACGGAAGAAGATTTCATACTTCCCAGCAATAGCGTCATCTTCGTCCCCAAGACGGCCATCGCCATAGCGGACGAGTTCGTCGACCAATATATAAGCAAACTGCTCTTATGGCAGGGGTCGAATCTTTCCTTCCAGTACGAAGTCCACAAAATACCCGTGGGTGTGTCACGATACTGATGCAGTGTTTAGTAATTTACGGGAGCCGGCGGCATGGAAACTAAGAGAACCTTTTCCCTCCGGGATGTCTTTTATATCCTGTTTAAAAACAAGGTCCTGATCCTGTCCGTATTTCTCACCTCCCTGATCTCTTCCGCCTGCTATTGCCTGTTCGCTTCTCCCCTCTATCGCGCCGAAGCCAAGATTATCGTCAAGCTCGGCAAGGCCCAGTTCGCGGGGATGGAGCAGTACCGCCCCGAAAATTACAACATCCTCTTTCAGGAACGGTCGGCCAACATCAATAATGAAATCGAGCTGATCAGGGGGCAGTACCTGACTCAGAAGGTGGTTGAGCGGATGAAGGGGCACATCGAAGAGATAAAAAAACGGAGCATTGCCGCCGGCAGTCGGGAAAACCGGCTTCGCGAATGGTTTGGCATGCCCCGCAAGGCCGGCGATGAAAAGGGCTATATCGATTCTTTTATCAAGGCCTTAAAGGTGACCTACATCGAAGACACGGACATGATGAAGCTTTCCTTTCGCTGGACCGATCCGCTCTTCGCCGCCCTCGCCGCCAATACCTATGTCGATGAATATATCAATCAGCATACGAAGGTTCATGAATCCAGACAGACCTATCAATTCTATCTCGAACAGTTGGAGCTCTACGACAAACTGCTGAAACAGGCGGAAGACGAACTTCAAACCTTCCTGAACCAGACCAACATCTCCAATCTTGCCCTGCAAAAGGATTTACTCTTGCGGCGTATTGCCGAACTGGAAGCAGACCATGTATCCAATCGCGTCATTGTCGAGCAGGGGGTTACAAAACTAAACAGCGTGAAAAAAATGGCCGCCCATCTCGACGGCTGGATCGAAACGCCGGACCTCGGTTCTCCCAACGCCGACAAGCTGGCCTATTTAGCCGCCCTTGATCAGTCTTATTTCCGCCTTAAGGTTGAGAGAGACCGCCTTTTAAAAACCTACACCCCCAAAGCTACGGAAGTGCGCAGCATTGACCGCCAGCTAAGCGGCCTCCGCAAACAGAAGACGGACAGCCTCCTGAACATCATCAATACGGAAGTGTCCATTGCCGTGGCAAAGAAGGACAGTCTTTACAGGGAGTTGACTACACAGAAGAAGCAACTCGAGGTAATTAACGGCCTGACGATGCGACTGAAACAATTGGAACGGCAGCGGGAAATCGTTGAAGTGAATTATCAGCTCTACAAGAAAAAAGCGGAAGACCTGCGCATTTCCGACGACCTGGATACGAAGAAGATCTCCAGCGTGAAAATCGTGAGTCCCGCGATCACGCCGATGCACCCCTACTTCCCCGATTCCGCCCTGATTATCGGCCTCTCTTCACTGCTGGGCCTCTTTTTCGCTTTTGCCCTTTCCGCGGTCCGGGAGTTCTTCAATCATACCTTCAAGGATGATATGGACGTCCAAAATTATCTTGGCGTCCCCATGCTGATGACCGTCCCCATGCTGGAAACAGGCGAGACGAGGCCCGGGGGGGGAAATGATCCCCCCACCCAAACCTCCCGAGGCGGGTTTCTGAACAAAAATGCCGCGTCCGTTGCGACCTCCCTCGTGATTGCCTTAGCCGCCCTTTTCGCCTATTATGTCCACATCGCGACTCAATCACCCAACCGGGAGGTGCGACATGCCGCATCCCCCGCACATACCGGACCCATCCGCCCCGTCATCACAGACCGTCCCGCTCCTGAGCGCACAATAAGCTCTAATGTCAATAGCTTGCCCGCCGACAAGCCATTACTTCAGGATGCCGTCCCTGCTAAAGAGGCCCCTCTTCAGGGGGTGGCGAACCGGATGACCGTCCCGCAACCGGCGCCGCAGCAAAATACATCCTCTCCACACCGGGGACAGGATCTTCATCAGGCGGGGAAACCAACCGGCAAAATTACCATGGCGCCGACAGAAATCAGGGATGCTCTGATGAAAAAAGAATCAACGAGATAAGAAGGATGCTTGCCGTGTTCAGAAAAAAAGCCGTCCCGAAAACCGCCGCCGGGCTCCCCCTGATGTGGCATCTTTTTGATCAATTCTATCGGACTATCCTCAATTTCCCTTTTTTTCAGGAAAAAGACTCCTACGTCATCGTCGCCGCTGCCGCCAACGGCGGCGAAGGAACCTCTACCATTGCCCTGAATATGACCTACGCCTTTGCCTACGATTCCATGAAAAATGCCCTTTTGATCGATGGAAACCTGAGAACGCCGGTGCTCCACAATCATTTCGGGGTTCCCCGGGAAAAGGGACTGACGGAGTTGGTAGAGGGAACGGCAGCGCTTCATGAGGTGCTTGTGCGCGTGCAATTGGACGAAACTGAGAGAAGCCGGGAGGGACAAACAAAAGCGACTACTCCCGATTTTCATTTCATTCCCGCCGGTCATGCCGTTGTTAATCCCATAGTTCTTTATCAGTCACCCACCTTCCTGGCGGTGCTGGAACAGTTAAGAAGCATCTTTTCCTTAATTATTATTGATGCTTCCCCCTTGATCCACTATCCCGAAACTTCCGTGCTCGCCGGTAAGGCCGACGGCGCCGTTTTGGTTCTTCAGCATGAAGAGACAAGCCGGGAGGTGGCGCAAGTCGCCCAAAAATATCTGCAGATGACCAACTCCCGGATTATTGGCGCCATTTTGAACAAACAGCAGTTCTTCATTCCGAAACAGATTTATAAATACCTATAGGCAAGGCAATGAAAGTAATAACTTCCGAGCGGTTCAGCAGGGAACGGCTAAAAACCCTTCCCTTTAAGCCAACCGGAGAAAAGGCGGTTGTCCTGATTGCCTGTCTTGCCTTTGGCGTTCTTTCCACCGTCCTGGCCGTTATGTTCAGTGAACTGGAGTTCAAGTATCTCTTCGGCGTTATAGGGGCGCTGATTGTCTTTTTTGCCGCCGTGACAATCCGCAGGAACGAGGAGCTTATTATCGGTTTTCTCATCCTTTTCGCCATGAGCATTCCCCTCCGGATCAACCTCGGCTTTTTCTACCGCAAAGAACATGTGGGCGGAGCCCAGGGTATAGATGTTTCCGCTATTCACGTGACCATTCTGGCCCTGTTTTTCCTCATGCTCTACAAATACTGGTCCACCCGGCAGAAGCCCCTGTGGGAGTACAACGGCCTCCTCCTGGGGTCTCATGTCTTCTTTTTCCTCACCGTAATCCTCAGTCTGTGGAACGCCGCCGACCGGGTGCTCAGCTTTTACGAGATCATCCGCATCATGGTGCTGATTGCCGTTTTCTTCGTGATCATGAATCTCCGGGAGGAAAAATATCTTCACATCCTCCTGTTTTTTTTCACCGTCGGCGTCTTTTCCCAGGCCGTCCTGGCCATCATCCAGTTTAAAACCGGCCTTGCCCTCGGCCTGAAATTCCTGGGAGAGCAGGCCATTGTGGGACAGAGCCTGGGCGGCACAATCAGCAGGGCGACAGGCACGATCGGTCATCCCAACAATCTGGCCTATTTTTTTGAAATGCTGCTCCCCCTGACCCTGGCCCTCCTCATGGTTGAAAAGAAAAAACCCTTGCAGCTTTGGTATTTTATCACCTTCACCCTTGGCCTGGTGGGGATACTGACTACCCTTTCCAGGGCGGCATGGATAACGCTGCCCCTTTCGCTGCCCCTGGTCTTTTTTTTCCTTGTGAGGAAAAGACTTTTTAAGGCGCAAACGATCATCATCATCAGCGCCGCCCTGGCCTTTTCCATCTTTTTTATCTATCCGAATTACTCAATGATTCAGAAACGTTTTTTCTACAGCGATGAAGGTTCCGCCCGGACCAGATTGCCGATGAATCAGGCCGCCATCTCCGTTATCGAACAGTTCCCCGTCACCGGGGTCGGTATCAATAATTTTCAGCAAGCCTTCAGTACCTATGATCTTACCGGCGGTTCCCGGATTCTTAGAAAGGACCGTCATGTAGTCCACAACCTCTATCTCCTGGTCGCAGGCGAATTGGGAATCCCGGGACTGATCGCCTTTGTCGGGATGTTCTTTGCCGTTTTTATGGTCGCCCTCCATTGGGCCACCCGGGTCAATACCTGGCAATCCGGGGTCCTCATCGGCATTACCGCCGGACTGATGGCCCAGATGATCCATGGTCTCTTCGACCCCGGCTTCAAAATTCTCATGAATCTTTCCACCCTTGTTTATGCCATGTTCGGAGTTGTCGGCGCCATCAGCATCATGGGCGGAAAGAACGCGAGGCCGGTATCATGAACAGGCCGAGACTGACCATTATCGTCGTCAACTGGAATACCGTTTCCCTGCTGAGAGACTGCCTTGACTCCCTGCTTGGGGAAGAGATGGGAATAGTCCACGAGATCATCGTCGTGGACAACGCCTCGGCGGACGGCTCTCCCCAGATGGTCGCAGCAACATTCCCCACCGTCCGGCTGATCTGCAATGGCGACAATCTCGGTTTCGCCAAGGCCAACAATCAGGCCCTCAAGGAAGCGCAGGGGGATTACATCCTCCTCCTCAATTCGGACACGGTCGTTCCCGACAATCGGATCTTTTCGGAATGGTTGTCTTTTATGGACCGCCATGGGGAAGCAGGGGCAAGCGGTTGCCGGCTTGTCAAGGCCGACGGCGACCACTGGGTGGGTGATGCCGGCTTCAAGCCTTCCCTCGGAAGCATCTTCAGCTATTCCTTTTTTCTGTCGAGGCTTTTCCCGGGTATATTCAAAGGCCTCTTTCTGAATTATCATGTTACAGCTCCCGCCGCCGAGGTCGACTGGGTCAGTGGCGCCGCCTTTTTAGTCCGCAGGGCCATCCTCCCCGAAGTGGGGCTCCTCGATGAAAACGTCTTCATGTATGCAGAGGATGTAGAGTGGGGTTGCCGAATCAGGTCCAGGGGTTACAAAATATTCTATCTTCCGGGGCCGGTGATCATCCATCTGGTCGGAGCCAGCGCCAAGAAACATAAAGCGGGCGGCTTTTCTCATTTGTGGATCGAAAACCTGCGCCGTCTATACGGTCGATTCAATCCGGGACAGCCCCTTTTTCTTTTTGATCTCATCTTTGCCGCCGGGCTGTTGTTGAGATCCTTTCTTTATCTGGTCGTTTATATGGCATCCGGCAAAGATAAATGGCGATATAAATTCAAGGAAATGTTCAGTTATTTTTCATTTTTGGCATTGAAAAAGAGAGCCTGACCATGATAGTTAAAGATAGAGGGTAAGTCTTATGCGCGTTGGCGTCGTCTCCACGATCTTCAAAAAAACACCGCCCGATGGCTACGGGGGCATTGAAAGGGTTGTGTATATCCTCGTGGAGGCGCTGGTCCGGGCAGGACACGAGGTCACCCTCTTCGCTACCCCGGGGAGTCATTGTTCGGGGACAACCGTCGAGGTGGCCGGTTATGATCCGGCCACGGCCCCGAGCGGCATAACCAGCAAGGCCGACATCCTCTCCGAGGAACCCCTCTATGCGGCCATGTCCGCCCACCTGAAAGCGCATCCCGTTGATATAATTCACGACTGGTCCTTCCAGAATCTATATGTCCTTCGCCACCCGGAAAAATTTCCCTCCATCATTTCCACCTGCATCCCCCCGGCGCCGGATTTTATCAGACAAAATCTGGTGGCGTGCAGCCGCGCCCATGCCCGACTATGCGGCGGCGCCACGAAACACGTCTATTACGGCCTGGACCTGGAAAGCTTTCAATACAGCTATAAGAAGGAGCCCCATTTCATTCACATCTCCAAGATCGCCCGCTACAAGGGGCAACATCTGGCCATCCTGGCGGCCCTCAGGACGGGAAGCAACCTGCACATTGCCGGAAACATTGAGGAATCGTTGTATTTCTACACGATGATCAAGCCTTTTGTCGCCCTGTTTCCAAAGATATCCTACCTTGGAGAGATTCACGGCACCAACCGCCATCTCCTCGCGGCGACGGCCCTGGTTCAGACCCCCCGCTGGTTCGATGCCTTTCCCCTGGTGATTCTCGAGGCCTTCGCCTCGGGAACCCCGGTCATTGCCCTTGCCGAAGGGGGGATTCCGGAACAGATCGTCAACGGCGTCAACGGTTTTCTCTGTCACAACACCGGGGATATCGCCGCCGCGATGGACAACATCTCGCAAGTCAAGCCCGAAACCTGCCGGCAGTATGCGGAAGAACACTTCACGGCGGCGCGGATGGCCCGGGATTACGTCGAGCTCTACGAGCGGGCAAGGGACGGCGAAACGTGGTAAGATAAGTCATAAAACACCCTCCCCTTCAAGGGGAGGGACGGGGTGGGGATGGGTTTTATACAGTTGTCGATGCATGTTCCTACCCCATCCCCCTCCTAACCTCCCCCTTCAAGGGGGAGGAGATAAATTTTAATTTTACCGAGGGTTATTGTGGATATCTTAAAAGAACGGTTCCTGGGAGGGCGGTACGAATGAAAATCGGCATCGATTTCCACCTGGCCGAGCGGGAAGGCACGGGAAACTGCACCTACATGAGAAACCTCGTGGAATCCCTCCTCGCCATAGATGCGCGCAATGAATACATCCTGTACACCACCAGGGAAAACTATCCCTATCATGACCGCTTCCGCGCCCACAAAAACGCCTCCCTGTCCTATCTCGGCAGCGGCTCTCCCCTGGAACGGATGTTTCGTCTGGGCAGGCAGACCTTCCGGGACGGCATCGATATTCTGCATGTCAACTACTACGGCCCTCCCTTTTACCATGGGAAGCTGATCATGACCGTTCACGATCTGTCCTTTGAACACCTGCCCGATTGCTTTACCACCTTCGAACGGGTGAAGGACCGGATCCTCATCCCCTTCTACATCCGCAGGGCGGACCGGATCCTGACGGTCTCGGAGTTTTCCAGGCAGGACATGGTAAAATTATACGGGGCGGCGCCGGAAAAGATCGTCGTCGGTTATAACGGCGTCAATCCGGCCTTTAAACCGCTGGCCGACGGGGAAGAGCAGGAACAGGCGGCAAAGATTCTAAACAGTTACGGAATCGAGAAGGCCTATATTCTTTATATCGGACGGCTGAACAGAAGGAAGAATCTCCATATCCTCATCGACGCCTTCAACAGGATCAAAAAGGACGGTAAGTTTGAACACCAACTGGTCATCGTGGGACGCCGCGACTTCCTGCCCGCCTCGGACATGGAGATGATCAATTCCTCTCCCTTTTATCAAGATATTGTTTTTACGGGCTATCTCCCTGACCAGCACCTCCCCCTCGCCTATGGCCGGGCGGATGTCTTTGTCTATCCTTCCCTTTTTGAAGGTTTCGGCCTCCCCTGCCTGGAGGCGATGGCCTGCGGCTGCCCGGTGGTGACATCGAACACCACATCATTACCGGAGGTTGTCGGCGACGCCGGGATCCTGATCGATCCCCTTAACCCCCGGGAGATCGCCGCCGCCATTAATGCCATCCTCATCGATCCCGGGCAAAGATCGGTAATGGCACGCAAGGGTCTGGAACGGGCGAAACTCTTTACATGGAAGCACACAGCAGAAAAAATGCTGGAAATAATTGACGATCTCACAAAATCCCCTATACCACCTCCCCTTCAAGAGGAGGGCAAGGGTGGGGATGGGGTATAAAAAATGGAAACCTCCCAATTTGACATTTCCGTAATAATCCCCAGTTACAACCGGTGCGCCATCCTGGAACGGTGCCTCGCCGCCCTGATCATCCAGACCATGCCTGCCGAGGCCTACGAGATCGTCGTCTGCGACGACGGCTCCGCCGATCAGACCCGGGCGGTCACCGCAGCCTTTGCCCAAAAGGCGGCCTGTTCCGTCGTGTACCTCTTTCAGCCCAATGCCGGGGCCAACGCGGCCAGAAACAGGGGCATCACCTCGGCAAGGGGGAGGCTGCTCCTGATCATCAACGACGACACCATCGCCGTCCCCGACCTGCTCCGCCGGCATAAACTGTCTCATGACGAGCATCCCGAGGAGAATATTGCCATTCTCGGCAAAATGACCATCTCTCCCGAGGTGCCGCCGTCCTTTTTTGCCGCCTTGCACCTTGATGCCGACTATGACCAGTGGCAGGGGAAAAAGGAACTCGACTGGCGGGCCTTTTATACCTGCAATGTTTCGGTCAAACGCTCTTTTCTATTGAAATACGGTCTCTTTGAAGAGGGCATCAGGTACCATGAGGACCTGGAACTCTCGGAGCGATTGTCCCACCACGGGCTAAAGATTATCTATAACCCCGCGGCCCTCGGCTATCATTATCACCACCTCGAAGAGGCGGAATATCTCAACGCCGCCAAAAAGGACGGCAAGGCCCTTGCCCGCTGGTACCTGAAGTTTCCCCATCTCGAAAGGGTCCTCGTTCCCTTCGGCTTTCATCTGACCAGCGACCCCATAAAGAGGGCCTATTATCTCCTGGGGGACCTGTTGATCAATCGTTATACCCGCCCGCCGCTCCTGAAGCTGGCCCGCTGGTCCATCGATAAAAACGTTAACTTAGCCAAATTTCTCTACTGGAAGCTCTACGCTTCCTTCCGAAGGGAGGCCATCAATGAAGAACTTAAAGCCGCGTCGTCAAGGTAAGGTGAAAACCCGCCTCGCCCTGGAAGGGGGAAACCCGGTTCGTCCGCATGAGGAGTTTCTCGTCTTCGGGGCGCCCCAGATCTGTGAAGAAGAGATTACCGAGGTAGTCCAATGCCTGCGGAGCGGCTGGATCGGCACGGGCCCCCGGGCCCATCAGTTCGAAAACGATTTTGCCGCCTATAAAGGCAAGCGCTACGCCCTCGCCGTTCATTCCTGCACGGCGGCGCTGCACCTTTCCATGCTCGCCACCGGGGTGTCCCAGGGGGATGAAGTCATCACCACGCCCATGACCTTCTGCGCCACCGTAAATTCGATCATCCATTGCGGCGCCACTCCGGTCCTGGTGGACTGCGACCGGGAGACGATGAACATTTCCCCCGCCCAGATTGAAGAAAAGATAACCGCCAAAACCAAGGCCATTCTCGTTGTCCACTTTGCCGGCCGCAGTTGCGACATGGACCCGATCCTCGACCTTGCCCGGAGCTACGACCTGATGGTCATCGAGGATTGCGCCCACGCCATCGAAACCAAGTACAAGGGCCGGAAGGCGGGAACGGACGGCGACATGGGCTGTTTCAGCTTTTATATCACCAAGAACATGACCACCGGCGAGGGGGGCATGGTCGTCACGGACGACGAACGGACGGCCAACCGCATCAAGATGCTGGCCCTCCACGGCATGAACAAGGACGCCTGGAAGCGGTTTTCCGACGCCGGCTATCGTCACTATGAAGTTGCCTTCTCGGGTTTTAAATACAATATGATGGACCTGCAGGCCGCCCTCGGGCTGCACCAGCTCCGGCGGGTGGAGGAGAACTGGCTGCGGCGGGCGGAAATAT
>Ga0209749_1001809_pt1 | contig 16821 bp, 14 predicted proteins | sample EPASupsiteSAE347_FD_187267 | JGI IMG/M metagenome (GOLD analysis project Ga0209749, IMG submission 187267) | Bioremediated contaminated groundwater from EPA Superfund site, New Mexico - Sample SAE3-47 (SPAdes) (version 2) | ecosystem: Environmental > Aquatic > Deep subsurface > Groundwater >... | reverse complement strand
TTGGATACAAAAGAAAATGTTTTAGATTATTGTCAGGTGAAGATTGATTCATATGAATTATACCTCCTCCTTTAATACCTGCGTTCGCGAATCAATTCAACGAGGTTGGCGGTACAATGTCCATAGCCTCATTAAGTTCGATTTGTTTTTTAGTTACTTCACCTACTCGTAGTCACCGGGCTTTGAAGGTACTTTGTTTTGCCAAAGGTAACTATTGTGTCCTGACGAGCCGGAACCCCAAGCGGTTGATCCTATAGTCCGGGCTGTGGCTGCCGCGACTCGCGGCGCGTACGTTCTTGGCAAAGCTGTGCAAGCAGCCGCCGCGATTGACTCGCTGAGAGCCTGACGATTGCCCTGCAGGATCAGTTACATGCTCTTTGGGATAATTTCCCTTCCAGTCCTGGCACCATTCCCAAACGTTGCCGTGCATGTCGAACAATCCCCATGAATTCGCAGAAAAGCTTGCTACGCTGCTGGGGTTATTTCTGTATACACCCTTCCGGCAGCCCGCCAGTGGATAATTGCCATCGTAATTGGCCTGATCTGTGGAAAGACAAATTCCCGTATTAAAGGGGGTTTGCGTTCCCGCCCGCGCTGCATACTCCCACTCGGCTTCCGTCGGCAGGCGGTATTTGTTCGTTCTCTCCATACTATTCAGTTTTTTGATGAATCCTTGGACATCGTTCCAGGAGACGCTCTCGACAGGGCAGCTATTGCCACAATTTGCGAAGTATGAAGGATAGTTTCCCATTACCGTCTTCCATTGTCCTTGTGTCACCTCAGTCGTCTGCATGTAGAAAGAACGGCTGATTGTCACCTGATGCTGGGTTTCGTCTTGATCTCTTCCATGTTCACCCGTCGGCGAACCCATCGTAAACGTCCCTGAAGGAATCAGAACAAATTTCGCACCTATGGTCGGGCTAATGAAGATCCTCTCTCCAGGGAAGACATACCCTGCACTAACAATCAATATTATCGAAACAGTGATAATTCTGCTCATGTAATTGACGATACCTCAACCAATGTATTTTATGTGCTCCTAACTCTTAAGAAAGTCAAGAGGCTGTTTCACTGAGCGCCCAGGAATTCAAGAGTTATTCCTGGAGCAAATTCTGATCATCGATCCTCTTGCAGATCGTTTTCCCGTCACAACGAACTGCTGCCATAACGATTGCTTTTGAACCGTCTCATTTTCCCGTTCTATATCGTCTGCGCGACCAGCTCTAAAAAGATAATCCCGGCCTCGACATAAAGGGAAGACAGCATCCCGGCCTCCCCTTTATGTTATCGAGTTTAGATGCCGATCGTTACTTCTTTGCCGGGGCGGGATCGGCGAGTTCGGCAGTGATGCCGGCAATGCGTTTTGCCTCAGCCGCGTAGTCCTCCCATTTGGTCATGGCCCTCACCACAAGTCTCGCCCCGTCGGGTGAGCCGCCGCCGTGCATACAGCCCGGTATTCCGCCGCCAACGGTCAACCATTCCACCAAGCGGGCTGCGCGGGCTCGGGTCCCCCCGTCAGCACCGGCCGTCAGCGCCGCGAGGATTTTTTTGCCGTATTCGGGCGACTGGATGTCTTTATAGGAGGGGAAACATCCCGTCTCGGCAATGCCGCCGGAAATGTCCTGGGCAATCACCTTCGTCTCATAAGGAAGCTTGGCCACCTGGGTTTTATTGGCATGGGCAAGCAACGCATCGGGGACAAAAAGCCCCGACGCCTGCTTTTTGCCCCTCATCATGGCGCCCAATCCGAGACCATAGGTAATCTCATTGTTGATGGCCATCTGCACGAGCTTGTCCTGGAAGGGCTTCATGCTGAGACCGTTGGCGCGAGCCATATTGATGGCGGCTCCGATCATGATGTCGCCCTGTCCGGCCACACAGGCGCCGATGGCGGCACGATAGATAGAGGTGAAGTTCATCAGGAGCCTGCCGGTGTATTTTGCCTCGCCGCACATGAAGACCCGGTCGTTGGGGACAAAAACATCTTCGAAAATCAGGAACGTCTGCGTGATGTTGCCGGCTTTCGGGGCGTCCCACCCTTCTTCCTCGTCGCGGGCATCGCTGGGACGTCTGGTTTCCACAATGGTCAACCCTTCGATATCGCGAGGTATTGCTGCCGCCACGCAAAAGTCTTTTTCCGTGTCGCCATAACCACTTCCCGGCATGCAGATGATTTCGTGTGCTGCCGCAACACCGCAAATCTGACATTTGTAGCCGCGGAGCACGATGCCGTCGGGACGAATCTCCTTGACATGGAGGTTGCTGTCTTTATTTGCCTGCTGGGAGGGTCTGAGGGAACGATTCCCTTTGGCGTCGGTAATGGCTCCGGCCATGGTGATCGCATTGTCTTCCATGTATTGCCAATATTTCCTCACCCGTTCGTGATAGTGGGTGCCGAGCTCTTTATCCATCTGCCAGGTGATATCCCAGAGCACATTCATTGCCGTCCAGCCCGCACAGGTGGCGCCCTGGCAGGTTCCCGACTGATGATACTGTTCCCGTTTCATGTTGGAGTTGCCCATCACATCTTCCGCGGATTGCATCAGGGTATTCCAGCGGTGAACGGTCTCGCCGGTCAAATGCGACTTTGCCGTATAGATGGATGCCTTTTCAGGGTCACAGGACAGATCGTATGAGCGCTTCACCGACCGGATATGAAGACGGGTGGCCGGATCGGTTGTAACATCCTTGATAAGCTCGCCCCATTTATAAACGTTCGGACGCATCTTCCCGATGTCCTCTACATACTGCTCACCATTTTTCAGTGCCATAGCAATAACCCTCGCCTTTCCTTGATTGGATGCGTTCATTCGCACCGGAACCAATTTTAAATTCTAATAGATCAACGGCCGGGACGGATCAGAAAGTCGGACTGACGGCAGCTCCGGGCGCTTTTAGAGAGGATTTCGGAACTGCAGGCTGCCGGTTTCCCCCGTCGTTCATAGCATAGAAATACTTCCTTCAAAAATCGGCCCGATCCGGAACAAAACGCCGCAAGACCGTTATCCGGCAGGCTGTTGTCCACCGCCTGGAATTCCTTCCGGAGGGCCGCCGTGGTCGTACGGACCGGTTCGCGCAGATGACGGTAGCGCGGGGGTATCGGGGCGGTATCCTTGAGTTTCTTCGCCAGGAAAAGGTATTCCCGGGGCGAAAGGCCGGAGCAGGTCCCATGACGGCGCCATTCGTGGGCATAGAGGCGGTCATTCGGAAACAGGCCGGGGAATTCCCGCTTGAGTTGCAAGGGGAACGGGACGGAGGAGCAATTCTGGGGAAAGCCCTTTTGATACTGGGGCCAGAGCCCGTGGAGGACAAAACCGGGATTTTTCCCCGGCCCGCACTGTCCGGGATCTTTGCCGCCCGGTCCGGCACAGAAATCGGGGGACCAAGTCAGGGCGAGGACATAGAAATCGAAATCCCCGGGAACATTCCCGGAAGCGGACCCGCCGGAAGCGGGGTGGATCGGGATAAGCGTCATCAAAAACAATACTAAAGCAATGAAAAGCTTCTTCATGTTCCTTCCCGTGTTTGCATCGCTCTTAGCGACCGATTCTTATCTACGCTTAACGGTTTTGAAATCTTAACCCACATCTCCTCAAGGCGAGAGCATGTGGGTAGGGTTTAAGCAGATATTATGAAATCTAACCCATCCCCACCCCGACCCTCCCCTTGAAGGGGAGGGAGTTACTTTTTGTGCGTTCTTCGCCTTTGATATATTTTGGGGCTGCTAAAACTCGACGCCTTTACGGGCCGCCCGGCCGGCAACGTATCCATGCTTGATCATGGTCATCTCCGTTACCGTATCGGCCAGGCTGATCAGACCCGGCGGGGCCCGGCGACCGGTCATGACGATGACCACCTCCGGTCCGGCCTTATGTATCGACGCTATGACCGATTCCTCGGTCAAGAGGCCTTTTGCAACGGCCAGGCATACCTCATCCAGCACAACCAGATCATAGCCGCCCTCCGCCATGGCCGTCATGGCCTTATTAAGGCCCTTCTCGGCTGCCAGTTTATGCGCCGCGAAGGCAGGGATTGTTTTATCGGGGATAAATCCCAGGCCGGCCTGAACGATCTCCACCCCGGGGAGATGACGGCAGGCGCTGAGTTCCCCGGTTTCCCCGGCGGCCTTGATAAACTGAACGACAAGGGATTTCAGGTTATGACCGCAGGCGCGCAGGACCATCCCCAGGGCCGCCGTGGTCTTACCCTTGCCCTCGCCGGTAAATAGTACGATGCGGGGAAGCTCTTGTTTCATTATTTCAATCCCATAATGCGGTAGATCTTCTCCATGTCGAGGCTGCGCCGGACGATCTCGGCCAGGCGGTCGAAGGCCGGTTCCAGATCATAGACGGCAAGGATCTTTCCCGCAGGCGCCAGGAAGCGGCGGCGGCGAAGCCGGTCGATAAACCAGCGCCGGAAGGCGTCGTCGTCGAAGACCCCGTGGAGATATGTCCCCCAGGTGCGGCCGTCGGGCGATTGAACCCCGACTATTTCCCCGTCTTCCCGGAAAAAGGCCGGATGGTTTCCCGCGCCCGCCGTCCGGCCGTGGTGAATCTCATAGCCCTTTACGGACAGCCCCGATTCCACATGCCTTCCCTTTACGCATTTCAGGGTTTTCTCCCAGGCCAGGGTCGTCGTCACGGGGAGAAGGCCCAGACCTACCGGGGTCTTTCCGGCCGCCTTTTTCCCGGCAGACGTTGAAGCGGGCAAAGGGAAATTCAGCGACCCCGGAGAGGGCGCCGGGGTCGTCTCCCCTTTGGATTCCAGACCGTGAGGATCGGCGATCTCCCTGCCGAGGATCTGAAAACCGCCGCATATCCCCACCAATTCCGTCTTTCCCTCCCCGGCAAGGCGGTTGATTTCCCGAGCCAGGCCGCTTTCGTTCAGATAGGCCGTATCGGCAATGACATTCTTGCTTCCCGGCAGGATCAGGGCGTCGGGATTTCCAACTTCCCGAGGGGACCTGACGATGCGCAAAGCGACATCCGGTTCAATACGGAAAGGGTCGAAATCGGTAAAATTGGAGATGTGGGGCAGGTCCAGGACGGCAATCTCCACCGCTGCTTCTCCCTGCGGCGCCGCGTCCAGGAGGCCGCTCTTGAAGGTCACCGAATCCTCCTCCGGCAACCCGAGGCGGTGGATATAGGGAACCACGCCGAAGGTCGGCCTGCCCGTGTGTTGCTCCGTAAAGTCGATGGCATCCTTGAGGAGGGCTTCCTGGCCTCGAAAACGGTTGATCACAAACCCGGCGATCAGCCGTCGCTCCCACTCCGCCAGCACTTCCATCGTCCCCACAAAGGAGGCAAAAACACCGCCCCGGTCAATGTCTCCCACGAGCAGGACCGGCGCCCGGGAATAACGGGCCATGGCCATATTGACGATATCGTGGTGTTTGAGGTTAACCTCGGCGGGGCTCCCGGCCCCTTCCAGCACAATCGCGTCGCACTCCTCCGCCAGCGAGTCAAACGCAGCCTGGGCCGCGGCAAAGGCCTCCGGCTTATAGCCGATGTAGGCGTTCACGTCCATGTTCCCCACGGGCTTTCCCATGACGATCACCTGGGCTCCCGTGTCGCTGCTCGGCTTGAGGAGGATGGGATTCATCCGCACATCCGGATCGAGGCGGCTGGCCTGGGCCTGCACCACCTGGGCCCGCCCCATCTCCCCCCCGTCCCGGGTCACAAAGGAATTAAGGGACATGTTCTGTGATTTGAACGGCGCCACCCGGTAGCCGTCCTGGAGAAGAATCCGGCAGAGGGCGGCGGAAAGGATGCTCTTCCCGGCATTGGAACTGGTCCCCTGAAACATGATCGCCGGTTTGCGGGCTTTACACGCCGCCTTTGCCGGCATGGACAGGACTTCCCGGAGGGCGTCCAGGAGCAGATCATTCTCTTCCTGATTCCGCACGGCAATCCGGAAAAAGCGCTTGTCGAGACCGGGGAAATTGTCGCAGATCCGCAAGGCGATCCCCCTCTTCAGCAGCCGCCGGGCCAGTTCCGGGGCGTCCATACCCTTACGGTCAATCCGTACCAGCAGAAAATTGGCCTGCCCCGGATAGACGCAAAACCCGGATAGCGCGGCCAGCTCCTCGCAAAGATATCGCCGCTGCTCATTGACGAGGCCGATAGTCCGCATCCGGTAGTTGTCATCAGGCAGTGCCGCCTCGCCCACGGCCTGGGCGAAGACATTTACGGACCAGGGCGGAATCAGCCTCTTTATTTTCCCGATAACATCTGCGGAGGCCGCAGCAAAGCCGAGGCGGAGACCGGGAACGGCAAAAAACTTGGTCAGCGAACAAAGAACGATGACGTTTGCGGGGCGCTGGACAAGGAGGCGGTCCAGCCCGGCGACAAAATCGGCAAAGGCCTCATCGACGACGAAAATACTCGCCGGGCGCCGCCGGGCCGTCTCTCGAATCGCTTCGGCGTCACAGACAAGACCGGTGGGGTTATTGGGCTGACCGAGGAAAACGATTTCATCCCCCTGAAGAAGTTTTTCGAGGCCGGCGATATCCAGCGAAAATCCATTACCTGCGTCCATAAAAACCTTCTCCACCGTCATGCCCGCCAGTTCCGATGCGGTCGCATAATCGGCGTAGGAAGGGACGGGGACAACGGCCCGGGCCCTCGGCAGGGATCGGGGCAGGGCGTAGAGGAGTTCCGTGGAACCGTTGCCGAGAACGATTTCCTCCGGAGGGATCCCGTAGCGGGCGGAAACGGCCCCGACAAGACCCGCGCAATCGGGATCGGGATAATGGAGGACCTCTTCCATCCGCCTGCTGATGAGGGACCGGAGACCCTCGGGAAACCCCAGGGGATTGATATTGGCGGAAAAATCCAGCAGCTCGTCCAGGGGCATCCCGGCGGCGTCGGACAAATACCGCCGGTTCCCTCCGTGCTTGGGCTGCACCAGGACCATTTCATCAACGGTTGCGGGTATGACAGGGTTCCTCTTCATTGTTTATGGCCGTCCTCTGAAAGTATGAACAAAGATATGAATGCGGACGATGGTATCGAAACTCCCGGAGCAAGTCAACGATAATCCCTTCCCGATCCGCCTAAAAGATATTGACAATACTGACGACATTCCTCTAAACATGACCATTAACCAATGGGAGTCATATCATGACCGCTACCCCCCTCTATTTGCTGATCGCCGTTAATATTTCCATTCTGGCCCTGCTCGTCGTCATCCTGTTCAGGACATCGAAGTCACCCCTTACGGATCAATACGGCCGACTGGATAACATGGAGAAGAATCTGGAGCGGGTGGAACGGACATTCCGGGAAGAAATGGCCAAAAACCGGGAAGAGATGGGACGAAGCCTGAAGGATTTCAACGAATCCCTCCTCAACAGGATCGCGGAGAATGGGGCGGCTCAAAAAGGCCAGTTAGAAATCTTTTCCCAACAACTGACCACCCTCACGAACCAGAATGTCCAAAAGCTCGACAAGATATTGGAAACCATTGATCTCCACCTGAGGAACCTTCAGGAAGACCACAACCGCCAACTGGAACTGATCCGGACAACCGTGGACGAAAAGCTCCAGGATACACTGGAAAAGCGCCTCGGCGCATCCTTCCGCCTGGTAGGCGAGCGCCTGGAGATGGTACAAAAGGGATTGGGGGAAATGCAGGCTCTGGCCGCCGGCGTCGGGGATCTGAAAAAGGTCCTGACCAATATAAAGACGCGGGGGACCTTCGGAGAGATCCAGTTGGGCAGCCTCCTGGAACAGATCCTGAGCCCGGAGCAGTACGCCGTCAATGTCGCCACCAAGCAGGATTCCGCGAACCGGGTCGAGTTTGCCGTCAAACTGCCGGGGCAGGACGAAAACCGGTCTCATCAGGTCTGGCTGCCCCTGGACGCCAAATTTCCCCAAGAGGATTATCTGCGGCTCCTTGAGGCCCAGGAGCAGGGGAATCCCGCCGCGGTGGAAGAAGCGACGAGGCAGTTGGAGCGGACCATCCGGGAAATGGGGAAAAACATCAGGGATAAATATCTCGACCCCCCTAATACCACTGATTTTGGCATCATGTTTCTCCCCGCGGAAGGGCTGTATGCGGAAGTGCTCCGTCGAACCGGCCTCGTTGAGACCCTCCAGCGGGAATTCAAGGTCGTCATCACAGGACCGACGACCCTGGCCGCCCTCCTGAACAGCCTGCAGATGGGGTTCTGCACCCTCGCCATCGAAAAGCGCTCCAGCGACGTATGGAGCCTGCTGGGGGCCGTGAAGACGGAATTTGCGACCTTCGGCGGGATACTGGAAAAAACCCACAAGAAAATCCAGGAGGCAGGCAATATCATTGAAAAGGCGGCCACCCGCTCCCGGGCCATCGAAAGAAGACTAAAGAACGTCCAGGAAATGCCCGCCCCCGACACCACGCCTTTGATCGAAGATGACGGGGAACCGGACGAAGGGGACGATTGAACTATAACGAAAGGTAAAATGTCTTGAAAGGAACACTGGTAAACACCGGCGCCGTCATTGTCGGCAGCCTCATCGGCATGGCCGCGGGAAAACGCCTGCCCGAGCGTCTCAAAACGATTCTGATGCAGTGCCTGGGGCTTGCTACCATCCTGATCGGCCTGCAGATGGCCCTCTCGGAGAAGGACGTTATCCCCACCATCGGCTGCCTGCTCATCGGGGCGCTTACGGGGGAACTGATGAACATCGAGGCGGCTATGGACAGACTGGGGGAATGGCTGAGAATAAAAGCCCGCTCGGATTCATCTACCTTCGTGGAGGGATTTGTAACGACTTCGCTTCTTTATGTAACGGGGGCAATGGTGATCGTAGGCTCCATCCAGGACGGGACAACGGGAGACGCCACAACCCTGTACATCAAATCCATGCTGGACGGTGTGGCGTCTATCGCCTTTGCTTCCACCCTTGGTATCGGCGTCGCTTTTTCCGCCCTGAGCGTGCTGTTTGTCCAAGGCGCCCTTACGGTGCTGGCCTCACAACTGGTCTTTCTGCAACAACCGGCGGTCCTCGGCGCCATCACCGCCACGGGAGGGTTGCTTATCGTCGCCATCGGCTTCAACCTCCTCAATATGGTCAGGATCCGCATCGGCAATCTGCTGCCTGCCCTTATCTACGCTGTCCTTTGGGCATTATATATAAAATAAAAAAGCCCCCAACCCGATCAATGCTGGAGGCCTTTTCAAAAAATATGAAGGCTTAGTTATTTCTTCGCCGCCGCTACAGCGTCCCGCAGTTTCTTGCCGGCAGCAAACTTGGGAACTTTCTTGGCTTTGATCTTGATGGCCTTGCCGGTCTGAGGATTTCTGCCGGTCCGGGCCGCCCTTTTCGTCACCTTGAAGGTTCCGAAACCAACCAGAGTAACGGACTCTTCTTTTTTCAAGGCCCCCGTAATAGCCTCAAGAACACAATTGACCGCCTCTTCCGCCGTTTTTTTCTTCCCTACCACCGTTACCACCGCGTTTACCAGATCTCCCTTGTTCATGTCCTTCCTCCTTTTAATTTGTTTGGAACCGCCCTCTACGGTTTACCCTTACTCATAAATACTTGTTACTTTCGTGGAGCGGATTATAAAAGAGCAAAAGCATTGTGTCAAGGGCAAATTCACGATTTTTTTATCTTTTTTTTATTCCATCTATTATCATTTTAATTTAATATAATATACAAATATTTATATCAATAAATATGATTAATGCCCATAAAATGGAAAGACGCCTGCCAAATAGGATTTTTCGCCCTTCCGGGCCTCTCAGAAAAAAGAAAAGTATTAAGGTCTGGTAGAAATCACTTTCTGATCCTTCAGGATACAAGGGAAGACAATAAAAGACCCCGGGGCATTGTCGCTGCCCCGGGGTCTTTTATGCTTTATGCGGCCTATCTATTTATCAGTTGCCTCTGGGACCGTAGCCGTAGCCGCCGCATCCGCCGCCGGGACCGAAACCTCTGCCTTTGCCGAAACCTCTTCCCGCGGTAAAGGCCTGGACCTTAGTCTGCTGTTCCGGGGTAAGGACTTTGAGGACGGCCAGACGATGATTCGTCTGCTTATCCTGTAACTGATCCCGCAGACTCCGGATTTCCTTTTGTACGGCTACAATCTTTTCCTGATCGGGATTCTGCTGGAGCCACAGGAGCTTCAATTCGCCGCGCTTACTGAACATCCTGTCCTGAAGGGGCTGGGCTTCCTTCAACTGGGCCTCGCGGAGAGACTTTATCTTGTCAACCTGATCCGTCGTCAGGTTCAGAGTAGCCAATCCTTGCAAATCACCGCTCTGGCAGCTACCATAACCGGGCCCCCTGCCGCCCCGCATACCCTGTCCCCAGCCGTAGGCGAAGGATGTTGTCGTGAGGGCGACAATCACCAGGACCGCCATAAGTGTTAAAACTACCTTTTTCATAACCTTTCTCCTTTCAATTATTGATCTATCGTTATTTTTTGTTCACTTCTTTTCTTTGCAGGCCATCTTTCCAGGCCTCTTTTCCCTTTGCATGTACATTGAGCAACCACCGTGCCAAAGTCGCGATTTATTTATAACTGCTCAATTTTACAACATATATTTACGGTTATATCTTCTTTCATTATCCTTGATTCTTAGAAACCGAAATAACTGGCTAATAAGTATCCATTTATGGTATCCAGTTGCCTAAAAAGTATCCGCCTTCATTATTTACGGAGTCGTCAACCATGAAAGCGAAAGAACCTATGAAATACCGCTGGTCGTGGGCCTTTATCCCCCCCTGGATTATCATCGGGGCGGCGATCCTGCTGATTCCCCTTTTTGCCGTAATGACCATGCAAAGCCTCAACCGGCAGAAGACGGAAACAACGCGTCTCCTTCTGGAAAAAGGGGAGGCCCTGATTCGCTCCTTCGAGGCGGGGGCGCGGACCGGCGCCGGGTTGCGGTGGGACGCTTGGCAGCTTCAGAAATTGCTCATCGAAACGGCCCAGCAGCCGGGCATTGATTACTTCATCATCACCGACGCCGCCGGGACGATCCTCGCAGACAGCGATCCTTACCGGATCGGCGACTTCTACGGAACCGATCTCGATCTCAAAGGTCTCACAACCGCGAAAACCATCCAGTGGCGGCAGGTCGCCAATACGGACGGCGCCGACACCTTTGAGGTTTACCGGCGCTTCGCCCCCACATCGGAACCTTTCACCGTCTGGGGGGATAGAAAAAACGCTGTCGACGCTCCGGGATTCGCGATCTTTGTGGGTATGGACATGGGCCCCGTCCTGGCCGCCCGCAAGGCCGACGAGGAACATACAATATGGATGGCCGTTGTGCTCATCAGCGTTGGTCTTTCGGGCGTAATCTCTCTCCTGCTGGCACAGGGCTATAAGACAACCAGAAAATCACTGTCCCGGATTCAGGCTTTCTCCGATCACCTCATGGAAAACATGCCCATGGGACTGATAGCGATCAACACCCATGGAAAGATCATCGCCTTCAACAAGGCCGCTTCCGCCATTCTGGCGCTGCCCGTCAGCGAGGCCAGGGAACGGACAGCCGCGGTAATCCTGCCGCCGGCCTGCCTCGAAATCATCGGCAGCCTTGACAAAGGACAGGAATTTATCGCCAAGGAAATGGACTGCCCCCTGGGGAACGGACGGACGGTTCCCCTGGAGATTATCGCCTCCCGTCTGCAGGATCCCCGGGGAGAGATCCTCGGGATCGTAATTCTCTTCCGGGACATTTCCGACCTCCAGGCCCTGAAGGGGGAGATCGCCCGCACCCGGCATCTGGCCGCCCTCGGAAGCCTTGCCGCCGGCGTGGCCCATGAAATCCGCAATCCCCTCAGTTCCATCAAGGGCTTTGCCACCTACTTCAAGGAAAGATACCGGGAGGTATCGGCGGACCGGGAAACAGCGGAAATTATGATCGGCGAGGTGGAAAGGCTCAACCGGGTGATCGGACAGCTCCTGGAATTCGCCCGCCCCACAACGCTGCATCTTGAAAAAGGCTCCCTAACCGCCCTTGTCGAAGAGGTTCTGAAAATTGTCGCCGGGGAGAGGGAGGAAAAGAAAATTGAGATTCGGAAGGAACTGACGGCTCTGCCCGATATCTCATTCGATAAAGACAAAATGAAGCAGGTCTTCCTCAATCTCCTTCTCAACGCCCTGGGGGCGATGGATAACGGCGGGGTCCTCACCGTCAAGGCCCGTCCGGTCGACAAACAATGGCTGGGTATCGAAATCATCGACACCGGGACCGGTATCGCGAAAGAAGACCTTGGACGCATCTTCGATCCCTATTTCACGACAAAACCATCGGGAACCGGCCTCGGCATGGCCATCGTCCAGAAAATCCTGACGGCCCATCATGGGGAAATAAAGCTGGAAAGCGAACCGGCGCAGGGAACGCGGGCGATGATCCTGCTGCCGTCCGAAACCGATGAAACACTAATGACTAATTGAGGTTCATTTTCAGATGAAAACAAAACGCACCATCCTCGTAGTGGACGACGACCGCGCCCACCGCACCATGCTGAGAACCCTGTTGTCCGGCTGGGGATATCTGATCCACGAGGCCGATGACGGCGAGACTGCCATCGCCGCCGTTCGGAACCAACCCTTTGACCTGATCCTCATGGATATCCGGATGCTCAAGGTTTCCGGACTGGAGGCCCTGGTCGAGATCAAGGCGTTCAATCCCGCCATTCCCGTAATGATCATGACGGCCTACGCCTCCCTGGAAACGGCGGTGGAGGCGGTCAAGAAGGGGGCCTACGATTATCTGCCCAAACCCCTCGATTTTGATGAACTCCGTCTCAAAATGGAACGGGCCATGGAACACCGGCAGCTCAAAGAGGAAAACGTCCTGCTGAAGGAAAGTCTGGGCAGCCGCTTTGACCGCCGGAATCTCATCGGCAGTTCCCCGGTCATGGTGAGGCTCCTCGATACCGTCGCCCAGGTCGCCCCTTCGGAGGCGACGGTCCTCATTACGGGAGAATCGGGAACGGGGAAGGAAATGATCGCCGGGGCCATCCATTTCAACAGTCGGCGCCGGGAGGGGCCGTTCGTAAAGATAAACTGCGCCGCCATCACGGAAACCCTTCTGGAATCGGAACTTTTCGGCCACGAGAAGGGGGCCTTTACCGGGGCGGACCGGCGCAAGGAAGGAAAGTTCCGCCAGGCCGACGGCGGGACGATCTTTCTCGACGAGGTCAGCGAAATGTCCCTGGCCATGCAGGTAAAACTCCTGCGGGTCCTCCAGGAAAGGGAAATAACCCGGGTGGGGGGGGATGAAGCGATCAAGGTGGATGTCCGGGTCATCGCCGCCACCAACCGCGACTTGGCCGAGGCAATCGGCGCCGGCCGTTTCCGGGAAGATCTCTTCTACCGGCTGAATGTCGTTACCCTCCTGGCGCCGTCCCTGCGGGAACGCCCGGAGGACATCCCCATCCTGGCCCAGCATTTTCTCGACCATTTCGCCAGGAAGAACCGCAAGCCCATCAAGGGCTTTTCCCCGCAAGCCATGGACCGCCTCGTCCGTTATCCCTGGCCGGGAAACGTCCGGGAATTGATGAATGCCGTCGAGCGCGGGGTAGTATTGTCCCGTTCGGACTATCTGGAAGAAACGGAGCTTTCCCTGATCATGGCAACCGGACCGGTTGGCGCCTCGGATGATGATTCATCCCGGGGCGAAAAACGGTCCTCTTCCCTCGACGAAGTAGAAAAGGATGCCATTATCAGCACCCTTGAAGACGCCGGGGGCAACAAAAGCGAGGCGGCCCGGCGTCTTGGCGTCACCCGCCGCACCCTCCATCTGAAACTCAAGAAATACGGCCTTATGGAATGAAGATCTACTGAGACCGCCGGATAGGAAGTAAAAGTAGCGGGATATCCTGCCTGTTCGGTGTAATACCCTGTTCGCTCATAGAATCTTTTTCAAATCTCTCGCGGACATCTCGCAGTCGCGCATTATCTGAGCCGGAAGTCCGCGACCGATTGTCCCAACTGCATGCACTCTTCTATTTGGAGCGAACGGAAAGATCACCGGCCCACGGAACGTGGGTCTGGTGGATCGCTTGGCTCGGCGATTATTTCACGCGAATCTTTAATAGCCTGAAGAATATCTGCGGTGGTAGCTTTGGTTTTTATACCGGGTATAGCAAAAGGCGATCGAGAAGTTCTATTGAAGGCAATCGTAAATGTTTCACCTCCACGCCTTTGGATAATCACATCTTCCTCGCGTGCGATGTTAAGGATCTCGGCAAAACGCTGTCTTGCTTCCGAATAAGTATAGACCTTCATGATTTTACTCCATAATCTGAATTCCATTTTTTCTTGCAATTTCTCTCATCTGCCGATCTAGTGTCAATAAGGGGCTGCGTTGGTTAAGAGCGCATTCCAAAAAATAGGCATCGTATGCGTAAGTATTGTGCTGCATTGCTATCTTCAAAGCCGCCGCAATATTGATCCGTCGCAGATCAACTGGAATATGCTGTATTGCATCCCAAGCCAGAACAGCCTCGTTGGCCAATAATGTTCTTCGTTTTACCATGGCAGTCAATGCATTACCAATTTCAAACGGTAACACTTCAGGTGCGACCAGATCATGGCCTTCAGTAAGGCTTATGATTAATTCTTTCTCGGGCTCGTTTAAAGCCACCGCAATAAAAATGTTTGTATCTGCAATAATTTTCACACGTACAATTGTACTCCTGCATTCCATTATTGTCAAGCGGAACGTTAAGGCCGAAACGCAAAGCAGAGGCAGCATCGCCGTCTGCATGCCGTGAGAACGTCCGCAGTGATTTCTGGGGGCATCTTTGTTCTACGTTTCATCTAATCGGGAAGAATATAAAGAGTTGTCCAAGACTCAATCCTAAACGAAAAAAGGAGGCAATATGAAATTCTACAATCAGTAACATCGGTATTACTGCAGTGTCGGGAGGCGATTGTTAGTGGCGCTGTGGTAACGGACATCTCTTTCTCCCTTCCATTTGGTGAAGAGCATAGTCCCAAACCGGCAACTGTGTTGTGCGAATAGGCCAAGCATACGGATTGACTTTATATTGCCAAGAAGTATTTTAAAAACTCCCTTCCCCGATATCTTCCAGGGATAGTCGGGGCACATAGATATTACGATCGTCGATTGAATCCAGGCATCCTCGATCCCCCTTGACCCGGATGGCGGACCGTGTTAGTTTTTCCGGGAAGGAATCAATTTTAAACACGGGAAAGCAACCTCAGCGTGAAAATTTTAGTCTGTATCAAACAGATCCTCGCCCCGGAGCCTGGGGAATTGTCCGATCGGCCTGAAATCAAGGCCGGGGATGAGGCTTCTTTCCCACTCACGATGCCGTCGCCCGACGACAACTGTTACCGGTTTAATCCTTTCGATGAATACGCCGTCGAGGAGGCCCTGCGCATTCGGGATTCTTTTACGGGCGTAACGGTTGACGCCCTGTCCCTGGGACCGGAACGCTGCCGGCGGGTGCTGCTGAGGGCGCTGGAGATGGGGGCGAACAATGCGACCCTCCTGCACCTCGACCGCCCCGCTCCCCTCACGCCTTTTGAAACCGCGTCCATCCTCGCCGCCTACCTCCGGGACAAGGCTTACGATCTGATCCTCACCGGCGTCATGGCCGAAGACGGCATGCATGGACAGACGGGGCAGCTTATCGCCGCGCTGCTGGATATGCCCTGTGCCACCGCCGTCATCAGCGAGCGCCTCCTGGCTCCCCGGGGGCCGGTCTATGTCGAGCGGGAGGAAGACGGGGGAGAAAGAACCGCCTATGAAATTGATCTCCCCGCCGTCCTGACCATCCAATCGGGCATCAACCGCCCCCGCTACCCTGCCCTGTCCCATGTCCTGCGGGCCCGGACGCAGGAGATCGCAACCCTGGATGCGGCCCCCCTCCTCCCCGCCGCCCGGGAGCGCATCGTGGGTGTTTCCCGAATGGAAAGTTCCACAACCTGCACCTTCCTCGCGGGCACTCCCGCCGAAAAGGCCGGGCAATTTCTCGATTTTTGCCGGCAGAGGGGATTTCTTACCCCATGAAAGCGGGCATAGTCGTCATCGCGGAGATATCAACGGACGGATTGACACCGGCCAGCCGAGGAGTAATATCCTTTGCCGGACTCCTGGCGGAGGCCGCCGGTGAAGACATGCTGGTACTGCTTCCCGGCCATTTCCCGGATATAAACCAACCACCATGCCGCGGCGCGGGCGCCGTGCAACATGGAAATCCCTCCTCTGGCACAGGAGAGTTGGGGGGGTGGTCACATAAAGAGGCCGAGGAGATCGCGGCGGCAGCAGGATGCGACGCGGCCGTTCTGGCCGGCGATCACCTGGCTGCCTATAGCGCCGAGGCATGGATGGCCGCCCTGTCCCCCCTCTGCCGGGAGATAGATCCCCGTTTCATCTGCATTCCCCATACCTCCCGGGGCTGGGACTACGGACCGGGCTTGGCTGTCCGTTTGGAGGCGTCCCTGATCGGCGCCGTTGAGGGCTTTCGCCGGCAAGGAGGGAACTTCTTCTTTAAGCGCTCCTTCCTAAAGGGGCAATGGCAGATGGAAGTACTCCCTGACAAACGGCCCGTTGTCCTGACCATTCTGCCGGAAGCCAAAGGGACGGAAGCAGCGCCGCACGCAACAGAAAGGCCAGCGGGCATGAGGGGCCGTCCACCTCGTGTCTCTTTCCTCTCCGGGCCGGCCAAAGATCTCCGGACCAAAACGCTGGGGAGACTGTCGGCGACGGAGACGGCGTATGATTTTTCCGAGGCCGAGGTAATTGTCGCCGCCGGCAAGGGAATCGGGGCCGCAGAGAATATCGACCTGATCAAACGTCTGGCCGGGATTTTTCCTAAATCGGCGGTCGGTTGTTCCCGG
>Ga0209749_1001805_pt1 | contig 16834 bp, 18 predicted proteins | sample EPASupsiteSAE347_FD_187267 | JGI IMG/M metagenome (GOLD analysis project Ga0209749, IMG submission 187267) | Bioremediated contaminated groundwater from EPA Superfund site, New Mexico - Sample SAE3-47 (SPAdes) (version 2) | ecosystem: Environmental > Aquatic > Deep subsurface > Groundwater >... | reverse complement strand
TCGAGAATCCTTTTGATGAGGTGATATTCCTCGATCAGCAGTTCCGCCGATTCCGTGCCCATAACCGTCGCCCCTTTTTCCATCAACCGGACCAGGAGCCGGTGATTCGGGCTGCCCTTCCTTGCCAATTCAGCTACGATATCCTGTTCTTTGCCACATACGGGCAGGCCGTCCTGATACAAACGGGTTTGGGTGTAGACAAGAGAAAGTTTGTCAAGAATGCTTTCCACGTCAGTCCAGAATTGCGCGACAAGATTGATCTTTCGCCGCCAAACCCGTTCTCCCAGCTTCTGAAGAGTCACTTTTCTGACCGATTCGCTGAGGGCTCCCATGTCCGTTTGGGTGTGGATAATAGGAAAATATACAAGGTTGCGTGGGCTCATTGAGATTCCGATCCAGGTCAGGAATATGGGTGAATCCTCAGGAGGCAGGAACTATGACTCAGTAAGTCGCTGGAGGCCGTCACTGTTCTATTCCGATTCCTAAGCGGTTACGAATATGGGTTCATCTCTATGGAAACGCTTCCATATTTATATGGTATAGGTTCCACTATGCCAAGAGTTTCCGGAAACGTTCGGCGTGGTTCAGTGCTGGATGGGGCGATTCTTATCGACGGTTTGCATCTCCGTCCCGTATAACTGTTTCGCTGATGTTTTGCATGAACCATACCCAAGGTATCAAAAATAGAGCTTTGCCACCGGCAATACAATACTGAATGAATTGCTGTTTTGTACGGGGCGAAAACTGTGGTTTTGGGGGATGAGGACCCTGATGGACTAAGTGGAGTCGTCATTCTTCCTTTTTACCGGTCAAGGAAAGGATTCATCTCTTAAACCTTATCGATAATCCCCCGTCAGGGAAAATGCCGCCCAGTAATATGGGGCCTCGTACTTTTTGTCTTGCCGAAGGTACATCTGGGCCCTTCGGAGGGATTCCGCCTTCTCCAGTGTCTTCAGGCCCTCATAAAACCGTCCCATCATCAGGGCCGTCGCCTCATCGTTCACATTCCACAGACTCGCCACGACCGTGGGAGTGCCCGCATACATAAACGCCCTTGGTATCCCCATCATCTCGTCGCCCGCCCGGACCCGGCTCATCCCGCTCTGACAGGCGCTCAGGGTTACCAGCGAGGCGTTCAGCTCCAAGTCGAAGATGTCGCCGGCCGTCAGCCTTCCATTGTCGAGGCCCTCGGGGCTCAACAACAGGGCGGAGTTCAACGGGCGATTCGGATCAAAGACACCGTGGCTGGCAAGATGGATCGCATTGTAGGCCCCGCATCTGGATGTGAAAGTCCTCTTTGTCGCCTCTTTCCCGATCAGGGCGGTGGATCCGGGATAAAGGCTTTTGATCGCCTTCACTTCCGCCACGGCAAAGGGGATCTCCAGGTCCTTATCCCTCAGATCGGGATCGCCCATCGCCAGGATGCCGCCGGTAAAGGCCTTCCATTTATCCCGGCAGAACTTCAGCACCGTGGCGGAAGGAAGATAGAAAAGCGTGTAATCTTCCATCAGGTACCGCCTGCCGTCCGTCAGAGCGGCAAAAGGCACGTAATGAAGAACACCGTGAGGGATAATGCCTACCCTTCTCTTCCCCTTCAGAGAGGAAACGATCGGCTTAATCAGGATATCATGGAGTGATAACCGGGAATATTGTTCGACCTGCTCCGCTATCCGGGACGCATCTCCCGTATCCCCTCTGTCCACTACGGTCGCCATGTTATGCCCGTCCACCAGAACCTCCACCGTGTTGCTTACCAGATCGCCCTGATCCGTCCTCACGAGAACCCGGTGGATGCCGGGGGGGATCTTCCACTTCACTGAGTAGCCGTAAACCGTTTTTTCTTCCCCGCCCGGAATCTCCTTTTCAAGCAGGTCTCTCGTAACATGGGTCCGGTTGCCGGAGGTCGTTTCCACCTCGTCAATGGAAAGGAACAGCGGCAGATTGTTCTTTACGTACACCCGGTAGGCGATCTCTTCGCCATGCCGGAATCGCTTGGGTGCGATCTCAAGCCGGACCCTGGAGACGGCCCGGACATTTTTCCGCCCTTCGAGGCGGCCGCCGGGATCTTCAACGTGCCCGCGAAGCTGGATGATCTTTTGGGCCAGGACAGAGATGGGGATCTCTATCCTATGCACGGATACCGTATCGGATGCAACGACCCATACCGCCATCCCCTCCCGCGTGACATGATATTCAATCAACGCGGTGTCCTGATCCAGCATGGCCTGTATCTCTTTTACGGAGAGCGTTTTCACCGCCGTCAGCGAGGCCAGTTCGGTGTCCCGCTGTTCAATCTCATGGGAGATACCATCCATCTTCTTGACAATCAGAACGCTTCGCTCCCGGGAGGGGCCAACGGTCTTTTCATCGAGTCTTGTGAACTCGGCTTCCGCGGCCTTTCTCTCCGCCAGCAATCCCTGGGTGCGCGGATCTTTCGCCTTCAGTTCCTTGCCGGCCAGAAGATCAAGAAAGGCCCTTGACCTTGCCCTTTCGGCATAGGCCAGGGCCTCGCCGGCGCGCCCCTCCTTCAGCAACAGATGGATCATCCGGTCGTAGATCTCGCGCTGCTTGCCCATAAAACTGACCTTGTGGGTTTCCCTGGTCAGCCGGGCCCTGACGCCCTCAAAATAGCCGATCATCTCTCCGCAGGCCTTGACGGCCTCGGCGTTCATCCCGGCCTGTTCGTAAGCCCGGGTCAGTTCGTACAGAGCCTCCATCTTGGGAAGTTCCTCTTGAGTGCTGAGAGGGGCGCTGACGCCCCAAAGTACGCCCGCCCCGGCTTCCCGGCGCTCATAGGCCTCCCGCAGGCGGGGGATGGCCTCCCCGTAGCGGCCGAGCCTGCTGAGAGAGCTCCCCGCAATGAGCTGGCACCTGATATAACCCACGCTGACGCCTCCCTCCCTCTGTTCCATGATCCGCCGGGCGTCGCTCTCGAATAGTGCCTGCTTCGCTATCTGACGGCCTTGCTCAAGAAAGGCTTTCATAGCGGCGATCCCATTTAAACTGTATTCAAGGGCGTCCTGATAGAGACCATACCGATAGGAAATATCCGCTGCCATGGGAAACTTGATGACTCCTATGGCGGCCCACTGGGCCGTCCCTTCGGGGGCGTCATAATACTCCGCAAATGAGGTTCTGATATAGACACTGATGGATTCTCTGAGCCCTGACTGGTCGTTCCTGGCGGCCTGCTCCTCCATGCGCGCCAGAAGATCGTTGATTGATTTTGTTCTTTCCGCGGCCTTCTGCTTTTCCATCACCTCTTTCTGAACCTCTTCCGCGGGCTTGATCTCCTTCATTGCCTTTCGCCGGTACATCTCCGCCGTCCCGGCATCTCCGATCGACTTGTATTGCGCCCACAGGTAGCCGTAAACCGTCGATTTCTGCCGCTGATACCAATCTGACTTGATTTTCCGCGCCCACTCGTCTCCTCCGAAGATCTCCTTGGCGTCTTCGTTGATTTCCGGGTAGAAATATTCGTCGGGATACTTTTCCGGTCCCAGCCGCTCCCCCTCTTCTATCCAGTTCAGGGCGCGCTCCGCATATTCGATGGCTTGGGAGTAGTTTTTAAGATTCTGGTTATAAATATTGCTGACACGAAGGGATTTTTCTATCTGTTGGGGGACGTTCCCATCCTTTTCGGCTTTCTGAATGGCCCCCTTGTACTCCTCAATCAGCTCGGAGTATTTTCCTCTGTTCATCATATCCTGATAATGGAGTTCCTGATCGGACCAGGACTTCATCTTCAGCGACCGCCCCATGCCGGTGATCTGCGTGGGCGTCACACAGCCCACGATCAGGGAAGTAACAAAAAGAAGGGCGATCCCCCGGTTCTTCATCAAGGCATGCATTGGTGTCCCCTCCCCCAAAAGCGGGGCCCCGCTCTTTTTTGAGAACTGGGTCTCGATAATGCCCCCATGACCGTCCGCGATCAAATCTAAAGTGAAGCGAGAGAGAAAGTTGCTTCTACGTAGATCAAGAATAGGGAAAACAATCTTATATGTCAAGGAGATATTGGCGCAAGCCCTTTTTTAGAATCACCTTTTAGAAAACAAATATAAATATCTCATCTGATACTTGACAAAACTCTTGCCGTTAATTATATTCTGATTCAACTGACGATTCTGACTACATGGAATGCATTTGAATAATCAACGCGAGGCGAAGGAAATGGTTAAAGCAGATATGAAGAAGGAAGCCTGCTGTGTATCCGCAAGCGGGGTTACGAGTTGCTGCCGCGTCGAAGCGCTGATCGGCGTCGATGAGCGGGGGCAGATGGTCCTTCCCAAGGAATTGCGGGACAAGGCCAATATCAAGGCCGGCGACAAGCTGGCCCTCGTGAGCTGGGAAAAGGATGGGGAGGTCTGTTGCCTGTCCCTGATCAAAGCCGACAACCTTGCCGAGCGGGTGAGGGAATTTCTCGGCCCCGTCATGAGAGATGTGATGTGAGGTAAGCCAATGATGAAAGTATGCGCAAATGATTCGCCAAAAAAACAGGTCCTGCTGCCCATGGCGCCCCTTGCAGCCGGCGCGGCTTCGGACAGCCAGACCGAGATGAGCCCGCCCCGTCTGGAGCAGGCGTTTGTAACCGGTTCGGTGGCAGGTCCTTCGGGAAGGATTCCCCGGGTTTCGTCAGCACTGACATGGTGCGACCGCTGGGGTGCGATCAAGGCGCGCTGGGGAGTCGGCAGGATGCATTATGCCGTCGATCCGGGCCTCTACGCCCTCGGATCTCCCGATGACGGTTCCCCTGTCCTCGCTACGGCCAATTACAAGATGAGCTTCGACTGCCTCCGGGAGGCCCTGCCGGGACGGGATGCCTGGGTCCTCGTTCTCGACACGGAGGGGATCAACGTCTGGTGTGCCGCCGGCAAGGGATCCTTCGGAACGGAGGAACTTGTCCGCCGTATCACGGCCAGCGGTCTGAAGGATATAGTGAAGCACCGCAATCTGATCCTGCCGCAGCTCGGGGCTCCCGGCGTAGCCGCCCATCTGGTCAGAAAGCAATCGGGATTCAAGATTCATTACGGGCCGGTCCTGGCCCGGGACGTCGCCGCCTATCTCGACGCCGGCCTCCGGGCGACAGGGGAAATGCGGCGGAAAACCTTCCCCGTACGGGAGCGCGCCGTCCTCATCCCCATTGAGCTTGTCGCCACTCTAAAGCCCGCCATGATAATTATTCCCATCCTGCTGCTCATCAGCGGTTTTGGCGGGGAAAGGGGATTCCTTCAGAACATGGCCCAGGACGGCATTTTTTCGGTCCTTGCCTTTTTATGCGCAATTTTGTCCGGCGCGGTCTTGACTCCCCTGCTGCTCCCCTATCTGCCGGGACGCGCCTTTACAACAAAGGGTATCGTTATCGGACTGCCGATAGCCGTCGCCCTGATCTATGCCTGGGGAGGCGATCTCCATGGCTGGCGGGACATCCTGTTCGGAGGGTCATGGCTGCTTTTGATTCCGGCCTTTTCCGCCTATCTGGCCATGAACTTTACCGGTGCCTCCACGTATACATCGCTTTCCGGAGTGAAGCGGGAAATGCGCTGGGCTTTGCCTCTGGAAATCGGTGCCGGTCTTTCCGGTTTTGCCGCCCTGTTGGTCTCTCGTTTTATTTAAGGAGGATGAAATGAAAAATTTGATCTATCTAAGGGATGTGGTCACTTTAAGGCTTGACAGAGATAAATGTTCCGGTTGCGGTATGTGCCTGGAGGTCTGCCCCCATGGGGTGCTGGCGATCGATGAAAAACGCGTCCGGTTCCGGAATCGCGATGCCTGCATGGAATGCGGGGCCTGTAGTCGCAATTGTCCCGTCGGCGCCGTATCCGTTGAGGCCGGGGTCGGATGCGCTGCGGCGGTGATCAACGGGATGCTGAACCGGCAAAGCGCTACCTGCGGTTGTTTCGTCGATCCGAAAAATCCGTCTGGGGGCAGGGCAGGGGGAACGTGTTGTTCTTGATCGGGACGGCATTTAATCTTTCCGATCATTAACCAATGAAAAATTACTTTCGTCTTGGTTCGTGATCGAGAAGGTGTGCAAGAATCATCGGTTTGTTGAATCGCTCCGCGATTTCGCCCAGGTATTTTTCCTGCTGCTTTCTTTCAGAAAAATCAGTCAGAATTGATTAAATGTAAAATATCTGAATATTCAACAAGAGGTGAAAAATGGTTAAAACAGATCAGAACAAGGCATCCTGTTGTGTGACCGGAAGCGGGGTTACGAGTTGCTGCCGCGTCGAAGCGCTGGTCAGCGTCGATGAGCGGGGGCAAATGGTGTTGCCCAAGGAATTGCGGGAGCGAGGGAATATCAAGGCCGGAGATAAACTGGCCCTGATCAGTTGGGAAAAAGACGGCGAGGTCTGCTGCCTGACCCTGATCAAGGCCGACAATCTTGCCGAACGGGTCAGGGAATTTCTTGGCCCCATCATGAGCAATTTAGGAGGAATAGGAAAATGAAGGCAGAAGAAATCAGGAAGGCCGTGCGGGATCGTTATGGCGACATCGCCGTTAAAGCGGGGACATGTTGTCTGCCGTCGGCTGGGTGTTGCGGGGGTGAACGCCTTGTGGAAAATATCAGTTTGGGCGTCGGCTATCGCCCTGAAGACCTCCAGGCCGTTCCCGAGGGGGCAAATCTCGGTCTGGGCTGCGGCAATCCCGTGGCCTTGGCCTCGCTGCGGACGGGGGAAACGGTCGTTGATCTGGGGGCGGGGGCAGGTTTCGATTGCTTCCTCGCCGCCCGGGAGGTAGGGGCGACGGGACGGGTCATCGGCGTGGATATGACTCCCGAAATGCTCGACAAGGCGCGGGCGAATGCCCGGAAAGGGGGGTATCGGAACGTGGAATTCCGTCTGGGAGAAATCGAGAATCTCCCCATTGCCGACAACACGGCGGACATTATCATTTCCAATTGCGTCATCAACCTTTCCCCGGACAAGGGACGGGTCTTCCGGGAGGCCTTCCGGGTCCTCAAGCCGGGGGGCCGCCTGATGGTGTCCGATATCGTCCTGCTGAAGGAACTGCCGGCGGCATTGCACGAGTCTGTCGCCGCTTATACCGGCTGCGTTGCCGGGGCGCTCATGAAAGGCGACTACTTGCAGAAGATTGCGGCGGCGGGCTTTGGGGATGTGCAAATCATCGCCGAGACCCTGTTCCCCATGCAGGAAATTGTCGATTATCCGGCAGCGCGGGAAGCCGGCGGCGATGGCGATACCCGGAAGGCAATGGCGGAGCAACTGGCAACTTCCATCGCCAGCATAAAAGTCGCCGCCATCAAGGCATAGGCAGACAAAAGAGCGACATTATGAGGTGGATATATGACAAGCGACGATCTTAAGAAATATTGCGAAAAAGGCGTGGCGATAGGCTTCACCCATGCCCTACCGATTCTCCCGTCCAGCGTGGTCACCGCGCCCTGGGTCCGGCTGAAATGCCAGTTCGGTTGCGACGGTTACGGTATGAGCCACTGCTGCCCTCCGAACACGCCAACGCCCGAAGAGACGCGCAAGGTCCTTGACGCTTACGGGCAGGCCATCCTCTTTCATCTCGAAGCGCCGAAGACTCCCGACCGCGGAAAACATACTCATCAATTGCTGACATCGCTGGTCGAACTGGAAGGGGAGATTTTTAAAGAAGGGTATTACAAGGCCTTTGTCTATATCGCCGGCCCCTGCGGTTTATGCAAGGAATGCGCAAAACTGAAAGGAACCCCCTGCAATTTGGGGCACAAGGCGCGGCCCTCCATGGAATCGTGCGGAATCGACGTTTACCAGACGGCGCGGAATAACGGTTTTCCCATCCAGGCGCTGAAAGAAAAGACGGAAACGCAAAACATATACTGCCTGATGTTGGTGGAGTGATCAAGCTTTCGAAAGCAGTGCTACAAGGCTAACCGGTCGTCTATATGTGCCCCATTCCCTTTTGCCAACAAAAGGGGATGGGGCATCTGGGAAGGAGATGAAAAAGATGACAGCGACAGCCGGACGGCCGGTTTGACACTCGTTGCCTGGGGGTTGTGGGTTCTCGCGGGGGTTGTACGCTAACTCAGCTTTACAGAAAAACCATGATCAAACAATTTTTTCTTTCGGCGTATCTTTTTTCGCACCCCTCTCGTCTAAGCTAATAAAAGATATAGAAGGAGGTTTAAAATGGAAAGGATGTTTAGCTCAATGATGCAAGGGTTCCTTACCGGCATGTCGGAGGAGAATAAGGAGAAGATGGCAGCAATGTGTCCATGCGGCAACATGAAGGATATGCCTGAAGTGGATAAAAAGGCAATGATGGAAAAGATGAGGTCGTGCTGCGGTGACAAAATGGGAATGATGTCCTCTTTTATCCCGGGTGCGGCAGCGGCGAAATAGAAGTTAATGATTAGCCTGCAAATCAATGGATAGAGCCGGAAAGAGTTAGGGGGAGGAAAAGCTATGTGCGGGTGGTGTGGAGGGTCTTGGCCCGTATGGGCATGGTGGTGGGTAGTGCCGCTCGTGGGTATTGCCCTGTGCGTAACGATGTGCATGTTTTTTAAGTCGAGACTAGGCAACCGGCGTTTCTGCTGCTTCGGTGGTGTTGGCACCCATGATCTTGAGGAAATGAAAAAGGAGATCGGTAAACTGAAGGCGGATATGGAAAAATTTAAGGAAAAACAAGGGGAATGAGCATGGATGATCGAACAAAAAAATTAATTGCCGTGGGAGCATCCGTAGGGGCAAATTGCCACCCCTGCCTGGAATATCATGTCGGCAGGGCGCTGGAATTAGGCATTGACCGTAGCGAGATCATGGAGGCGGTGGAAGTCGCCAAAGGCGTCAGGAGGGGAGCAACAACCAGCATGGACAAACTCGCCTTGAAACTTCTGGGTAATGATCTTCCTCAGCAAGCATGCAATAGCCGCGACGCTTCCTGCTGTTGCTCATAACAATAAAATGATATCGTAAAGAAATGAGATCGTGAGGATTATGATGGAAAGTGCGGAAATACGATTTCAGCAAGTCTATGACGAGTATCAGGGAAAGGTCTGCCGCTATCTGACGCGGATGGTCGGAGAAAACGAAGCGGAAGATCTGACCCAGGAGGTATTTGTAAAAATCGGTCTGGCATTGGAAACCTTTCGGGGTGAATCCAGTTTGTCCACCTGGATCTATCAGATTGCGACCAATGCCGCCCTTGATAAACTTCATCGCCCATTTAATCGTCGCGCAGGTGAAAAGCTCCTGCCTGTGGAAGCCATCACGGAAACCAAAGAAGATGAGAACATCTGGACGGGTGAGTTGACGGCTTCCACGGAGCAGCGGGTCATTCGCCGGGAAATGAACGGCTGCATCCGGGAAATCATTCAAATGCTACCCGAGACATACCGATCCGTCATCGTCCTCAGTGAACTGGAGGGCATGAGCGACCCGGAGATCGCCGACATCCTCTTATTAACCCTCCCTGCTACCAAAATAAGGCTGCATCGCGCCCGGGCGAAGCTCAGAAAAGAACTGACTAAGGCTTGTGTCTTTTACCGTGATGATCGTCAAGAGTTTGCGTGCGATCGGAAGCCCCCTCATTCAGATTAAGAGCTTGTTCCCTGCCGGCTGTTAGATCTTCAGATTGGGCAGGAAAAAACCCGCGATGATGACGCCGCTGATGACCACCGCCCAGAGTATGTATTTCAGCATTTTCCGGGAATCCAAGTTTGCCCCGGTCTTAGTGCTCGAAAAGATAAAACCCAGCACCACAAACGTCATGATGACAATGGCCCCATGCGTCGTCCAGTGATGCCCCAGCACCGCTTTCATCGTGCTCATGACGGCGCCGTTTGTCTCTTTCAAGACCAGGATAACGGCATTCAACAGGCTGGTGACAACCAGCGACAGACCAAAACCGGCCGTGTACTTTTCCATCTTTGTATTCATCATGGTTCTTACCTCCCCATAAGTCCCATCGTGACGCCTTTGCCGATGATCCCGCCGGCGCCTTCCATGAAAAGACCGATTAAAATGATCAGCGCGGTGATCCCGAGAACAAGATTTCGGTTCTTCTCTTCCGCAAGAGGAACATTTCTATGGACGGCGATCGGCAGATACATGCCGAGCATCAGCATCAGAAAAAAGACGTGCTCCTTGACCTCCATGAAATAATTGTGCGCCCATGCCCATTGCCCCGCTTTGATAATTTCCCGGTCAGGGCCGTAATGGACCACATACCAGTAGCCTCCGAACAGATACGAAAGGACAATCAGCATGGCCACAGCCAAGCTCAACTTCCTGATTCTTGCCACATTTTTTTCACTGACATTCAGGACATCCACGAATAAGGCGACAGCCAACAGGATGCCCAGGACGCCGAATCCAACATGCAACATCATTTGTCCTTGGATCAACATCGTTTCCCCCTTTCCCGGCAGTCATGCCGAACAGTTTTTCTGTGATCCTCAAGTACGCATAAATAAGGTCACCCTCCCTTGTTTTGTTTGATATAGTATACTTTTCTATTCTTAATTCGAGCAGATTCCCATATATCACTAAATCACGTCGCCTTATTCGTACAACTCATGCCGGGGCTGGTTCTGAAACCTTGATCAGTCCTTGAAGCTTCTTCCCTTCCAGAGCATGTAAATAGCCGGGTAAATGACCAGTTCGAGAATTGTGGAGGTGATGACGCCGCCGACCATGGGGGCGGCGATCCGTTTCATGACGTCGGCCCCGGTCCCGTGGCTGAACATAATGGGGATGAGACCCGCCAGGATCACGCTCACCGTCATGATTTTGGGGCGGATCCGTTTGACGGCCCCGTACATGACGCTCTCCTTAAGGTCGGCCAAGGTCTGCATTTTCCCTTCTTTTTTCCACTTTTCATAGGCCAGGTCAAGGTACAGGAGCATGACCACCCCGGTCTCCGCATCGAGGCCGGCCAGGGCGATAATCCCCACCCACACGGCGATGCTCATGTTGTAATTGAGGAAATAGAGGAACCAGAAGGACCCCACCAGGGAAAAAGGAACGGCAAGCAGGACAATCATCGTTTTAACCGTTGATTGCGTGTTCAGGTAGATAAGAACGAAGATGATGAAAAGGGTCAGAGGGATGACCAGCTTTAGCCGTTCATGGGTCTTAGTCAGATTTTCATATTCCCCGCTCCAGGTGAGCCGGTAGCCTTCGGGAATCTTGAGCGTCGCCGCTTTTTTCTTTGCCTCCTCCACGTAGCCGCCCATGTCCCGGCCGGAAAAGTCAACAAATACATAGGCGGTAAGCAGTCCTTCTTCGCTTTTGATGGCGGTGGGGCCCTTGACGACCTTGAAATCCGCCACCTCGCCCAGGGGGATCTGCGTAAGCGGCGGTACTGTTGCCATTCCTCCTGCGCCGGCCGGCGCCGCCGCGGGCCGGTTGGCCATCATGACGGGCACAAGGACCCGCTTGAGCTGCTCCACATCGTTGCGCAGATTCCGGGGATAGCGGACATTGACGGGGTACCGCGCCCGCCCCTCTACGGTCACCGTCAGGTTCATGCCCCCGATGGCCGCCTGGATCACCTCGCCCACGTCATCCACGGTGAGACCATAACGGGCCGCCTCTTCCCGTTTGATGGCGATATCGAGGAAGTAGCCCGTCGTCACTCTTTCCGCATAGACGCTCCGGGTGCCGGGGATGTCCTTTAAATGATGTTCCAAGGCGAGACCGATCTTTTCGATTTCTTCAAGATTCGGTCCCAGGATCTTGATCCCGACAGGCGTCCGGATGCCCGTAGCCAGCATGTCGATGCGGGCCTTGATGGGCATCGTAAAGGAGTTGGCCACCCCGGGGATGGTCAGGACGTCATTCATCTCGTCCTTAAGTTTTTCCACGGTCATGCCTTTACGCCACTGCTCTTCCGGTTTCAGATTGATGACCGTCTCGAACATTTCCAGGGGCGCCGGGTCCGTGGCCGTTTCCGCCCGCCCGGCCTTGCCGAAGACCTGGGCGACCTCGGGGATTTTTTTCAGAATCTCATCCTGCATCCGGAGAAGGTTCCCGACCTCGGACACGGCCGCCCCGGGCAGCGTGACGGGCATATAGAACAAAGTTCCTTCATAGAGAGGCGGCATAAATTCCGAACCCAGTTTCATGAACGGGTAAATCGTCAAGGCCATGATGAGGACGGCGGTAATGATCACCGTTTTCTGGAAACGGATGGCAAAATGGGCCACCGGTTCATAGAGCTTATGCAGGACTAAACTGATGGGATTCTTATCCTCGGGGCGGATCTTCCCCCGGATGAGGAGCGTCATGAGCACGGGCGTCAGGGTGACGGCCAGGAAGGAAGAGAAGAGCATGGCAAAGGTCTTCGTATAAGCCAGGGGTTTGAACAGGCGCCCCGCCTGGGCCTGGAGGGTGAAGACGGGGAGGAAGCCCACGGTGATGACCAGCAGCGAAAAGAAGAGGGATGGCCCCACTTCCTGGGCGGCTTTGATGATGACATCCGCCCGGCTCCCCGGCTGTCCTTCGTGTTCCCACTCCTCCAGCTTCTTGTGGGCGTTTTCCACCATGATGATGGCGGCGTCCACCATGGCGCCGATGGCAATCGCGATGCCGGAGAGGCTCATGACGTTCGCGGTGACGCCCAGGTAATACATGCTGATGAAGGCCATGAGCATGGCGATGGGCAAAGTAACGATCACCACCAGGGCGCTGGGCAGGTGGAAAAGGAAGATGAGGCAGACGACGCTCACCGCCACGGTCAGCTTGATGAGCTCCTCTTTGAGGGTAGCCATGGAGCGCATAATGAGATCCGAACGATCATAGGTCGTAACGATCTTCACCCCTTTGGGAAGACTCGGAGCGATGTCCCGGTTGATCTTTTCCTTCACCCTTTCTATTACGGAGAGAACATTTTCACCGAAACGGACAACCACAATCCCGGCGGTCACTTCTCCCCGGCCGTCCAACTCCGCGAGCCCTCTCCGGATTTCCGGACCGAGTTGGATCCGGGCCACATCCTTTAAATAGATTGGCGTTCCGCCGGGGTTCGCGCCCACGGCGATACTCTCCAGGTCTTGCAGACCCTTGATATATCCCCGCCCCCGGATCATGTATTCCACGCCGGACAGTTCGAGGACGCGCCCCTCTACATCCCGGTTGCTCTTTCTTACGGCCTCCATGACTTTCGTAATGGGAATGTTGTAGGCTGCCAGGCGGCTGGGATCGACGGTGATCTGGTACTGCTTCACAAAGCCGCCGAGGCTCGCCACCTGGGAGACGCCGGGGACGCTTTCCACGCCCAGCTTGATGATATAGTCCTGGATACTGCGCAGTTCGGAGAGGTCATGGCCACCCGTTTCATCGACAACGGCATAGGAGAACCCCCACCCGAGGCTGGTGGCATCGGGACCGAGGATGGGATTGACGTCGGAAGGGATCTTGTTCTTGACGGCCTGGAGGTATTCCAGGATTCGGCTTCTTGCCCAATAGATGTCTGTCCCTTCTTCGAAAATGACATAGATGAAGGAACTGCCTAAAAATGAAAACCCGCGTACTGCCTGAACCTTTGGGGCAGCGAGCAGTGTCGATGTTATCGGATAGGTGATCTGATCTTCGACAAGATCGGGGCTCCGCCCGGCCCACTCCGTGTAAATTATGACCTGCGTATCGCTCAGGTCGGGAAGGGCGTCGAGCGGCGTGTTCTTCACGGCCCAATAGCCCCAGACAATGGCCAGCGCCATCATGAGAAAGACGGCGAATTTATTCCGGGCACTCAATTCGATGATTTTAGCGATCATGGGGGCCCCAATAGTTTAAAAAATATCCATAGTAACTATTTTATATTAGACTTCTTTTTCGAAAAAAAAGAAAATGACGTCGTTGGCAATTTCATTGGCTTTCCATGTTCTGATCTTACATTTGGAAAGGTCGCAAGCCTCTGCCAATTCTTTACGGCGAATCTCATCCCATTCGGAATCAAAAAATTTATGTTGATAGAATACAAGAAAATCTCCTGTTTTTAATGAACTGAAAATTTGTTTGACTTCGCAGTGTTTAACTTGTTCTGCCTTGCATTTTTTCGGTTCTAATCCGGTATCCGGGTCAAGAAACACTATTTTTTTCTCTTGAATCTCATCCAACAGCTTACATAAATTATCTGTAATAAGCTATTTGGAAAACTTTTTTAATCCCTCGACTCTCGTCGTTTAGGAGGTGCATGATACCACCCCATTTCACAAGATCCCTTTTATCAGCATACCATTTGTCTCTCATTTATTACTCCACAACTCCTGATAGAGGGCCTTACGTTCATCATGAAGGCCGGACATCAATTCATCCACAGAACAGCCCGATTGCCTAACAATACGTTGGATCTTCTTACGGGCTTCGTCAAGATCGAGACCCTTCATAGATATAACAATGGAATTTCCCATGGGGATCATCGAAACGATTTGTCCTTCCTCAAGAAGCATCATATCTCTAATTTTTTTGGGAATGGTTACTCGGCCACGAGATTTTATTTTTATCGATAGTGATTGCATAAGTCATCGTCTCTTTCAATTATTCGAACAAATGAAATCGATTCAGAGCGGCTTTGTAAAAAGCTCCAGGTGCAAGGCAGGATATTCCTGAGGAGTGAGTCGTACTTTTTGCGTACGTCGCAACGACGAAGGATGAAACCGAACGCAGCAGATGGACTTTCCCCAGAACCGCACACAATTACTTTCCTTTCAGTGGCTTCACGCCTTTGAGCTGAGCCTCGGAATCGATGAGAAAATTGGCTGCCGAAGCCACCCGGTCCCCGGCCTTGAGCCCCCGCAGCACTTCCACGGCCCCTTCGGCCCGTAGGCCGGTGCTGATCTCCCGGGGTTCGAAGATGCCGTTCCCCCGGTCCACATAGACCACTTGGCCCTTGCCCGTATCAATGACGGCGGAATCCGGGATGGACAGCCGCCGGCCGAGGCCGATCCGGATCTCCACGTTGGTGAACATCTGGGGCTTCAGTTGGCCGTCCGCATTGGGCAGGGTCAGACGGACCTTCGCCGTTCGCGTTTCGGCGGCGATGACGGGGTAAATATAGTCAATCCGGGAAGACCACTGCCGGCCCGGAAAATAGCTGAGGGTGACGGACACGGGCTGACCGACGCGGACAGCGGACAGCTCATACTCATAGATGTCGGCGATGATCCAGAGACGGGAAAGATCGGCCACATCGAAGAGTTTTTCCCCGGGCATGATCCGCATGCCGGAAACGGCCATCTTCTGGGTGATGTACCCACTGACGGGACTATAGAGCGTAAGGGTCCGGACGGGCTTCCCCGTTTTTTCGATCCGTTGGATCTGCTCGTCCGAGATATCCCAGAGCCGCAGGCGCTGCCGTGCGGCAGCGAGGGTGGCCGAGGCGTCTTTCGCCAGCATTTTCTGCAGGTCCGACGCGGCATCCGGCAATCCGTCCGGGGCCGCATGATCGTGGCCGCCCTGAGTTTTTTCACCGGTCTGCCGACCGGCCCATTTCAGGGTGTTGAGAAATTCCTGCTGAGTCGCCAGCAGTTCGGGACTGTATATATCCGCCAGGGGTTCCCCTTTCTTCACATAGCGCCCCGTATAGTCCACGTAGAGTTTTTCGATCCATCCTTCGACCTTAGCGTTGATCGTGGTCTGGCTTCTTTCGTCCGTTTCGATCCGTCCGACCGTGCGGATGACTTTCTGCAGGGACTTTGCGGTCACCGTAACGGTCTTGACGCCGATGCGCTGCATCTGCTCCGGGGAAAGTTCGATCTGGGGAGCTTCTTCTACCGCTTCCCGGTCGGCAGCCGCTTTGGGCTGCGGGGTTGCAGCAGCCTTGGGCTGTGGGGCAGCGGCTTTGGGCGGCGGGGCGGCGGGCGGCGCCGTGTGCCCGGTATGGCCCTGGGCGTAAAGATTGTGGGGCGTCAAAAAAAAGATTGCCGCTGTTATCAATACAGTAAAACCTGTAACAGTCCTTGAGGATCGGTTCACTTTTTTGCACCTCCCGATGTCGCTTCCAGACCCTGCGTGATCGCATGGAGTCTCGCCATGGCCTTCTCCCTTTCCGTAAACTGCACCCAATACTGGTTCTCGTACTCCAGAAGCGCTTTGACCCGTGAGAGGATCACAATGGCCTCCGTCTTGCCTGTGGCATAGCCCGAGAGGGCCGAATCGACATCCTGGGTGTTTTTGGGGATCAGACCGTTTTTGTACAGGTCCATGAGCTTGTCCGCCGATTTGACCATGGAAAGATTATCCCGGACGGCGGCGTCAATCATGAGCTTGGTCGCTTCCAGTTCCTGCTTGGCCTGCGCAAGGGCGGCTTTGGCCTCCAGGACGGCCGGTTCCTGTTTCGTTTTGTAATATAGGGGGATATTGATCGTTGAGGCCAGGCCCCACATGTCCTTGTAAATGCCCGTCCGGTTGAAGTAGCCGGCGTTCACGCTGAAATCCGGGAAATAGTCTTTTTTGGCCAGCATAACCCTGGCGTTGGCGGCGTCGATCATCTTGTTCCGGGACTTGATTTCAGGCGAATGCCGGAGCGCCGTTTCCACGGCGCCGTCGGCTTCATGGAGAAAGAGCCGATAGGGAAGATTTGCGGGCGGCCTTCCCAGCGGCGCTCCCCCTTGCCGGCCGATCGCCGATCGCAGCATGGCCTCCAGGGACTGAATCTTTTGACGGAACATGGCCTCTTTTTCGAGGAGCATGTATTTTTCCGTCTGGGCCATGAGAACTTCCTGCTGCATCGCCTTTCCGGTGCTGTACCGGGCCAGGGCCTGGTCTTCGATGCGGATAAAAATATCCTCCCGATTCTTCAGGAGATCGATATTCTTGTGGGCCAGAAAGAGATCGTAATAAAGTTCCGTCACCCGGGAGACGGTCTTGAGCTTCAGAAGACG
>Ga0209749_1001804_pt1 | contig 16836 bp, 11 predicted proteins | sample EPASupsiteSAE347_FD_187267 | JGI IMG/M metagenome (GOLD analysis project Ga0209749, IMG submission 187267) | Bioremediated contaminated groundwater from EPA Superfund site, New Mexico - Sample SAE3-47 (SPAdes) (version 2) | ecosystem: Environmental > Aquatic > Deep subsurface > Groundwater >... | reverse complement strand
ATTGTGACCTTACTGGCTTTTTTCCTGGTCCTGTTCATCGCCCTGATCACCCGCGCCTTTCAGTTACAGGTCCTCTCGGGCCAGACATTAAAGACACTGGCAACCAAACAGCACGTAAAGACCCTCCAGATCCAGCCGGAGCGAGGTATCATCTTCGATCGCAATGGTGAAAAACTCGCTGCCAGCGTGATGGCCGATTCGGTCTGTGCCGATCCTTCAAAAATAAGAAATCCCCAGGATGCGGCTGATAAACTGGTCCCCCTGCTCGGGCTTGACCGACAAACCATGATCAAGAAAATCTCCAACACCAAGAATTTCTGCTGGCTGGCCAGAAGGATCCCCCCCGAACAGGCCAGGCAAGTGGAAGCCTTAAATGTGGAGGGGATATTTCTGATCAAGGAGCCAAAACGTTTCTACCCCAACGGAGAACTTGCCGGCCATCTTCTCGGTTTTGTAGGGCTTGATTCCACAGGACTTGAAGGGCTCGAACTAAAGTACGAGGATTATCTCAAGGGCGTTCCGGAAACGCTGGCCTGGGTTCGCGATGCGAAAGGGAAAAAACTCCAGCCCCAGGCCGAAAAGGCAGCGGCAGAACAGGCATCCAGCTATCACTTGATCCTGACCATCGACAGCCGGATCCAGCACCTGGTGGAAACACAGTTGAAGGAAGCCGTAACCGATAAGGGAGCAAAAGGCGGTTACGCCATCGTTATGGATCCGCGAACGGGGGAGGTTCTCGCCCTGGCAAATCAGCCGAGCTTCGATCCCAATTTTTTCATCAGCGGCGGTCCCGCCACCGGCAAAAACAAAGCAATAACCGACAACTACGACCCCGGATCAACATTCAAGCCGTTTCTGGTCGCCGCCGCCCTCGAAGAAAAAACCGTCAAGGAAACGGACCGTATTTTTTGTGAGAACGGCAGTTATGTCATCGCCAACAAGGTAATCCATGAAGCCCAGAGAAAGCGTCACGGCACTTTGACGGTTCGCGAAATTATCAAATATTCCAGCAATATCGGATCTGCAAAAATTGCCGAACGTATGGGAGCGGAAAAATTTTACTCCTATATAACCAAATTCGGTTTCGGAAGCAAAACCGGGATCGACCTGAACGGCGAGGCGGCGGGCCTACTCCGCCCCTATAATAGTTGGACACGGGTGGATCTCACCAGAATCGCCTTCGGGCAGGGGATATCCATTACCCCCATCCAGCTCATCACGGCCCTTTCCGCCCTTGCCAATGACGGCGTGCTGATGAAGCCTTATGTCATCAAGGGGATCGTTGACCGTAAAGGTCAGATCGTCAGGGAATTCCGTCCCACCGTAGTCAGAAAGGTCGTATCCCCGGCCACGGCAAAGCGAATCGCTTCCATAATGACCGATGTCGTGGGGGCGGCAGACGGCACCGGGAAAAGGGCCCGCATTGAAAATGTAAATGTCGCCGGCAAGACGGGGACGTCCCAAAAATTCGACTTCGCCCGTCATGTCTATTCTTCGGAACGGGTGAGGACTTCCTTCATGGGCTTCTTCCCGGCGGAAGCGCCCCAGATTGCCATTATCGTAGTTCTCGATGAACCCCAGCGGGACAAGTGGGGAGGCGTCGCTTCGGCGCCGGTTTTCAAAAACATCGGCGAACAGATCCTGAATAGTTACAAGACCAACATCCGGGATCAGCACCGCATCGAGGAAAAAGACCTTGTCCCCCCCAAAAAAGAAACTTTGCAGCTTGTATCCACTCCTCCTGCCCTTACCCGACCGGAAGGAATGGAAAACGAACCGCAGGAAGCTATGATGCCTGACTTTCGGGGGTTGACGATCCGGGACGCGCTGAGAAAAGCGAAAGGAAAGAGCATCGAGATCAAGGTCGTGGGCAACGGATGGGCAGTAGCCCAGGAGCCTCTGCCGGGGGTTCCCCTGAGCACTTTCCGATCCTGTACCATTACCTTTCAAACGGGGCAATAAGGGGTCGGCGTGGAACTCTCAAACATCCTTCAGGACATAGAGATAGGTCAGCTTCATGGCAATGCCCACGGGCAGGTGTCCTCGATCTGCTATGATTCACGAAAATGTGAAGAGAATTGCCTCTTCGTGGCTATCTCCGGGTTGAAGACAGACGGGCACCATTACATCCCGGAAGCCCTGGACAGGGGAGCGCGCTTTATCCTTCATGAGCATGATTTCACCCCTCCCGACGGGATTACGGCAATTCAGGTCGGGGACAGCCGCCGGATTCTCGGCGTCCTGGGAAAGAATTATTTCGGCCATCCTTCCGCGGGGCTTTGCCTGATCGCCGTTACGGGAACCAACGGAAAAACGACGATTACCTACATCCTGGAATCCATCATCAAGGCCGCCGGATTCAACCCGGGAGTCTTGGGAACGGTGAATTACCGCTATGGAGGGACGGTTATGCCGGCCCCGAATACGACGCCGGAATCGTTTGACATGCAGCGCATCCTGCGGCAAATGGCAGATGCCGGAGTCAGCCATGTCATCGCCGAGGTTTCTTCCCATGCCGTCGATTTGCAGCGGGTCGACGACTGTGATTTTGATCTCGGAATCTTCACCAATCTTTCCCAGGATCATCTGGACTATCATGGGAACATGGAAAGCTATTTTTCGGCAAAGAAGCGCTTTTTTACCGATGTTCTTCCCCGGTCGCAAAAGGATAGCCCCATCCGGATGATCGTCAACGGGGATGATTCCTGGGGGAAAAGATTGCTCGGCGAGGTTCCCCTGCCTGCTTGGAGCTTTGGTATCGAAACGCCGGGTGATATACACGCCGAGAGCTTCGCCCTTACGCCCCAGGAAACGGAAGCCCTGGTTTGCCGGCGCGGCGGCGCCTTCCGGATATCTTCCTCTCTCATCGGACGGCACAATCTCTACAATATCCTGGCCGCGGCGGCAGGCGCCCTCGCTCTCGACATCCCGGAGAGGGATGTCATCACCGGCATCGCCAACCTTCACAATGTTCCCGGACGTCTCGAAAGGGTCAATCTGCCCGGAGAACCGGACGTCTTTGTGGATTACGCCCACACGGAAGACGCCCTGGAAAAGGTCCTTCAGAATCTCTCGTCCTTTCAAAGCAACCGCATCATCACCGTCTTCGGCTGCGGCGGCGACCGGGACCGGGGCAAGCGACCTCTCATGGGCAGGGCGGCGGCGACCTTAAGTGATCTTACCCTCTTGACATCCGACAACCCCAGGTCGGAAAATCCCTTGGATATTCTTAAAGAAATCGAGGCGGGTGTGGCGAAGGAAGGGATCAGAAAATTTCCGGAGGAAGAACTGCAAGGCAGGTTCCCGGAGAAGGGCTACACCGTCATCCCGGACCGGAGAAGGGCCATTGAAAAGGCGATCAGCATTGCCGAAAAAGGCGATATTGTCCTTATCGCCGGCAAGGGACATGAAGATTACCAACTCGTCGGCAAGGAACGCCTGTTTTTTGACGATCGCCTGATAGCGAGGGAGGCCCTGGGCAGGACCAGGAGCGAAAAGGGGAATCAACCATGAAGACCACGCCCCAATTCTCCATGCATAACGTCCTTACCGCAACGGGAGGCACTCTCCCGGGCGGTCTCACCCACGAGGGCATCCTGTTTGAAGGGATTGCCACCGACTCCCGCCAGTGCGCTCCCGGTAATCTCTTTGTCGCCTTGCAGGGAGAAACCTTCGACGGGCATAATTACCTTGAGCAGGCCGTTCAAAAAGGCGCTGCGGGACTCCTCGTCCACCGCTGGACGGAAAAGACGCCGCAAGATATTCCCGTGGTACTCGTACCCGATACCTTATGGGCGCTGGGAGACCTGGCCCATTTCTGGCGCCGGAGATTTTCACCTACGATCCTTGCCATTACGGGATCATCGGGAAAAACCACGACCAAGGAAATGGCGGCGGCCATTCTGGGGGGCAGCAGAAATATCCTGAAAACTGAAGGTAATTTTAATAATCTTATCGGCCTCCCTCTGACCCTCTTTAACTTGGACAAAGATCATACAATGGCCATTGTGGAGCTGGGAACGAATCAGCGCGGTGAAATCGCCCGGCTGACAAGGATCGCGGCGCCGGAAATCGGTTTGATCACCAATATCGGCCCTGCCCACCTGGAGGGCTTTGCAAGCATTGCGGGGGTTGCCGATGAAAAAAAAGACCTCTTTTTAAATATGCCTCGTTCGGGAACCATTATTATCAACCATGACGACCCGTTTCTCCACAAGTCCGGAGACGCCTGGAGGGGGCGCTGCGTCTCCTTCGGATTAAAAGAAGGGGCCGAGGTACGCGCCGAAAGAATCACTTATCGCCAGGATCGGGGAACCAGCTTTACCCTCCACGTCGGGGAAAATCATCAGGAAGTAGTCATGCCCATAGCGGGCGAACATCAGGTTATGAATGCCCTTGCTGCCGCCGCATCCGCCTGGGCAGCCGGCGCGACAATAGCGGATATTGGCCGGGGACTTACCAATTTTTCTCCCGTTCCGGGACGGATGGAAATCCTCCCCTTGAGCAACGGGGCCTTTGTGATCAATGACACTTACAATGCCAATCCTGCTTCCGTGGGAGAGGCGCTCAAGACCCTGAATAATCTTAGAGGAAAGGGCCGCAGTGTCGTTGTCCTGGGGGACATGCTCGAACTGGGGGATCAAGAGGAGATCTGGCATCAGGAAATCGGGGGCCTTCTGGCAGACACCGGAGTGGACAGGGTCTATCTCCGGGGAAGGCTTGCCGGAGCGACGGCAGCAGGGGCCTCGAAAAAGGGTTTGCCGGCAGCAGCGGTCATCCTCCGGGATGATCAGGAAGAGATCGCGAGAGACATTGTTTCCTATGCCAAAGACGGCGACTGGATTCTCGTCAAGGGGTCACGGAGGATGAAAATGGAATCCATCGTGGAAATGATCGTCAGTCGGGTCGGGAGGGCACGCAGATGATCTATCATCTTCTGTATCCGCTGCATACAACCTTCTCCTCATTCAATGTATTTCGCTATATAACGTTTAGAACGATTTATGCGGCCATAACGGCGCTTGTGATCTGCTTTATCCTCGGCCCCCGGCTAATCCGCAGGCTCCAGGAGCTCCAGATCGGCCAGTCGATAAGGGAAGACGGCCCGGAGAGCCATCTCTCGAAGCAGGGAACCCCTACCATGGGGGGGCTGCTGATCATCTTTGCCGTGGTGATTTCCACTCTCATGTGGGCCAATCTCACCGTCTGGTACATCTGGCTGGTAATTCTGGTCACCGTCAGTTTCGGATTGATCGGATTCGTGGACGATTACCGGAAGATCGTAAGCAAGAGCAGCGGCGGCATCTCGGGAAAAGCAAGGCTGGCGGCGGAAATCTTCATTGCCCTTTTTGTCAGCATCGTCCTGTATATGAAACCGGGGTTCACATCCAACATCACCATTCCCTTTTTCAAGACCGTCCTGCCCAATCTGGGCTGGGCGTATATCCTGCTTGCCACCTTTATCATTGTCGGGGCCGCCAATGCCGTTAACCTTACCGACGGCCTGGACGGCCTCGCCATCGGCCCGATCATCATCTGCTTCATGACCTATCTGTTTTTCGCCTACTTCGCCGGAAATATCAAGATCGCCACCTATCTTCAAATCCCCTACGTATCCGGAACAGGGGAACTGGCGATTTTCTGCGGCGCCATGGTCGGGGCCGGCCTTGGTTTTCTCTGGTATAACACCTACCCCGCCCAGGTATTCATGGGGGATGTGGGGGCCCTGTCCCTGGGCGGCGCCTTGGGAACCCTGGCCCTCCTGACCAAACAAGAGATTCTCCTGGCCATCGTGGGCGGGATCTTTGTCCTGGAAACCTTTTCCGTCATCTTTCAGGTGGGCTGGTTCAAGATTTCCAAGGGCAAGCGTATTTTCCGGATGGCCCCTCTGCATCACCATTTTGAACTCAAAGGATGGGCGGAACCGAAGGTGATTGTACGTTTCTGGATCATTTCCATCCTTCTGGCCCTGGTGGCCCTGAGTACCCTGAAATTGAGGTAGATAAGCTTCATGGATCTGAGAGGAAAAAATATCGCTGTCATCGGGTTAGCCAAAACCGGCCTGGCCACCACTGACTTCCTGCTCCATCGCGGGGCGCGGGTGGTCGCCACGGACGAGAAACCTGTCTCCCCATTAGACGGCGACCTGCGGGCGGCAAGGGTTGTTCCCCATGACCCCGGTATTCTCAAGAGTATCGAGCTCGTTATTCCCTCTCCCGGGGTGCCGCCGACCAACCCCATTCTCAGGGAAGCCGTCCGGCAGGGGATCCCGGTATGGAGTGAAATCGAGCTTGCGAGTCGTTTTCTCAAACCCCCGATGATTGCCATTACGGGCACCAACGGCAAGACAACGACCACCACCCTGATCGGTCATATCCTGTCCAAAAGCGGCAAGAAGGCGTTTGTCGGAGGGAATATCGGCGCCCCCCTGATCGGCTATGTCGACGGGCCGCAGGAGGATGATTACGCCGTTGTCGAGGTAAGCAGTTTCCAGTTGCAATGGATTGAAAGTTTCCACCCCGCCGTGGCGATCCTTTTGAACGTAACCAGTGATCATCTCGATTATCATGGCTCTTTCGCCGCGTATCGCCTCGCAAAAGAAGGTCTCTTTGTCAACCAGTCCGCAAACGACATCGCCATCCTGAACGCCGATGACCCGGGAACGGAAGACCTTCAGAGGCGATTAGCCGCGAGGACGCTCCTGTTCAGCAGCACCCGGGTTGTCGCCCGGGGCATCTACAGCGACGATTGCCGGCTGGCATACGCCCCTTCCCCCCTGGAGCGAGAAACATATCCCCTCGACATGATTAAGATACCCGGCCGGCATAACGTCGAAAATGTCATGGCCGCTCTCATGGCCGTCAGAAGCTGCGATTGTGACCCCCTGGAGATCATTGCCGCCGTCGAAACCTTTCCCGGTATTTCCCACCGCATCGAATACGTGGGAGAATATCGCGGACTATCCTTCTATGACGACTCCAAAGGTACCAATGTCGATGCCGTTTACCGAGCCCTCGACACCTTCTCCAAACCCGTCGTCCTGCTCATGGGCGGCCGGGACAAGGAAGGGGATTTCAAAGCCCTCCTCCCCGTCCTCAAAGAAAAAGTTAAGCGTCTGATCCTTTTCGGCGAGGCAAGGGACAACATCGGTTCCATTATCGGCGGGATCGTCGGGACGGATTATTGCCCCACCCTGCAAGCGGGCATTGAGACCGCTGTTGCCGCATCCCGGCAGGGCGATGTAATTCTCCTCTCCCCGGGCTGCGCCAGCTTTGATGAGTTCCGGGACTATAAGGCCCGGGGGCAGTTTTTTAAAGATAAAGTAAAGGCGCTCGCTCATGATTAAGTTCGATACCACCAGCAGAAGTCCGGATATCATTCTCCTCATCGTCACCCTCATCCTGGTAACCGTCGGGACGGTAATGATCTATAGCTCCAGTTCCATTATGGCCATGGAGCGCTTCAAGGATGGGCAGTTTTTCCTCAAGAAACAGATGTTCTTCGTCCTCATCGGCCTGGCGATAATGATCCTGATGACGAGAATACCTTACGAAGAATTGAAGAAATTTGCCTATCCCGGGGTGCTCATCTCCCTGCTCCTCCTCATCCTGGTCTTGATTCCCCATGTCGGGCTTAAGGTCGGAGGCGCCAAAAGGTGGCTAAAGTTGGGAATTTTTTCCTTTCAGGTATCGGAACTGGTCAAAGTTACCACGGTCCTGTTTCTTGCCCACTTCCTGACCCGCAAGGCCGATCATCTCAAGGAATTGACGCGCGGGATCGTCATCCCCATGTCGATCACCATGCTCATGGTGGGAATGATCGTGATCGAGCCCGATTTCGGCACCGCCGCAATTATCACCGCAATCATGATGCTCATGCTCTATCTGGCCGGCAGCAGAGCCAGATACCTGGCCGGGCTCGTGGCCATGCTCATCCCGGTCGGGGTGTTCGTACTCTTCTTCAAGAGCTACCGGGTGGAGCGGCTCATGACGTTTATGGATCCCTGGAAGGATCCCCTCCATTCAGGATTTCAGATCATCCAGTCCCTCATCTCTTTCGGGTCCGGGGGAATAGGCGGCGTCGGCGTGGGAGACGGCAGGCAGAAACTATTTTATCTCCCTGAACCCCATACGGACTTCATCCTTTCCGTTATCGCCGAAGAAAGCGGTTTCATCGGCGTGGCAATCATCATCTTCCTGTTCGTTGTTTTTGTAATCCGCGGCTTTTTTATCTCTTTCAAAGCCCCGGACATGTTCAGCACCCTCCTCGCATCCGGCCTGACCATGGTCATCGCCCTGGAGGCATTTATAAATATCGCCGGCGTTATGGGACTTATTCCCCTGAAGGGACTGGCTCTGCCTTTCCTGAGCTATGGGGGGACCTCCCTGATTATGAGCCTCACGATGGTGGGCATCCTGTTGAACATATCGGCCCATGAAAAGTGACGGCTTCGCAAAAAGTAACCGCCGCCGTCACCCCGGCGAAAGCCGGGGTCCAGAACATCGTGAAAATTCTGGATTCCGGGTCAAGCCCGGAATGACAGAAAGTGGCTTTGGGATCAGGAGGGGCCGGTGAAAATCATGATTGCAGGGGGGGGTACGGGGGGCCATCTTTTCCCCGGTATTGCCATCGCCGAGGCCTTTCTGAAAAGGGAGGGAGGAAATGAGATTCTCTTTGTGGGCACCGACCGGGGTTTGGAAAAACGCGTCCTTAAAGAACTGGGATATCCTCTTGAAACCCTGGATATCGAGGGAATCAAGGGCCGTTCCTGGAAAAGCTCCATCCGGGCCGCATTCAAGATACCGGGAAGCATGATGCAGGCATATAAGATAATAAAAAAATATTCTCCTGATATCGTCATTGGCGTGGGCGGATACGCCTCCGGACCGGCGGTTCTGACCGCCCATTTTATGGGAATAAAAACAGCCGTCGCCGAGCAGAACGCCCTGCCCGGAGTGACAAATCGCATTCTCAGCAAGTTTGTCGATAGAATATTCTTGTCCTTTCCGGACCGGGGGAAGTGGTTTCCCGAAGCGAAGAGCGTGGTCACAGGCAATCCGATCCGCGCTTCCTTTGCCGCCGCCCCGGAAATGTTTGAAAAGATTGAGGGGAAACCCTTTCAAATCCTTATTTTCGGCGGCAGCCAGGGCGCCCATGCAATCAACATGGCCGTCCTGGCCGCTGCCGCCGAATTGGAGGGTTCAAGGGAGAAGCTGAAATTCGTTCACCAGACGGGAGAAAAGGATGTCCGGGAAATCAGGGACGCCTATAAGAAGCTTAATATGAACGCCGAAGTTCATCCCTTTATCATGGACATGGCAAAGGCCTATCGGGAGGCGGAGCTGATAATCTGCCGGGCCGGCGCCACCTCGGTCGCCGAGATAACCGCCCTGGGCAAGGCGGCGATTTTCATCCCCTTTCCTTTCGCCATTCATGACCATCAGACAAAGAACGCGGAGATCCTTGTCCATGCCCAGGCCGCAATCATGATCCCGGAAAAGGATCTGACCGGCCGTCATCTGGCGGATACGATTGAAAAACTTATCGCTCATCCCGCATTAATTGAGGATATGAGTAATAAGTCAAAGGCATTAGGAAATTTCCGGGCGGCCGAAGACGTGGCGGAGGCCTGCATAAAAATGGGACACGGGGTCAGACTTACTTATTGACATTTGGCATCAAATGTCAATAAGTAAGTCTGACCCCGTATAAAAGGTGAATATTATGACAGATACGAGAAGAATAGACAGCATGCGGCACAAGATCAGAACGGTCCATTTCGTCGGCATCGGCGGGATCGGCATGAGCGGCATCGCCGAGGTGCTCCTGAACCTTGGCTATGGGATTACCGGATCGGATCTCGGGCAGACGGACATTACCAAGCGCCTGACCTCACTTGGCGCCGTCATCCACAAGGGACACCATGAATCCCATGTCGATGACGCCGACGTCGTCGTAACCTCTACGGCCGTCAAAAAGGATAACCCTGAGGTTATCGAGGCCCACCGTCGAAATATACCGGTGATTCCCCGGGCGGAGATGCTGGCGGAACTTCTCAAAATGAAGTTTTCCATAGCCGTTTCGGGAAGTCACGGCAAAACAACAACAACCTCCATGATTTCTACCGTTCTGGCTTATGGCTGTCTGGACCCGACCATGGTCATCGGGGGGAAATTGGCAAGCATCGGCAGCAACGCCAAGATGGGAGACGGTGAAATCATTGTGGCCGAAGCCGACGAAAGCGATGGTTCCTTTCTAAAGCTGTCCCCCTGTATCGCCGTAATCACCAACATTGACCGGGAACATCTCGACCATTACCGGGATATCGATGAAATCAAAGACGCCTTCCTGCAATTCGCCAACATCGTCCCCTTTTACGGCGCTACGGTGCTCTGCCTCGATGACGGGCATGTCAAAGAGATTCTCCCGCAAATCAAGAGAAAGACCATCACCTACGGGATGGCCTCCCCCGCAGACTACCGGGCTACGGATATCATCATCTCCGGGGCTTCGACAACCTTCACCGTCTGGTACCGTGAACAGCGCCTCGGCGTTGCCGTCCTCAATGTTCCCGGAATATTCAATGTCTACAATGCCTTGGCCACCATCGCCGTGGCAAGGGAAATTGATATGGATTTTAATACCGTTGCCGATGGGCTTAAAACCTTTACCGGGGTGCACCGCCGGCTGGAGGTGAAAGGGACGGCCCGGGAAGTGACCGTTATCGATGATTACGGTCATCACCCGACGGAAATCCGGGAGACCCTGGCGGCAGCAAGACATGTCTGGAAGGGCAGAATGATCGTAATCTTCCAACCCCACCGCTATACCCGGACCAAGGCGCTGTTCCAGGAATTCATCGAAGCTTTCCCCGACGCCGACACCCTGATCATCACGGATATTTATGCGGCAAGCGAGCAACCTATCCCGGGGGTCCATGCCGAGATCCTCGCCGCCGCGATCCGGGAACGGGGTTCCAAGGAAGTTTTTTATATTGCCGATTTTAAGGACATTATTGATAAGCTTCTCGCCATCGCCGGGCCTGGAGATGCCATAATCACGCAGGGGGCGGGCACGGTCTGGAAAATAGGCGAGGAGTATTTGCAAAGGGCAGCCCAGGGATGAACGAATCATTTCGCGAGGAACTGAAAAGATTGATGGGAGGGGCGATCTTCTTTGATGAGCCCCTGAGCCGCCATACCTCCATAGGTGTCGGCGGTTCCGCTCAGGCCCTCGCTTTTCCCGGCAACAGGGAGCAACTGCGCGACCTGTTATCTTTGCTCGGAAGACAAAATATTCCCTACGTTCCCGTTGGCAACTGGACCAATCTGATCGTAAGGGACGGCGGTTTCCGGGGTGTCGTCATCGGCCTCAAGCACATGAATGGTTACCAACTTTCCCAAGCTCCCGCCGGGGATCTTTTCTTGCAGGCCGAAGCCGGAGCGTCCCTCTCCGACCTGGTCAATCTGTCCGCATCGGAAGGACTGACGGGGCTGGAATTCTGTGCCGGCATTCCGGGAAGCGTCGGCGGCGCCGTCATCATGAACGCCGGGGCCTACGGCCGGGAGATCAAGGACGCCCTTGAGGAGCTGGCCCTTATGGATGCCCGGGGAACGGTTCGTACCTGGCCGTGCGGGCAACTTCAATTTGAATATCGACACTTTGTCCTGCCGGAGAAAGACGCCGTGATCCTGGGGGCCACCTTCCGTCTTTCCCGGAGCAAAAAAGAGACTGTTAGAGAAAAGATCACTGAAATAAGGAGAATGCGCAAGGAAAAACATCCTCTGGAATACCGGAGCGCCGGATCTGTCTTCAAGAATCCCGAGGGACAGCCGGCGGGCAAGATCATCGACGAACTGGGTCTGAAGGGTTTACGGATCGGGGGGGCAAAGGTATCGGAAAAACACGGTAATTTTATTGTAAATATGGGGGAGGCAAAAGCAAGGGATATCCTTGATCTGATCCGGACCATCCAGGAAAAAGTCCTCAAGGAAAGAGGTATCCGTCTGGAAGCGGAAGTAATAATCATCGGAGAAGATTTGTGAAGAACTGGTTTAAACGCCGGGCCAAAGGCAACAGCTACCGCTATGAGGTCCGGAAGCATCGCCTGCGCAGGCGGGCAAGGGCAACTATCAAGGAGGTCCTGACGGCAGCGCTGGCCTTATCGGGGATAGGCATCATGGCAGCGCTGCTGATTATCGGCTACCTTTATCTGATCTCTCATCCCTACTTCGCCATCCGCGAAATTACCGTCCGGGGCTGTAAGGAGTTGACGGAGAAAGAGATCCTCTCCCTGGCCGCCGTCAAGACCCGCCAGAATATTTTTGCCTTAAGCCTTGGGGATGTGCAGAAACGGGTCTTGGTCAACCCCTGGATCAAAGATGCTTATGTAGGCCGAGAACTCCCCAACCGCCTGATTATCGACCTGCGAGAGCGAACAGCCGTATCTTTGGTAAAAAAGGACAATAGTTTTTATCTCATGGACATCAATGGCGTCACCTTCAAAAAACTCGAAATGAACGACGAGATGGATCTGCCCATTTTAACGGGTTACCAGGGAACGGACAAGGACGCTCAAATCCTCATGGGAAGGACCCTTGACCTGCTCCGGTATCTTTCCGCGGCCACAGATTTCCCGAATATTAAAAATGTATCTGAAATCAACGGCAACGGGCGCTTTGGACTTTCCGTATTTACTAACACAGGTTTGTGCCTGCATTTGGGATTCGACAACTATGAGAATAAATTCAGGCGTCTCCCTCCCGTGATGGTCGATCTGGAACGCAGGTATCAGAAAACAGAACACTTGTATATTGACCTGAGCGACCCGGTTAAGATAACGGTGCAGCGTCGGGATATCCTGCCGCCTGCCGCTACGTCGGGGGCCAGGAAAGAATTCAAGACATGAAAAGAAAAGGAAAAAGGGAGACTTTCATGGCTAAAAAATCAAATGTGATCGTTGGGCTGGACATCGGAACCACCAAGACCTGTACCATCATCGGCGAGATCACGGATCAGGGCATCGATATCATCGGCATCGGTTCCAACCCTTCCGAAGGACTGCGCAAAGGGGTCGTGGTTAACATCGACAGCACCGTAGAGGCAATCAAGAAGGCGGTCGAAGAAGCCGAACACATGTCGGGGTGTGAAATCCACTCCGTCTACGTGGGCATTGCCGGCGGACATATCAAGAGTCAGAACAGCCTGGGTATCGTCGCCGTTAAAGGCCGGGAAGTCGATGACGAGGACGTCCAGCGGGCCGTCGAAGCATCAAAGGCCATCGCTATCCCCATGGATCGGGAAATCCTCCATACTTTGCCCCAGTCCTATATTGTTGACGAACAGGATGGCATTCGCGATCCTATCGGCATGTCCGGCGTTCGTCTGGAAGCGAAGGTGCATATTGTAACCGGGGCCACGGCATCCATCCAGAACATCGCCAAATCGGTCAGCCGCGTCGGTCTGGACATCGATGAGATCGTCCTTGAGCAACTTGCCTCCAGCGAGGCGGTCCTGAGCAATGACGAAAAAGACCTCGGCGTGATCATGCTTGATATCGGGGGAGGAACGACGGACATCGCCGTTTTTGCGGAGGGCAGCATAAAACATACGGCCGTTTTGCCCGTCGGGGGAAACTATGTAACCAGCGACATCGCCACGGGTCTCCGCACGCCGGCCACAGAGGCGGAAAAGCTCAAGATCAAATACGGCTGCGCTTATTCCCCTCTGATTCCCAAGGATGAAACCATCGAGGTCCCCAGCGTCGGGGGACGGGAACCGCGAGAGGTCTCGCGCCAGATCCTTGGTCGCATTATCGAACCCCGTATGGAAGAGATCCTTGGTCTGTCCTATAAGGAACTCGTCCGCTCCGGCTATGAGGATCTGATGGCCGCGGGCGTCGTCCTCACCGGCGGGGCATCCATCATGGAAGGCATGACGGAACTGGCCGAACAGGTCTTCAATATGCCCGTACGCAGGGGATGTCCCATAGGAATCGGCGGTCTGACCGATGTCGTCAACAGTCCCATTTACGCAACCGGGGTGGGACTCATTGTTTATGGCAGTAAAAACATTTCCAAAGAAACCCTTCGGAGAGGGGAAGGCAGTTCCTTTGGCAATTGGTTTCGAAGAATAAAAAAATGGTTTATTGAATTCTTTTAAGGGGAGGGAAGAACATGTTTGAGCTAACGGAATTAACTTCAGCAAGCACGGCAAGGATCAAGGTGATCGGGATCGGTGGGGGCGGAGGAAATGCGGTAAACACGATGATCGCCTACAGTCTCCAAGGCGTCGATTTTATCGTTGCCAACACCGATACTCAGGCCCTCGGAGCGTCGGTTTCTCCTACCAAGATCCAGCTCGGCGCTGAGGCGACAAGGGGCCTCGGGGCAGGGGCCAATCCCGATGTGGGGAAACAGGCCGCCATGGAGGCAAAAGACAGACTCAGAGAACATCTGGAAGGGGCCGACATGGTGTTCATTACCGCCGGTCTCGGCGGTGGTACGGGAACGGGAGCCGCCCCGGTCATTGCCGAGATTTGCAAGGAACTCGACGTCCTGACGGTGGCGGTGGTCACGAAACCTTTTCAGTTTGAAGGGAAGCGCCGGAATTATCAGGCGGAAGAAGGAGTCGACGAATTACGGAGAATCGTCGATACCCTGATTGTCGTTCCCAACCAGCGGCTGCTGAGTCTGGGGGGACGCAACCTGTCTCTCCTCGAAGCCTTCAAGAAGGCCGACGACATCCTCTATCACGCCGTCAAAGGCATCTCCGACCTCATCATCATCCCGGGTCTGATCAACCTGGATTTTGCCGACGTGAAGAACACCATGTCGAGCATGGGCCTGGCCATGATGGGAACCGGAACGGCCAGCGGTGAAAACCGCGCCATCGAAGCCGCCCAGCGGGCAATCTCTTCTCCGTTGCTGGAAGACAACAGTATTCAGGGAGCCCATGGAGTACTGCTCAATATCACCGGCGGTCCGGATATGAGCCTTTTCGAAGTCAATGAAGCCTCCTCGCTGATCCAGGCGGAAGCTCATGAAGACGCCAATATCATCTTCGGCACCGTCATCGACGAAACTATGGGAGACGAAATCAGAATCACCGTTATTGCCACGGGCTTCGAAGATCTGAACCGCAGGAAAAACAACCTCGTGAATATGCCCGGCATGAACGGGCATAAAAGGGAAGACATCTCCAAGCCCGCTTATCTCCGGAAAGACAGGTCTATCGACCAGTTGCCCACGGTAAAAATGGGCATGATCGAAGACAACGACGATCCCGATCTCGAAATTCCGACTTTCCTGAGAAGGCAGGCCGACTGACGGGTCCGAATGTCCTGGGCAGTCAAGAAGAAATACAAGGAAATATTGAATCGCGAAGGCGGTTATGAGAAAAAGTTATGGGGAAACTCTTTAAATATCTGTTTAGCCTATCCGAACCGTTACCGGACGGGCATGGACAACCTGGGTTTTCAAACCGTATACTCCCTCTTGAATCAACATCCGTCCGTTCTGTGTGAACGCGTTTTCCTTCCCGACCCCGGGGACGAAGGTTTCTTCGCCCCGGGGCCCCTCTCCCTTTTCAGCCTCGAATCCCAGAAACCGCTCCGGGATTTCGATATCATCGCCTTTTCCATCTCCTTTGAAAATGATTATCCGAACATTCTTAAAATGCTCGATATGGCGGGTATCAAGCTCCTTTCCCGCGAGCGCGGCGAAGCCGACCCGCTCATCATCGGCGGCGGCATCTGCGTCACTATGAACCCGGAGCCATTGGCGGACTTCTTCGATCTTTTCCTCATCGGCGAGGCCGAAGAGATCCTGCCGGAATTTCTCTCAAACCTTCTCCCCGCCGGAAACTCCGAAGGCACTAAGCAAGACAAGCTTCTCAAGCTGCAAATGCACGTCCCGGGGGCCTATGCCCCGGCATTATACAGTGTCAGGTACGGAGTGGACGGACCGATCGCGGAGATGGTCCCTCACGACCCTTCCCTTCCCCGCAAAATCAGCAAGCAATGGGCGCGAGACATTCAGGCATTCGCGACGGAGACGGTAATCTCGTCGCCGGACACGGATTTCGGCACCATGTTTCTGACCGAGATCAGCCGTGGCTGTAATCGCGGCTGTCGGTTCTGCGCCGCCGGGTACCTCTATCGACCCAGCCGGTTCCGTAAACGGGAAAACCTGGAGAAGTCGATTACACGCGGCCTCACGTCGGGAAAGAAAATCGGTCTTCTCGGGACGGCCGTCTCGGACCACCCCGAACTGATAGACATCTGCCGGGATATTCTTTCCCGGCAAGGCAAGATCGGCGCTGGCTCTTTCCGGCTGGACCGGCTTACATCGACGCTCCTCGATCTGCTCAAAAAGGGAGGCATAGAAACCCTGGCCCTGGCTCCGGAAGCGGGCTCGCAACGGCTGAGAGACCTCATCCGGAAAGGCATCCAGGACGAAGACATCATCCAGGGGGCCATAAATCTTCTGGAGAACGGTTTCTTCCATGTCCGCCTGTATTTCATGATCGGCCTGCCGACGGAAACAGCAGATGATGTCGAGGCAATAATTGAATTAATCAAGCGCCTTGCACAGCTTTACCTACCGACGACGGGCTCGCGGGAAAAGCGCTTCCGAAGGATCACCGTCAGCATCAATCAGTTTATCCCCAAAGCGGGGACTCCCTTTCAGTGGTATCCGCTCGAAAACATCCAAACCATAAAGAAGAAAATCCAGAAGATTACGGTTGCCTTCCGGGGGCAGGGAAACATTAAAATCCTTGCGGACCCACCGAAAAGAAACTATCTCCAGACCCTGCTCGCCGCCGGGGACCGGCGGG
>Ga0209749_1001799_pt1 | contig 16929 bp, 20 predicted proteins | sample EPASupsiteSAE347_FD_187267 | JGI IMG/M metagenome (GOLD analysis project Ga0209749, IMG submission 187267) | Bioremediated contaminated groundwater from EPA Superfund site, New Mexico - Sample SAE3-47 (SPAdes) (version 2) | ecosystem: Environmental > Aquatic > Deep subsurface > Groundwater >... | reverse complement strand
GCTCAAATCCTTCATGGTTCAAAGAGCATGATGAATTGTTCAAAAAACAAACAGATGGCCTATTCTGGATAGAGTACACAGAAGAAGAATTTGCCAAGCGACTTTATGATTCCATTGGTTTCTTAGGACGGAATTTCAGATATCGAGATTCAGAAGAGTTTTTTGGTTTGAAGTATTTTATTCAGCGTTACATTTCAGCTGAAACTCTCAGGCTCGAATTTAAGTTCATTCACCGGTGTTTGGAGCAACTTTCAAATAGAAAAATCGAGTGCATAGTCCTCGATACAATGGGAATCGATGCAAGAATCAAAAGTATTTTATCAAATTATCACAACAGATATCATACAATTGGTTTTGCAGATTTGAGAGCTGTTTCCATTGATATGACTCCGATTTTTTCAGGTGTTTGCCGTTCCACTGATTCAGAGGCAATGAATATCGTGGAAGTTATCGATGAAGTGAAAGGGATATGCGGAGGCGAACTCAAAGTCTATACCGGGAATGGACACACAACAACAAAAATATCTGCTGGTATGGCATTCTTAAGTCACGGTGTTATCGCATGCGGGAGATTTAAGACCAGGACAACAAGAAATCTGGAAGAAGGAAGTATTCTTCGATTGAAAAAGAATATTATATTGTTGAATAAAATAGGAAAATTATTGAAAGATGAACCTGAACTTGGACGAATATTGGCTATGAGGAAATATGTTTATGTGGATAAGATGAATGTCAGAAAAATGGTTGAGGATCTTGGATATTTGATTCTAAAGAATGTTTCCAAGATGGAGTTTCCTATTGACAATATTTGCAATGCTGTTGAACGATCAAATAACTTGAAGAAAAAAGCCAGAATCGTAGAGGGAAGCAGGACAAGAGTGGAACCTGATGAAGCTGAACTGTTGTTAAAATCTGGAGAACTTATTCTTTGTATTGTTGGTATTTATCATCTCTTGAATGGATGGAATGGTCATGGGAGTCCGATCAATTTGTCGGATGTGAGGCTGATAAGACCTGCATAAAATCAATAATATAATTTAAAGTTCCGATGATGGGACTATTATAGGAACAACTTGTTTTTTAACCTATTTTTACTTACCAGGTCCGCATCCATGTATACAGCGCCGCCGATTGCGAACAAGGCGAAATTGCGTGCCCAATCCCTATACAAGATGTGTTAACCCATAATGTATACGGCTCTATATCTTATAAATGTTATGATGTACTGGATTTTTCAAGCCACTCCGCAAACTTCACGAGCGCCCTGTACCTGTGCGATAGCCTGTTCTTCTCATCCTCCCCCATTTCCCCGAACGTTTTGCCGTTCACCTCGAATATGGGGTCGTACCCGAATCCCGCGCTTCCCCGGCTCTCGTTTGCTATCTCCCCGGCCACTTCCCCCGTAAAAACCCGCGCCCTCTCTCCGGGGCGGCAGTAACCGATCACGCATTTAAAGGTAGCTTTCCTTTCAGTCTCCCCGTCCATGAGCTTAAGTATCCTGTTATTCCCGAGCGTATCGAACACATACGCAGAGTACGGACCGGGAAACCCGTTAAGCGCCTCTATGAACAGCCCGGAATCATCCACCATGACCTCCTGCTCAAGCTTATCCGCAGCCCACTCTGCCCCGAACACTGCAATAGGCGGAAGTTCATCCTCCTGCAGCTCAGGATATCCACAGTTGTTCTGCTCCACGGTTATGCCAAGAGGCGAGAGTATCTCCCTGGCTTCTTTCACCTTATGGGGATTACCTGTTACGAAGACTATATTTCTCATTGTATTGTTTTCTCCGGGCTATCGTCCTTTTCATGAATTCCCTGTACTCAGGGCTGTATTTCATCAGTATCAATATTATCGGGTAACGGAGAAAAAGGATAAGCGAGAATAATCCGATAGAGAAGCCGGCTATCAGGGCTATTTTTGAGTATAACGGAAGGCTGTTGAAATCGATCATTCCTCTACCCTTGCCACGTTCATGTTCTTCTTGAGCCCCATCGCCTCAGCTACAGATTCGCATTTGGTCTTCAGGAGGTACGCTATGGGTTTGAAATCGTATTCAGACATGGTCTCGTAATTCGCCATCCCCTTGCTTATTATCAGCGACGCGCTCCCGAATGCCTTAATAAGCTCAGGCGGCGCTTCCCTGAGGCATACCCCGATGGCGTTTGAGCCCGTGGTGAGCACCCTTTCCACCTTTTTATCAAGCCCGAGTTCTTCTACCTCTTCCATTGTAACATCGTTCAGTATCGGCGCGCCCCTCACCACAAGCGTGATCCTGCCACCGAGTTTCCGTATCTCCTCGAACAGCAGCGTATCGAAAAATATCTCACCGCAGTTGTCTGTCAGATATACCACATCCTCCAGCAGCGATCTCATCCTGTCTGTATCGTCCACGTCAAGCCCTCGCTCGAACTGCTTCATCACCGTCTCTTTTGCTATCTCCCTGTCGGCATCGAATCCCAGCACACCGAAATCAAACGAGTTCCCGATGATAGATACAAGCACGGCGCGCCTGAACGAGTCTTTCTCGGAGACGAAATCCCTTACAACAGGCAGGAGCTTTTTAGCAGCCTCGTTGCTGTGCTGTTTTTTCTCTCTGTATGGGTCGATATCGCCCAGCACCCTGTACGCTTCCCTGTGTATCTTCGTGCTGAGATGCGTCGCGTGGGCGCCATCGACCAGGTATTTCCGCAGCACCTCGATCCCGGCAAGCACAGCTTTTTTCTGTAAACCCACGTCGTTTGTAGATAGCTCAGCCTCGAACTGGACCCTGGACAATAAGCACGGTGCACATCGCGGATGGATCTTCAAGGTAAATCTCCTAGAACTCGAATAGTGAGCGCTGTTTTGTTTCTACCTGAGCTTTCTTCTCTCCCATTCCTCTTAACATTTCCCCCGTGACCCCGAAATCCGCCAGTATGCGCTCAACAGGCGGGAGTATCTGTTTACTGATATAATAATCAACGTCCAGTGGAAGGTTTTTCTCTATTGCATACTCAGGGTCCTCGGCGCGTTCCACGAACAGCCCGTTCCCGGCGAGGATAACGAAAGGTATCCTGTCGCCCACGTTCGCGAATATCCCCCGTTTTCTCAATTTCTCTATAACGGTTATATGGGGCTGCCTGCTCTTGTAGCTCTCCACCTTTTTTGTATACTGCCGCGTCAGTATCATATTTTCGAACAGCCCTCTGTCTTTAGAAGGGTCGATAGTTTTTATACTGTTTATTGTATCCTTCACGAATTTGACCGCCTCATCCACCTTCCCTTCTTTCAGTACGAGTTCCAGCACCTTTTCCACTGTCTTCGTGGTCAGCTCGCACCAGTCGCGGCGGACCGTTTCCATGCCTTTGACCCGTATCTTGCCCCTCAATCCTTCAGGAGATTTCTCCAGCAGAAGGAGAGCATACCTTTTTTTGGCTATGAATATAGCCCGTTTCGCAAATGAATCAAAGACAAGCTCCATGGGTCTCTGGAGCGACGAAGTTACTGTGCCGGCTATTTTGTGCCCGATAAGCTCTGCCTCATCAAAAGTGATTTCCGTATCAATTAGATTCACGAAGACGCTATCAGTATCCCCGTATACCACAGACAGACCGACCGTTCTTCCTTCTTTTTCCTCGTTTTTTGTAAAAGCCACGCCGTCTTTGAGTGTTATTCCCTTTATTTCGTCCTCGATAAGTGTCTTGGTGCGCAGGATGTTCTGGCGTCCGAAGCTTGTGACAGCGCTTGCCAGTGTCAGGCTGTATAATCGTGCCCTTGCATACCCTGAATACCCGTAAAAGCTGTTAAGGAGGATTTTTAGCGCAAGCTGCGTGGCATCAAGCACCCTGTACTCCTCCTCGCCAGCGCCCTTCATCTTTTCGCGCGTTGCCTGCCTTCGGTTAAGGAGTTCCTCAAGTATTGCAGGGACTATACCCTTCACGACCTTCTGCGAGGCAAAAACTCCGTCTGAGGGCGCTTTAATCACATCATCGGGCATGTCCTTTACCACTACAGTTGTATAGCACAGGTTGTGAGCCATCATTATGGTCGGGTAAAGCGACTTGTAATCCAGTATCACGATATTCTCAAGAAGCCCTTTTTTCGGCGGAAGCACCTCACCGCCTGCCAGTTCCTCGCCTTCATCGAACCTCTCATCAGATATCTCCTCAGAGGGCTTTGCAGACATAACACGTCCATGCCTCCTGTATTCGCGAAGCAGCAGGTTCTCCACCATCTGGGTCTGCCCGCCGTCAAGGATATCCTGGAGCAGGGTGCCGCTCGTCCTGGCAAGGGCGATGTACTTGTCGATAAGCCTCAGTTTCAGAACGAACCCCAGTGCCAGTTCTGCATCTCGCCTTGCATACTCGACGAATTTCACAAGCTTCTCCCCGTCATCTTTCCAGTACGCTTCCATTTCAAGGAAAGGTATATCGAGCTTCTCAGCCTTCAGCAGTTCCTTAGCCGCGTTCTTGAGCGTGTACTGCTTGAGGCTGAACCCTTTTCTGACAAGAGGGAGGACATCTGCGACCACGCGCCCGATAACGCTTACCCGCGTTACATTGCCTATTTTCCTGTAATAGACGGACCTCCCGTCCCTGCCCATGCATGAGTCTATCCTTGCTCCCTTTTTGTTCAGGGTCTTAATCCTCTCCGCTATATAGGGTATATCGAAACTGTTGGTGTTGTAGCCCAGCAGGATATCGGGGTCGTACTCCCTGATTATCTCAAAGAACCTCCTCAGCATCGCCTCTTCGCTGCCGCAGCTTTCCGCGTTCCCGTCCATCTCAGTTCTTTTACCTATAAGCACAAGCGTTTTTTTGCCTTTAAATTCAGGCTCAAAAGCAAGGCTTACCAGGACAATGGGTGAGGTCTCAGGCACTGGCATGGCGCCGTTCAAAGGGAGGCATTCGATATCAAAGGCTAAATGCCGCAGGGGTGCATTTTTCAGGACATCCACAGGCTCGGCTTTCCTTGATGTTATTTTGATGCTGCTTATCACTTCAGGATCGGCAGAGGGTTCGGGATTTTCCACTCTTGCCCAGCCCATCCCGCCAAGACCGCTATCAATCATGTACCTGTTCCTGAACAGGATATCAGTCTCATACACCTCGTCCACCATATTCTTTACATCGTCGCGTATGACCGGCACACCTTTAGGGTCGTAAAGTGTGATCTTGAGCATGGTAACAGGATTTTTAAAATAGCCGATGGGCTCGAACCGCTCTACCACTTCTATATTTTTTATATGCTCCCCGAACCGCATCTGCAGTGCATTAGCTACCTCAGGCTCTGCCTTTGCATAAAAGTACGGCTCAAAACCCGGCACAGAGCAGCATACGCTGTTCCCTGATTCATCCCTGCCGAAGAGCCGTACCACCGGCTTGCCATCGCTGTACCTGTAATCGGCATCGAGAATCTGGAAGTTCATAGGCGTTAGATTCGATTTAATACCTTATAGCTTTAAGTCTTTGCATGGCTATTTTTCATCATGGAGAGAATCGCGATCACAGGCAGCCCGGGCGTGGGAAAGTCCACCGTCTGCCGCGACGTCCTGAAGCACCTGTCATGCACGTACGGCGGCATGGTGAGCGCTGACATCAGGGTAAACGGAGTTCAAATCGCCTGAATTCATTAAGGCCGTCGGGGAGGCTCTTGATTCAGATAAGAGCATGCTTGTGGTGCTGCATCAGAGATCAAGCCATCCGCTTGCGGAGAGGATACGGAAGGAGTTCCGGGTTTATACTGTGACAAGAGAGAACAGGGACAATCTTGTTTCGGAGATAGCCGATAAGATAAATAAGTCCCTGTAGATACTTTAAAAACCATCCCCATCAAATATAGCACAAAATGCTCACCAGAATTATCACCGAAGGCACAACAAAAGTCGAAGTACCAATTCCCGACGAAACCTCAAGTTTTCCACCATCGGCAGCGGCAGTATTCTATAACCCGGCTATGAGAATGAACCGGGATATCTCTGTGGCAGCGATCGCAGGTTTTTCAAAAGGTAATCCTGAGTGCACATACCTTGATGCCCTCTCAGCCTCAGGGATCAGGGGACTGCGCATCGCGAATGAAGTCGGATTAAGCACCACCATGAGCGACTGGGACGAGACCGCATTTGAGCTGATAAAAAGAAATATAGCTCTTAATAACCTCTCAAACTGTACCGCAATAAAGAGGAACGCCAACGTGGTGATGCTGGATAACAGCTTTGACATAGTCGACCTTGACCCGTTCGGAACCCCTGCGACCTTCCTGGACGCCGCATCCTTCTCAACCAGGCGGCTGCTGTGCATCACGGCCACGGATACAGCGCCCCTGTGCGGCGCACATAAAAAGGCTGGGATAAGGACGTATGCTGCTGTGCCCCTTAAGACTGAATATTATCCTGAGATGGGAGTAAGGGTTCTCCAGGGCGCAGTGGCTAGAGTGCTTGTGAAATATGATAAAGCCATGATTCCCCTGCTGTCGTACGCCTCGGCGCATTACTACAGGCTGTTCGCAGCGGTCAAAAAAAGCATCAAGGCTGCTGATGAATGCCTGAATAGCATGGGTTTCGTATCCCACTGCTTCAACTGCGGAACGAGGGAATGGAGGTACGGTCTTGCCGTCCACATGCCTGAGGAATGCCCCGTCTGCGGGCGCACGACATCACTGGCAGGACCTCTCTGGCTCGGCAGGCTGCATGACAGGGGTTTCTGCGCGGAGGTGCTCGGCGAGGTTGAGAAGCGCGGGTTCAGGGAGGCGGAGAGGCTCATCGCAACATGCAGGGATGAGCTTGAGATCCCCATGCATTACGATTACCACAAGCTCTGCAAGTCGCTTGGCATCACGGCTATGCCGACTGATGAGCTTATTTTGGCTTTGAGGGAGAGGGGCTTTCAGGCTTCGCGGACGCATTTTTCGGGGGTCTCGTTCAAGACGGATGCGGGGGTGGAGGAGATAAAGGGGGTTGTGAGGGAGCTGGCAGGTATGTCCAGATGAATTATTATCTTATTCATCATAACATCGGATTTCAAACAACTTGCAGCTTGAGTTGAAACTAAGACTATATATTCCAAAGACTTAAATACTTATAACAATATTTTGATTCCAGAGACATGGGTATTAAGCTTGAGTCCAATGATTTTGTAAGGGTACTGACGGTAGTTGTAGTAATGGCTTTCATAATGGTCTCGATCGCGTACGGAATAACCTACATGTTCGAAGGCGGCTCTATAAAGCTACCGATCGAGCTACAATATATCCTGCTCGTATTCTCTATCGGATTCGTTATACTCTCGGTGTTCTTTGAAAAAGCAAGGGATGCCGTATACCCGTATTCGCTTATGGGCGGCGCAATAGCCTCAGCAATCCTGGCTTTCGTGATTATAGCCGCAATTGGCGGCATGCGATATATATGGAGTAACGGCTTCAGACTTCTGAATTCTGAAACGTGGATCTATTCCCTTTCGATCTGCATAATTCTGAGCATGATACTTTTCAATCTTGCAAAGCACAAGCTCTAAACCAAAACATCCTCAAGCCCGGCCTCTTTCACGATCTCAAGCGCCCTCTGTATCTCTTCAGGGGTAAGGGTGCGGCCAATATCCGGGTATTCATAAGCTTTATAATTGGGGTTGTACTGGAACATGAGGTTGAACCTGATCTTCGGGATATTCTCTTTCGTCCACCTTACGATGGGCTTCGTGCAGCACTCAAGGTGCCCAGGAAGAACAAGGTGCCTGAGCAGTATCTCCCCGTTCTTATAAGCGCTCTGGAAATTCCCCGTCACGACCTTCCAGTAGTTGCGGACGTTCGAGTATTTTTTCGCGCATTCATCGTTCCCGTACCTGAAATCCCCGAGGTACACATCAACCACGCCCTCAAGCAGCTTTGCTATCTCCTCTGCATAGTACATATTGGAGTTCCACACGACCGGTACATTGACCTTCAGCGCACGTAAAATCTTTAAGATGATGTGGGTATGCGGGGTTGGCGTAACAAAGTTAACATTTCGCGAACCGTATGCACGGCGCAGCGTGATTATCCTTGCAACTTCCTGCGGTAATATAGATTTTCCGTTCTGGGGTGAGGTCGAGATTTCCCAGTTCTGGCAGTAAACGCAGGAGAAATTGCACCCTGTAAAGAATATCGTATGCGAGGGCACAAGTTCAGGTTCCTCGCCGTAGTGCATAAACTCGGCGGAATAATGGGAGATAGCATCGCACCTGCAGTAACCTCTCTCTTTTCTCCTCCGGTTCGCTCCGCACCGCCGCTCACAGAAGTAGCATGCCTCAAGTATCCTGTCTGCAATAGCTGATTTCAGGTCAAGGAGCGAGGGTTCTGTCCGGGGAGACAGCTCTTTTAAAGAGCTTATCTCGTCCCTCATCATGCGGAAAGATCCCATGGCACTATCATGCGTTGGCCAGAGTTCATCAAGGGATGAGTCCCTGCTAAAATCAACCTTGATGGATTGGGAGATAAGGAATTGTGAAGGAAGCTGATCCTTCATCACATCAAGATATCTTGAGAGATAGACAGGTTCTCTGGAATGCATAAAAATTCGGATCACGCCTTCACTTTTATCAGGGGGGTTGAGAATTTCCTCTCGACCTCGGCCCTGTGTATCGTATTATAAGTGCAAAACGGTATAACCCTGCCGTCAGGGGTGACATAGTGGACCCCGCACCGCTGTATCCTCTCAAGATCAATGTTGTAGAGATCCATAAAATGCATGGCGCCTAAAAAGAGCGTATGTCGGTGGAATTCTTTTGTCGCATCCCCGGTCCCTTCCTTCAGTACATTGATAAAAAGCTGTTTTACATCCACAGATTTCGGTGCTTTTACAGTATCGATGTACCTGGGCAGGGCGGAGATAAGGCTGCTGATCCTCTTTATCCTGCCAAGGGATTTGCCTATCCATTTGTCGCTGTCTGTTGCAAGTTTATCTACATGCTCAAGAAGCCCTTCAACATCTAAGAACCGGGTTATGGGGATCATCTTTCCGTTCTCGACGTATATGTACGTGCCTGTGCCGCAGTGTGGATGGACTGTGAACTCAACGCTTGGCACCCCCTCTTCTGCCGTCACGAAATGTGACACCGGCACAACGAAGGGAACAGGGTAGAAGTCCTCTGCCGTAATAGCTCCTCCGGTCTGTTCTTCCATCAGATCAAATAAATAAGGAATGGTTATTCTCTTCTCCATCCTCTCTTCTTTATTTATCCTCCCTGCAAAAGAGATGGGCTGGAAATTAATGCCCTTTACTGTATCCATGTTATTGACAGCAAAACGTATGATATCCCCGACCTGGTCGTCGTTCACGCCTTTTGCGAGCGTGGGAACAAGTGAAATGCTCGTCAGGCCGGATTTCCTGCAGTTCTCTATGGCTTTGAGCTTTAGCGGGAGGGCGTTGAATCCTCTGTTTATCAGATAGGGTCTTTCCGTTACGCCGTCAAACTGCAGATAAACAGTATGCAGCCCTGCAGCGTTCAATTCCTCGCACAATTTTTGGCTCTTTGCAAGCTTGATGCCGTTCGTTGCCATCTGCACCTGGGTGAATTTGAACTCTGCTGCCATCCTGACGATCTGGACGATATCGTCGCGCATCGTGGGTTCGCCGCCTGAGAACTGGATGGCAGGGCACGGCACAGGTCTCTCATTCCGCAGCATCTGCATCATGGCTCTTATCTGTTCTAATGACGGTTCGTAAAGGTAACCGGATGAAGATGCGTTAGCAAAGCAGACAGGGCATGCCTGGTTGCACCTGTTCGTCAGGTCTATATTCGCAAGAATGGTAGTTGTTTTATGGGAAGAACATAATCCGCATGAGTGAGGGCAATTCCCGTCGGTCGGGACATTGGGATTTTTCACGCCCTCCCCATCATGCCAGTAATGGTCAAAACGCCTGAACTGCTTTGCGCTCGACCAGTAAATGTCCTTGAAAGACCCGTGCTTGCTGCACGTTTTTTCAATCATTACCTTTCCGCTTTCCTCGAATATTGAAGCGTCGATCGTAGCAAGGCACTCTGGGCACAACGATCTCGTTGATTTCATAGCCATAACCTTCATTAATTTTTATGAACAATGTATTTATTATATATGAGATTTTCCATATAACTGACTATCGTTTTTCTCTTCTACCTGTATCTCAAGTCTCCCCCTACTAAGAAAGCTTTTTTAGTATTAAAGCATATCGTTAAATAAGATAGAACTATGTATGGATTAAAAACAGACTAAAGGCTGGTGATTGAACTTTGGTAATAGGAGTTACACTCGTAAATGTAGTGCCGGGACAGGAAAAAGCAGCGTATAATGAGCTTCTTAAGGTAAAAGGAATTAAAGATGTATATCATGTCTTCGGGGAGTTTGATTTCGTTGTTATAAGCAATGTTGACGGATTGAGCGCCCTGAACAAGCTTGTGGATACTATCAGGGAGAGCGAGAACGTCACGGCGACTCAGACAATAGTGGGAGCGGAGCTTTAAGAGGATACCTGATGGTAATTGCCGAAGAGCTTGCGAAAAAGCAAAAAGCCATCAGTATCGCTGAGTTCTTTGAGAAAAACAGGCAAATACTGGGTTTTGATTCGGTCCCCCGCAGTCTTCTGACCTCTGTAAAAGAAGCGGTCGATAATTCTCTTGATGCATGCGAAGAGGCGGGCATACTGCCGGATATATTTATAAAACTCGAAAATAAATCTAAGAGCCTTGTTACCCTTATTGTGGAGGATAACGGACCAGGCATAGTGAAAGAGCAGATACCCAGGGTTTTTGCGAAATTGCTGTACGGCTCCCGCTTCCATTCCATGAAGCAGAGCCGGGGTCAGCAGGGCATCGGCATCTCAGCGGCGGTACTGTATTCACAGCTCACCTCAGGCAGCCCGGTGAAGATAGTATCCAAGATCGATAAAGATGCGCCTGCGCATTATTTCGAGCTGCTCATAAACACCCAGACCAACGAACCTGAGATCCTCAAGGATAAAGTGATAGACTGGGACAGGCTGCGGGGTACGCGCATCGAGCTTGAGATGGAAGCCTCGTACATCAAGGGCAGGAGGCAGTCTGTGTACGAATACCTGAAGGATACGGCGATAGTTAACCCTCATGCGCGCATAACCCTGATCGAGCCTGACAGTAACAAGATCATCTTCGAGAGAGCTACGGACAAGCTGCCCGTGCAGCCAAAGGAGATACTACCCCATCCGCACGGAATAGAGCTCGGCACGCTGATGAAGATGCTGCGGTATACCGAGAGCAAAAATCTTGAGGAATTTTTATGCGATTCTTTCTCCCGCATCGGCGCCCAGACAGCTAAAGAGATATGTAAAAAGTCAGGTATCGAGCCTGAGAGAAAACCGAAAAAAATAGCTCTGGACGAGGCTAAAAGGCTGCACGAGGCGTTCAGGACTGTAAAAATACAGGCCCCGCCCACTGACTGCCTTTCTCCCATAACCGAGGAACTTATCCGCAAAGGGCTTGAGAAAGAGCATACCGTGGATTTCATCGAGACCACGACGCGCCCGGCTGCGGTGCACAACGGTCATCCCTTCCAGGTCGAAGCGGGGATAGCCTACGGCGGCAAACTCTCAAAGGAAGATAAGGTGGAGATACTGCGGTTCGCCAATCGTGTGCCTCTCCTTTACCAGCAGGGAGCATGTGCCGTAACCCATGCTGTGGAGAGCATCAAGTGGAAGAACTATTCGCTCGATCAGCCGGGAGGGGGAATACCCATAGGTCCTGCAATCATTCTAGTGCACGTAGCCTCTACTCATATCCCTTTTACGTCCGAATCCAAGGAGGCGATTGCGGATGTCCCCGAAATGATAGAGGAAATAGAGCTTGCGCTTAAAGATGTGGGAAGGAGGCTTAACCTCTATCTATCCAGGCAGGAGCATCTACAGCGCAGGAGGGAGAAGGAGGAGATCATCCAGAAGATACTCCCCCGCATCGCGAAGAAGGTGGGTGAGATACTGGATAAGCCCACGCCTGATATCACTCCTGTGGTCGCCAGGATCATGGGGAACGTTTTTATCCAGCGCGCCGTCCAGAAGAACGGGAAAGGATGCGATGTGGAGATAAAGATCAAAAACCACAGTGACTCAGTGCACCGCTTCTCACTGCACGAGACCATGTCCTACGATATCAGCTCGCCAAGCCCTGAGCCAAAGAAGATATCTCTTGGCAAGCAGAGCGATTATGTCTGGAAGATCTCATTGAAGCCGGGTGAGCAACAGGCTATTGTTTACAAGCTTGATATCAAACTTGAAGATGCCTCAAAGCTGCCTCAGCCTGTGGTCGAGGGGATCGAGGAAGAACACATCACCGGGGCAAAGGTGGTGAACGTATGACCGATAAAAGCAATAAAGAGATGCGGGATTCCCTCTCAAAAACCACACTTAAAAAGCTCATACAGGATTTCTACGAGCAGTTCGAGAGCGAGACTATTCCGCACATCATGCTGCCCTCGCGTACCAAGAGGAACATAGAGCTCAACGAGGATAGCGACGTATGGGTCTACGGGGACAGCGAGAGCATGCGCAGCGCAAAAACCGTAAAAGGTGCAAAGCAGCTCCTGAAGACCTCATACGTTGTTGAGCTTCTGATAAAAGGTCATCTTGACCAGGATAAAAGCTCAACCCTGAGAGAGTTGTATTATATCAGCGAGAACTGGGATATAGCCAAGTTCAACGAGCAGTCTGAGAGCGACCGCCTGATAGAAGATCTTGAGATCATCACAGGCTTGCAGCGCGAGGATTTCCACGTGCGCCCTGAGGAGAACGGCGCCACGATGTTCGGGCCTATCAAGATAAAGGAAGTTACCAAGCGCGGTGAGCGCACCATGCACTGCCAGGAAGACGTGGGCGAGGCCGGATACCAGATTCCCTATAATGTGGAGACGGTACAGTTCCTTGAACATGATGCCAAGTTCATCATTGCAGTAGAGACAGGCGGTATGTACGACAGGCTTATCGAGAACGGGTTTGATGAGAATTTCAATGCCATCCTTGTGCACTTAAAAGGTCAGCCCGCGCGCAGCACCCGCCGCCTCATCAAGCGTATGAACGAGGAACTAAAGATCCCCGTGGTGGTGTTCACGGACGGCGACCCCTGGAGCTTCCGCATATTCGCAAGCGTGGCGTACGGCGCCATCAAGAGCGCGCACCTCTCCGAGTTCATGGCGACGCCTGCGGCGAAGTTCATAGGCGTTCAGTCAACTGATATCGTGGAGTACGAGCTTTCCACGGACAAGCTCAACGACCAGGACATAAAGGCGCTGGAGAGTGAGCTTACAGATCCGCGCTTTGATACAGAGTACTGGAAAGACCAGATAAACCTGATGCTGAAGATCGGGAAGAAGTCTGAGCAGCAGGCGTTCGCGGGGAAGGGGCTGGATTATGTGACGGATAAGTATCTGCCGGAGAGGCTGGGGGAGATGGGGGTTGGGTAAATGGATAAAAACGATGCCTATAATGAATTAAAGAAAAACCCTAAAAAAGTACATTTTAACAGATTATGCAGCGCAGCAGAGTTATTTGGTTTCAGGTTCAGAGGCGGAAAAGGAAGCCATGTGATATACAGGCGGGATGGTATAAAAGAGATGTTGAATTTTCAAAATGTCGGAGGGTGGGCAAAACCTTATCAGGTCAGGCAGCTTTTAAAAATCATTGACAAGTATAATCTCCTCAAGGAGGAAAATCATGTATAAGTATGCGATAGAAATTTTCTATAGCGAGGAAGATGAAGGCTATATTGCAGTTGCGCCAGAACTGCCTGAATGCTCTGCTTTTGGGGAAACTGAGGAGGAGGCATTGAAGGAGATCAAGGTAGCGATTGACCTGTGGCTGGAAACTGCAAAGAAAGATGGGAGAGAGATACCCAAACCGACTGGAAAAGAACTCCTGAGGACAGCGGTTGAGGGATTGATAGGCTTTAGAGCGGGACGTTCGCAAAGAGCCAACGCGGAATACACATAGATATTTGATGAGGCAAACGATTTGACCCCAGTTGAAGCCGAGGAAGAGCAGCAGACATTCGCGGGCAAGGGGCTGGATTATGTGACGGATACGTATCTGCCGGAGAGGCTGGGGGAGATGGGGGTGGGGTAGAGACGTGATTATTAATTCAACATTAAAAATGATCTAAAATGAAATGGGAAGACCATAAGCGCTTGATTGGTGCAGCAACGCGATGCCACCGTGTTTCTCCTTCCGCGTATAAGGGACTAATGGAGGGTGTTATATATCCAGATAAGACTAATTCTTGGAGACGAAAACATGGCAAAAGACTGGAATCTCATCATCATCCCAACAAAGGTAAAATTATCAAACTAATACTTCAAGCGCGAAAGTATTGGCTTGAGGGAAAGGAGAACGATGCTGGATTTCAACTTGGAAGGGCACTTCATTATATCCATGATGGGCTGGTGAGTAAAGGATTTATAGGTTTGTTCCATGATTCCAATGAAAATAAAATACATACTATGAATCTCTATGATAAAAATTTTGATTTAGGCTTAAGAGATTCACTGAGCAATCCATTTTATGTTGAGGATGTGGTACAAAATACAGCACCACAAGATCCTGAAAAAGCGATTGAAACGGCTTCGTATATTACAGCATCGCTCATCAAGGCGGTCTTGAATTATCAAATAATCTCTCCTGAGCTTGTTGAAGAGTATAAAAGCGTATGTATTCAACATAAAAAATATCTAAAAGCTGGCATTTGTGTTTGTTTTTTAATCTTTTTATTGGCTATTTTCCTTAATTCTATGCAATTGATTTTATTTTCGCCAATTGTCGGTTTTATAACCGTCAAAATGGATTATGGATATTATCGGATAGAAAAAAAGTGGAACTGGTTTAACACAAAAAACTGATATTTTTCGGAACATTCGATTACTGCTTTTCAAAACTGGACATTATAAACACCTCTACCAACCCCCGCCCTCCCCTCACCCGATGCCCGGCGCGGGTCGAGGAGAATACTCGTAAAATCAGTGACTCTCAGCTTTAATCTGCAGTTATATCTTTACAGAAAAATTATGATTGTATTCCAGAAAAGCCCTTTATAGTGCCTCTTCAGCATTAGACAAGCCTTCCTCGTAATCTTCCAGTGTTATCTTCGATTTAATCCCTCTGGAAGATAACAATTCCATCATCTCACCCAAAGGGAGATGCAACATCTCAGCAGCCTCGCTTATAGTAATTTTACCTTCCGAGAACAATCTCACAGCCAGTTCTTCGATGTCCTGCATATTAATCCTCTAAAAAGATTTTATTCTCTTGCTTATCAAATACTAATCTGAATCTGTTTATCACGTCCCTTCCCAGCAAAGAAGGTATCCTTAAAATTTTAATCTTGTCTTCTTTATTTAAATTTCCAAGAGCGTGCCTGACGATAAAGACCGATAGGTGTATTTGCTCCGAGCCAAGAATAAGAGTAGCATCATCTATAATAAATGTCTCAACAGAGCCGCCTATCCCGCTTACATTTTGATTATGCTTTTTTAGATTGCTATAGTCCAAACCCAAAAATATTGCATCTTTATCAAGTAAGGTAGTCCTACTCGCCCCTGAATCCACAAGAAATTCTATGGTCTCATCGATTCCGAGAGATGTAGAGATTATGTGCGCGTTGATATATCCAGCATCATTCTTAAAGAACCCACTTATCACAGTATCATCTCAACGGGTTTATCGCTTGCATAGCCGAAATAAACCCCTTTGGCGCCCCTGGTTTTGGATTTCACATTTTTGGAGAGCACCTCCAGGTCGTCATCAGCTTCAATCACCCTTTGGTTCCACACAGCAACAAATTTATCTCTATATTTTTTTAAAATATTCTCAAAGTGTTCAATGAACCATTGCTGGTTTCTTTCAAATTCGGCTTTGTGTTCTTCATGGATATCCATATCATCTACTTTAGATAATATAACCTGAGATACATAAAACCATTGGAGAAACATTAAAATTTCGGCTCTGCTTAAATTCTAACCCCGCGCCCCTTTTGCGCTAGCGTTACCCCCGCCGCCCACGTACCCGATGCCCGGCGCGGGTCAAGGAGAGCAAACCAGTATCAAATCACACGACTTTAACCACAAATTCATCCGTATCTACAGGCAGTATTTTTGCGATCTTTTTAGTTGCCAGGGTCTTGGAAAGCTCCTTTGGAAACCGTATCAGGTAGTTCCTCCCGTCCGAGGATATCTTAACCTCATATCCCTTTATTTCCTCGGCATGCCTCAGCGCAAACTCCCGCTCTATCCGGGATGCGGTCTCGACATCTAAAAGCTCTTTTCCGCATTTCGGGCATCTAAAAGCATTTACGTTCATTATCATTATATCGCCTCTTTTAACATCGATTTTTACAGGTTCCATTTTTATGCGGCAATCCGTGCAATATGCCGGGGCTTTAGTCTCCAGCTTAACCTCCAATGTTACTTCTTCACCCGTTAGATCTTCAGGTTGGATATTCTCATAATCAATTTCTTTCTTTTTAGTTTTCATAATCATCCTCTTTTTCTCTTGTAAAGATCAATCTGCCAATTTGACGACTGGTATGCGGTTTTAATCTCCACGGTTCCGGCCTCATATTCAAAAAATACGGTCACGTATCCGGCAGAGCATAGCCCGATAGCCATGTAATTGCCTCCGCCTGCTTTTTCTACATAGCAGGTGCTGCAACCTTCCAAGATATTCTTTGCTGCGATTGGGTCCAGACCATGCTTACATTTTATTTTCTCGGCGACTTCTGGCGACATGAGTATTCTTTGTATCAGCACTCGTATCATACGTATGATTTTCGTATGATTAGATAAAAGTTTCTAAGAATATTGTGAACTACCACCCTACAAGTAGGGTGGCTTCCTGTTTCATCGTTTCTCTATTGAGATTACTCTGACAGGCTTCAATTCCCGCAATTCCTGCGGTACTTCTGCTTTCTATTACAATCGCAGACATGT
>Ga0209749_1001798_pt1 | contig 16936 bp, 16 predicted proteins | sample EPASupsiteSAE347_FD_187267 | JGI IMG/M metagenome (GOLD analysis project Ga0209749, IMG submission 187267) | Bioremediated contaminated groundwater from EPA Superfund site, New Mexico - Sample SAE3-47 (SPAdes) (version 2) | ecosystem: Environmental > Aquatic > Deep subsurface > Groundwater >... | reverse complement strand
CGCTTGCCGCCGTAATCCGCCGAAAATAAACAGGTCATTATTTAACGGAATTGGTATAACTTTACTCTAAAGTAATAAAGATAGGAAGTGATTTTATGTCGAAGTTTAATTCACGGCATTTTTTAGTGTCATTTGTTGCATTGTGCATTTTTTTTGCTGCCGTTCCGGGCGTTTTCGCTCAGCGATTCGGTCAAATCAAACCAATTGACGACAATAAGCCCGCAAGTTTTGAAACCCAAGCATCATCGGCGGTCATAGCCGAATCCGGATCTAAAACAATCGAGATTCCGGAATTGGTCGGTGAAATCGTTCCATATAGAAAAGTGGCTCTTTGTCCCAAGGTTAACGGACGATTAGTGCAGGTTCCGCTGTTTTCAGGAGATTTGGCTTCGGAAGGCTCGGCTATAGCGGTGATCGATCCAAGGGATTTTGAATTGAACGTGGCTCAGGCTAAAGCGGCTCTCGAGGTATTGAAAGCTCGACTCAAGCTGCTTGAAACGGGCTCTCGTCCTGAAGAAAAAAAGCAAGCCCTCGAAGCGGTAAAGCAAGCCGAGGCGAATATGGAAAATGCGCGCGCGGATTTCTTGAGAATCAGCGATCTGTTCACGGCCGGCGCGATTTCGAAACAAGCGCTGGATGCCGCGGAAGCGAAAAAGACGGTAACGCAGGCGCAGTGGGAAGGGGCCGTTCAACAAAGATCCGTCGTCGAAAAAGGGCCGAGAGAAGAAGAGAAGGAAGCAACACGCGCGCAAATCCGACAACAAGAGGCGTCCTTGGAATTGGCCCGGCTGCAGTTGGATTATGCGTCGCTCAGGGCTCCTTTTCAAGGCATCGTATCGATGAGGCATCTTGATGAAGGCGCATATGTCACAACAAACACGCCGGTTTACACGATTTTGCAGATAGATCCGCTATTTGCCGTTGTCGATTGTCCCGAGCGGTTTTTCCCTCTCTTGAATATAGGGGCGAAAGCCGATGTAACGGTTGATGCATTGCCCGGTAAAATATTTCATGGAACACTGCTTCGAGTACCTCCGTCGATCGATTCGAAGAATCGAGCCGCACGCCTTGAAATAACTATCAATAATCCTGAATTCACCCTCAAGCCGGGAATGTTCGCACGAGCGACATTCGTCGTGACACCGGCAATTAAACCGTAAAGTTTGATGATTTCGTCGAATGGCTTAGAGCCTGGTACAAAATAACCGGATCGTCTGGTTGTTTTCTTACAGGCTCTAAAGAATTCTTAACGTATTTCTAACTGTATTAATCTGTGGAATTGTGTTATAAACCAACTTTACCGATAACTTTATGAGTTTCATGTCGGGAATGGTTGTCTAAATTTTAATATTATTGATAGCTGCAAAATGAAAATCGGTTTTCGGGTACTTTTCGGGTAGGGCGGATTAGGCGCTAGCGCCGTAATCCGCCGAGCTTGAGGAGTTTTCGAAAGGCAGGATTCAATAGTTATTTAGAAAGAGTTCGGAAAAAGGATGCGAATGATCAGCATGGGAACGACCAAAACAAAATCCGACGGCACTGGAGCCTTAAGAGGGCGTCTGATAGCTGTTGAAGGGCTTGACGGGTCCGGGAAATCCACGCAGATTCATCTGCTTTATCGATGGCTTCAAATCGAGGGGTACAAGGTGTTTATAACGGAATGGAATTCCTCGGTTTTAGTCAAACAGGCTAAACGTCGTGGGAAAAAAGAACAATTGTTGACGCCCACGACGTTTAGTCTGATTCACTCGACGGATTTCGCGGATCGTTATGAACGACAAATTCTTCCGCTTTTAAAGGCCGGATTCATCGTTCTATGCGATCGATATTATTATACGGCTTTTGCCCGTGATATCGTTCGCGGCTGTGATCCGGGTTGGTTGACGAATATTTATTCTTTTGCCGTCAAACCTCATATAATATTTTTTTTCCAGACACCCCTTGAAGTGGCACTAAGCAGGATTCTTTCCAATCGCCCGCGATTGAAGTTCCACGAAGCAGGAATGGATATGGGACTTTCGAATGATATTGTCGAGAGTTTTAAGCTGTTTCAAAATCGGGTTAATGAGGAATACTTAAAAATGGCTCCGGATAAAGGTTTTACCATAATAGATGCAACGCGTCCCATCAAGGATCAACAAGACGAAGTTCGAGAAATACTCAAGGAAAAAATCGATTTGCCGGCGTATTTTTGGAGAAATCCCAAATGAAAACCAAAGATTTTTATGGAATCGGGCTTCCGGGTGTCGAACTTTCCGACCTTCCGGGAAAATTGATTGTGATCGAAGGCGCCGACGGATCAGGGCGATCGACGCATATCGAACTTTTGCGTAATTGGCTGGAGCAGCACGGTATGGCGGTCGTAAATACCGGTTTGAAGCGCTCGACGTTAGTGAGCGAGGAACTAACGAAAGCCAAGGAAGGTAATATATTAAGCCCTAGAACCATGAGTCTTTTTTATGCCACCGATTTCGCGGATTTGGTTGAAAGCCAAATCATTCCTGCATTAAGAGCCGGTTATATCGTTCTTGCCGATCGCTATATCTATACCTTGATGGCTCGTGATCTGGTCAGGGGAACGCCGATTTCGTGGTTGGAAAACCTCTACGGATTTGCCGTTAAGCCGGATGCCGTATTCTACCTGCGGGTTTCACCGCACCTTCTTGTTGAGAGGAATTTTCAAAAGAATTTGACTCTCGATTATTGGGAATCAGGCATGGATTTAGGTCTTTCTCGAGATCTGTATGAGAGTTTCATGAAATACCAAAGAATGCTTCTTCGCGGTTTCGCAGATATGCAAAAGAAATTCGGATTCGTGACGATCAACGGTAACAGATCGATAACGGCAACACAAGACGACCTTTTGAAACGAGTGCGTAAAATTTTAAACGAGTAAATGAAACATGAAAAAGAAGACGAATAAAAAGCAACGAAATACCGAATCCGGCTTGACGTTGGCCGAAGAAACAACTTCCATCGAAATAAAATCTGAAATGAAGCGCGGTTCCGGTTCCATTCTCAAACTTGAAAATTCAGACAAAAAAACCATTTCCAGGGAGCAAATCAAAAAAGAGGTCGTAGAGGAACTGTTCAGTCTTCGAAAAGTTCTCAAGGAAATACTGGAGCGCCGTATTTCTCGACTTGAAGGACGCATTCACGCATTAAGTGAGACTTTGGCGCACGGACATTCTCCGAATGATGAAACAAAACTGTTGAAGCGTTCCGATTTGTTGAAAATTCTCGGATCAATTCGTATTTTAGATCTGAGACCGAAAAAAGCCCGGTTGAAAGACCTCAAGAAAATTGACAGATTGATTCATAAACTTGAAGAAATGTAGATTGAAAGCCGAATTTTGTTCGGCATTGTCTTTTGGTCCGGTCGGTCTTGGGATATACACCGAATGATCTCCAAGCTTCAGGTTCCATCGTTTCAAGAAAATGCATTGAAGCTTTTGCGTGAACGTCGTCAATGTTTTTTAAGAGAAGCACGAGGTTTGCAGTCCGAATGGACGCCCGATTTGATTCATGATGTCAGAGTTGCCTGTAGACGTTTTCGTAGTGCCTTGAGGATATTTTTGCCTTTTCTCGATACCGAATCGGCTGGTGCATTACAAAAAGTTCTACGAAACTTCATGCGAAAATTTAATGCATTGAGAGATGTCGATGTTCAGATCGAACTGATAAATTCATTAAAAATACCGCGACGAAAATCCCTTAGAATGGGTTTTGATGAGATAAATTCTTTTTTGGCTGCAAGAAAAAGAGACTTGGATGAAAAAGTTCGAAAATTTGCCGCCGGTGCTTTCATAGGCGATGAATTTCCGCTCCCTGCATTTGCCGCAACGCATTCCTCTCAGGTTGCTTTTGGTGTGAGAAGTTCGATGCTCCCGGAGATTGATGAGGCCGTCGCAAGAAGCAGAGCAATTCCATGGGACAATCCCGTCGAAAATATCTACGCATTGCATTCATTGAGAATTCAAATCAAGCGTGTTCGATATGGCTTGGAATTCTTTCTTATTGAATTTGGAGAATACGGCAAGAAACTGCTCAATCGGTTCAAGAAAATTCAAGATGTTTTAGGTTGGATTCATGATTGCGACATATTGGCGCTGGTGTTGAAAAAAATTCTTAAATCGCGTGCTCGTGAAAGATATAAAAAAACCAAAACCGTTTACGCTGCACTACCATGGCCGGAATTTTCCTCGAAAACTCTTCCGATTGTGTTTTTTTTTGAAAAGGAAATTCTTTTGCCGGTTGTATTGAGAATTTTACGTCAGCTTTCTAAAATCAGGTCGGGACATATGAAAAGTTTCAGAAAAGAACTGGAATTGTTTGAAAAGCTTCGGTGGAACCAATCAATTGTCGAATGGTTAGAAAAGGGGATATGTCCGACTGAATGGCGAAAGGAATTAGCAAAGAATGATAAGTGAGATTAAAACCGACGGACTTCCGAGATTACCAGACATTCTTGTGATCAATGCCGCCCGCAAACTTTTATCGGAAATAGGGACTGTTTGCGAATTTCATGCCGTTCATGTTGCACGCCTTTCAATGGCCATTTTTGAGGAATTAACCCCGATTCACGGTTTGGGAAACGATGCCAAATCGGAATTAGCCTGCGCGGCCTTAATGCACGATTTGGGCGTGGAAATCGACGATGAGAAACATCATAAACGTAGTCGCGATCTCATTCGCGAACGTTTTTGGGTGATGGATAGCGATCGTCGACAACGTGTTGCATTGATCGCGAGATATCATAGAAAAGCTCTTCCCCGAGACTCGCATAAATATTTTAAAGACCTGGATCCTGCCGGACGACAAAACGTCTGGACCTGCATGGCTTGTTTGCGCCTTGCCGACGGGTTGGATCGAACGCATCGCGGTCTTGCCAAGAATGTTTCCATAAAGATACAACCGGGCAATTTACAAATCTCGGTTGAGTTCCTTTTGGAAGGTAAAGAGGAACTCGATGCGGCGCAAAAGAAATCCGACGGGTTGGAAAAATTGACCCGGCGGAAGGTGATTATCCTCCCTTTTTCAGTGGGGGAGGAAGATAATCTTTCGGCAATTTCTTCCCGCTGTTAGGAAATTGTAGTAATAATAGTTTGGAGAGACTTGATATTTTAGGAGAAATTGTCTCTGATCCCGAATTGGCGAAAAAGAATTGCTTTGCGAAGGGCGATTAATTTTAAAGCTCGCTCAATATTTCGCTTGGTGAATTTATTCCCAAAATCACCGCCGAGTGTTTCGAAAAAAAACAAAAGCATCCTCAAACTGAGTCAAGCGGATGAACTTACTCGGAAAAGCGAAGACGAATATCGATTATTTTTTGAGAATATGGGCTTATCGACGGCAATCAATCAAATTGCCGAGATGGTTGTTGTCACCGATATCAATGGAACAATTTGGTACGTTAATCCGGCATTCGAAGTCATAACCGGCTATTCTCGAAATGAAGCCGTCGGACAAAATCCCCGAATTCTCAAGAGCGGCAAGCAAAATGAGGAATTCTATAAATTCCTGTGGATTACTCTATTGTCAGGGAAAACATGGCATGGGAATTTCGTGAATATGCGGAAGGATGGCTTGCTCTATACGATGGAGGCAAGGATCTCTCCCGTCAATGATGAATCCGGTGATCCGGTGGGTTTCGTGGCTGTGGAACGGGATATCACGCATGAATTGATAATGCAGGATCAATACCGACAATCACAAAAGATGGAAGCTGTCGGGCGTTTGGTCGGAGGAGTGGCACATGATCTCAACAACATGTTGACTCCTATTCTTGGCTATGTGGAAATTCTTTTATTACATCCGATGCTTGACGAGTCGATGAAAAACATGTTGAATGCTGTCCATCAGGCAAGTAGAAGTGCGCGAAATTTCGTTCAGAAACTTCTTGCGTTCAGTCGAAAACAGGCATTAGACGTAAGACCGATAAATCTTAATAAGGTAATTGTCGATTTCGAAAAGCTTCTCCGACGAACGATTCATGAGGACATCAAAATCGAGCTGGACCTTGCATCGTCGATTCCCATGATCATGGCTGATGTAGTGCAACTCGAACAGGTCATCATGAATTTGGCGATTAACGCTCAGGACGCAATGCCGAAAGGAGGGCGACTTCTTTTCAAAACTTCAGTGGTCGAGCTTGACGAAGAATACGAGACGGAACATCGAGAGGTGATTCCGGGGGAATATCTCTTATTGGCGGTTACCGATGCGGGACATGGAATAACTCAGGAAGCTCGTTCGAAGATTTTCGAGCCGTTTTTCAGCACAAAAGCAAAAGGTGAAGGAACCGGGCTGGGTTTGACCAACGTTTTGGAGATTGTCATGCAACACGGTGGTCACATTGATGTGCATAGCGAGCTTGGAAAAGGTTCGACATTTAATGTTTTTTTCCCCGCTTCTGCTTTTGAATTTAAATCAGTCGCAGATGTTGTACATTCGTCCCGTCTCATCTGCGGTCAAGAAACCGTGCTGATCGTGGAGGACGATGATGCTGTTCGTTCATTGATTGCAAATGTTCTGAAACAACACGGCTATGTCGTTTTTCCCGTAAACGGCGTCGACGAAGGGACTCAGTTCCTTATCCGCTACGAAGGAGCATTGAATCTTTTATTGACTGATGTCGTCATGACTGACGGCAATGGAAAGGATCTCTTGGCGCTGGTCGAGCAACGATTCCCGATGGTGAAGGTGATTTTCATGTCGGGCTACGCGGACAATGTAATTGCCGATCACGGCGTTTTTGAAGAAGGCATCAACTTCATTAAAAAACCGTTTTCCATTCAGGACTTGACCGCGAAAGTACGTGAAGTGCTTGACGGTTAGAGGTCGTCGGTTGAACATCGCCTCGAAAGGATTCTCATGATGAAAAAGCCGATGGATCTTTTGCGAACGCCGACTATTCTTGTTGTTGATGATACGCTTGACGTATTGAGATTGTTGTCGTCATTGTTGATTGAATGGGGATACGAATCCTGGGCTGCTTCAAACGGTCGACTTGCCGTAAAGGCCGTTCAAACACACTCGATCGATCTCGTTTTGCTTGACATTATTATGCCGGAAATGAGCGGTTATGAGGTCTGTCGCATATTAAAAGCGGATGAAAAATTTCGAGAGATTCCCATAATATTTTTATCCGGATTGTCGGAAACGGTTAACAAGGTTGAAGGCTTCTCCATCGGGGCGGTTGATTTTGTGGCCAAACCCATTGATCCTGCGGAATTACAGGCTCGCATCAAGACACATCTCTCGATTCATCGCATGAAAAAAGAGATGCAGGAACTTAACAATACGCTTGAAGAACGTGTGGTGATTCGCACAAATGAGTTGCTTAGAGCAAATGCCGCGTTGCAAAAAGAAATTGAAGAACGCAAATATCTTGAAAAAAGTTTGAAGGAGGGGCATGAGAAATATCGCTTATTGTTTGAATCAATGACGGAAGGCTTTGCTCTTCATGAGGTGTTGTGTAATGAGAACGGCGAACCGATTGATTATCGATTTCTTGAGATGAACCCATCGTTTGAAAGGTTGACCGGTCTTCAAGCCAATAAGGTGGTTGGAAAAACTTGGTTGGAGGTATTTCCCGATTCCGACCCGTCTTGGGTTGAAACCTATGGGAATGTTGCTTTATCAGGTCGTCCGATCACATATGAGCAGTATTTCTCCGCTATTGACAGGTATTTTCAAATTGCCGCATTTTGTCCAACCAGAGGAAAATTCGCCGTGATCATTTCCGATATTACGAGTCGCAAGATCATGGAAGAAAGTCTTCAGGAAAGCGAAGAGAAATATCGGGCTTTAGTGGAAAATGCTTCCGATATCATAATGCGATTTGATCGGAATTTTTGCTATTTATACATTAGCCCGGCGGTGAAAAATATTTTTGGTGTTTCTTCGGAGGATATCCTAGGGAAACCTCATCGCAAGCTGGGTTTTTCTGACGAACAATGTAAATTTTTTGAATCGAACTTGGATAAAGTTTTTCAAAGCAAACAATCGCTTGAAACCGAATTTGAAATCTCAAGCCCGTGCGGACCGATTCAAATGGATTGGCGATTGTTCCCGGAATTCAATGAAAACGGGGAAGTGAGTACTATTCTTGGTATTGCTCGAAATATAACCGATCAAAAAATGGCTCGTGAGTTGCTGATAGCTTCGAACGATCAGCTTCATGTCTTGATGGGTCGATTGCAGGCGATTAGGGAAGAGGAAAAGACCCGTATTGCCAGACAAGTTCACGATGAGCTTGGGCAAATTCTAACGGCGTTGAAAATTGATGTGAGTTGGTTTGAAACGCGTATTGCTAAGACATGTATCAAAGGTGAAAAAGAAAAAAAACAAGCTCTGGAGCGTGTGTCGCAGACAAAAATCCTGGTGGATGAAGCCATTCGTTCGGTTAGGCAAATATCTCAAGAGTTGCATTCGGGTATTATTGATGATTTGGGTTTGATTCCTGCAATCCAATCGCAATTAAAGACTTTTCAAGAACGAACGGGGGCTGTGTGTGTTTTAACAAATACGCTTGATTCCTTTGAATTTTCGAAAACGTTCGCGATAGCCATGTTTCGCATTCTTCAGGAAAGTTTGACCAATATCGCTCGTCATGCCGACGCCAGCGAAGTGAAAGTGAGTTTGCAAACTGAAAAAGAATTCATTATTATGGAAATTCGAGACAACGGTCGGGGAATTGCCGAAGCAAATCTTCGCTTTCCCACCTCTCTTGGAATCATGGGAATGCAGGAAAGAGCGCGCGAATTCGGTGGTAACGTGGAAATTGAGGGAGCTTCGGGGCAAGGAACCATCGTAAGAGTTTGCATGCCGGAAAGAGAAGCCAAAAAATGATAAAAGTACTGGTTGTGGATGATCACCCATTTGTTCGCAGAGGTGTACGCCAAACACTGACTGAAGAGCCGGGGATCGAGGTTGTGGCTGAGGCTGAAGACGGAGAGAAAGCGTTGAAATCGCTTGAAGAAAGCAATGTCGATGTAGTGGTTCTTGATTTGAGCTTGCCCGGCTCCACCGGATTGTCCGTGCTTGAGCTAATAAAGGAAAGACATCCTGATCTTCCCGTGTTGATTTTAACGATGCATTCCGAAGAAGAATATGCCGTTCGGGCTTTTAAGACCGGAGCCGCGGGTTTTCTCACGAAAGATGCCGTTCCTTCCATGTTGATTGTCGCCATAAGAAAAATCGTTGGTGGAGGAAAGTTCATAACTCCTTCCTTAGCAGAAAAGCTCATCTTCCATTCGGATAGAGAAAAGAAGATTCACGAGAGTCTTTCAAATCGTGAACTCCAAATTCTCAAAATGATCGGTGTCGGGGAGACCCCCAAAGAGATAGCCGCCAAACTGTGCATAAGCACGAAAACGGTAAGCTCTTACCGAGCCCGAATTATGAATAAAATGAGAGTAAAGACAAACGCGGATCTCATAAAGTATTGTGTCGAAGAGAAGCTTCTTTGACAACGGAAATAAAGTAAATCACATAACATCTTATGTCATTATTTCGTTGAATCGATATAATACCATTCCCAAAAAGATGTCGTATTCCGTAGTATTCCGTAGGGCGGATTAGGTGCTTTCCACCGTAATCCGCCGAAAAAAATACGTCTTTATTTAATGGAATTGGTATAAGACATTGTATTGAAAAATAGTACGTGTATTGGGTAAATAACCTACGCGTCAAGGCGTTTTTCACATACAAAGGATATTCCTGTTTTCTGCTTCTGTTTTCCGATAAATCCTTACATACAAAAGATATATTCCGATTAATATTGAGAATAAGATAATAAAAAAATCAGAGAGTGCAAGGGAATAATTATGGACGAAGAATTGATACAGTTATTCCGCGAAGGTGCTCTTGAAAATCTTGTTGAACTTGAAGAAGCCTTACTGAAGCTTGGGGATAACTCCGAGGATCAGCATGAAATTGATCGTGTATTTCGCGTAATGCATACGATCAAAGGATCTGCCGGAATGATCGGATTGAATGATGTTGCGTCATTCGCTCATCACTTGGAAACCGAGTTTGACAAGATTCGCAACAGAGAAGTGAAAGTAACTCCTCTATTGACCAAACTGGCTCTGAAAGCTCGCGACCAAATCTCCGCAATGATTGATGCTCATTACGGCGGGGCGCCGTCTGATGAAGGAATTTCCCTTGATATTCTTTCCGAGATCAAGAAAGTTAACGTCGTTAACACGGAAAGCGAAAAAAAATCATCATTGCGAAATGCTTTGTTGTTGATTCAGGAGTGTGTTGTTCTGTTGAACCGTATGAGTCATTGTTTTGGTGATCTTGAACTCATTGGTGAATTTTCTCATTCGCTTCATGCTTTACGTGAGATGGCGCTTGCCGAAGGATTGGAAAGCATTCTCGAATTCAGTTGCGAATTTGAAAAACTTTTCAACGCTGCTCTGAAGCAGGAAATCTTTCTCAATCAGGAAGTGATTTCATTAACCAAAGCGGCATGTGATGAAATGCGAATCATGTTCGAAGACGCAATCGACCCAAACCCCCTGGAACTGATGGATTCCACGAAAATCATGGAATCGCTCCAGCGCCCATTGGCAATTATAGAGACTTTAAAGAGCATTCGCGACACGCTCGAAAAGAAAACTGAATCGCTTGTTGAGTCATCGAGGCCCGTATCTAAATATCGAATAAGAATATTTCTTACGCGAAGAATGCTCGAAAAAGGATATACTGTCGAGTTCTTCTTGGATAAGTTGCGGACTTTTGGACAATGCACAAACGTGGGTACAAATACCGGAGAGCAGATCGCAATCGGGTGTGAACGGAATTCTCCCACTGATTCGAAAATATCTGAAGTAGCTTAAATCCTTCGAGTTCTTGAACAGGAGGATTGCATGATTAGAATTCTGGTTGTTGATGATCACCCATTGATTCGAAAAGGAATCAAACAAATCATTTCTCTCGAACCCGAGATGAGCTTGGTCGATGAAGCAAAAGATGGAGCAGAAGCGCTTGAGTGCCTTAAAAGGCAAGCCATTGATATTGTTATTCTTGATTTGAATCTTCCAAAAATAAGCGGCCTGGAAGTTCTTGAAAAAATCAAGGAGATGAAATCAGACGTTAAGGTCCTGATCTTAAGTATTCACTCCGAAGAGGAATATGCTGTGAGAGCTTTAAAATCAGGGGCCTCCGGCTTCATTTCCAAGGATGCCGATTTGGAGATCATGCTTGGTGCAATCAAAAAAATATACGCGGGCGAAAGATATATAACCCCATCAATGGCTGAAATCGCCGTTTCTCTTGTCGGTTTACCGGAAAAACCATCTCATGAAATATTGTCAAATAGAGAATTTTACGTTATGAAGATGATTGCCGCCGGAAAATCGCCGAAAACCATTGCCGAATTACTTGATATTAGTCCTCGAACGGTGAGTAGCTATCGAGTTCGAATTTTTCGGAAAATGAAATTTACAACCAATGTCGATGCGGTTCGATATTGCATGGATCATAAAATTACGTATTCATGATTAGATTCGTCTGACGGAAAAATACCTACATTAATCGGAAAATGTCATCTCGAATTTTTCCTCAAATCATCCTTATTTTACGGGCATACACCTACATACAAAGACTTCTTTATTTTGTAAATTCAAAGTAGGGTGCATTGAAGAGAATGATGAATCCGCTGCCGGGTATGCATCGGCGATTTTCCGATAACCAAATGTAGCTGAAAAGAAGGGACTGGTTTGGAAGTGAATAGCCGGAATAATCTTTTGCACAGTCGGTCATATCAAGATCAAGTAGAATCCGCGACTGTGCATCTGGAAATATCAGGGGAAGCAATTCTTCCCGAAACTATTGCCTTGAAATCCGTTTTTTTGAAGTCATTATCGATGGGAACCCGCGTGATTCTTCATATTGATAATTTATTGACCGTCGACATTTCTTTCCTTCAGTTATTAATTGCTTTCGTTCGGCAAGCTCGCGAGAAAAACATCGAACTTGTTCTTGAAGGGAAAAAATTACCTGTGGCCGTTCAATGTGCGTTTCAAAAGATTGGGGCTATCCATGAAGATGAAGAGATCAAACGATATCTGGGAGTGCAATTCTGATGAAAAGCCCCCGAAGAATGACACGTAAAATTATGGTTGTCGATGATTCGGCCAGTATGAGGAAAATGCTCTCGGAAACACTGACCCAGGCAAAATATAAAGTTCTGGATGTGATCGACGGCAAGGAGGCCTTGTCCAAAGCGCTGATATTTCTTCCCAACGTGATCATCACCGATCTGAATATGCCGAACGTCGACGGTATCGAGCTGATTCGGCGTCTTCGATCTCATCCTAGTTTCAAATTTACTCCTATAGTCATGTTGACTACCGAGTCGGAAGAGGCAAAAAAGCTGGAAGGAAAGGCGGTTGGAGCTACGGGATGGATAGTGAAGCCGTTTAATCCCGAACAGCTGCTGGCCGTCATAAAGAAAGTTCTGCCGTAATCGATTGAAAAATCTGTTTTAAGCGATGGGGTGTGTATGTCCAAAACGAATAAATTTGGAAATACATTTAAAGAAGAAGCTTTGGACCTTCTTTCGAAACTTGAATCATATTTGCTTGATCTCGAAAAAAGACCTACGGATTCTGAGTTGATTGATAATGTATTTCGAACCATGCATACGATCAAAGGATCCGGAGCGATGTTTGGATTTGACGATGTAGTTTCGTTTGTTCATGAAATTGAAACGGTTTTTGAGCTGGTTCGTGCAGGTAAAATATCGATAACCGGTGATTTGATATCTCGAACGCTTGAGGCTCGAGATCAGATTCGATTAATGCTGTCGCCGCCGGTTTCTGGAGTCTTTCCAAACATGGAAAAAATCGGCAGATTGATTATCGATTTTCAAAAGCTTGCGGGGGGTTCCAAAAAAATCTTTTCACAACAGCCGTCAGGTGATTCTTCTAAGGCTTTGTCGGCAAATAAGTGTAACGAATTTCCGGAATTCCCGGCCACAAGACCCTGTAAGAAAACAACTAGACAATATAACCATTCCGAATCGGCGGCTCAGCGAAACGGAGACTTCTTCTCTCAATCGCATATTTCGGAAAATCGGCAACATCCGAAACAAAAACCGAAGGCATTAACCGTGGAAAAGAGGGACCGGCATTTCAACAATGAAAGTCTCAGCGTTGGTTCGGAAAAATTGGATAAGTTCGTTAACTTAATCGGGGAATTGGTTACGGTTCAGGCGCGCTTAAGCCAGAATGTTAATGCCGGAAATGATCCCGAGTTGGCTGCAATTTCCGAGGAGATTGAACGACTGACGAACCAACTTCGGGACTGTGCTCTTAAAATTCGCATGCTGCCGATCGGCACGACTTTTGATGGATTTCGTCGTCTCGTACGCGATTTATCTGAAGAACTTCAGAAGGAAGTCGAACTGATTACCGAGGGCGCGGATACGGAACTGGATAAGACGGTCATTGATAAATTGATGGAACCGCTGATGCATTTGTTTCAAAACATATTGGTTCATGGAATGGAAAGTCCAAAGACACGGGAAGAAAATGATAAACCTCGATGTGGGCGAATTTGTTTGACGGCTCAACATTCCGGGGGATTTTTTCTTATCAAGATTGAGGATGATGGCGCTGGGCTGGATCGTGATGCAATTATTGCGTATGCCGTAAAAAAGGGATTTTTGATAAGCAACGAGCAAATGAGCAGCATGAACCTTCTTCATCTGATTTGCATGCTCAATTTATCCGTGCAGGATCATACATCTTCACTGTTTGGAACAGCAATAGGTATTCGTGAGATAAAACGGGTTGTCGGTGAACTTCGCGGTAATCTTGAACTGGATTCTCAAAAAGATCGTGGAACTACGATAACAATCATATTGCCGCTTACTCTTGCGATCATTGAAGGTCTTCTTGTTTCGATCGGAAAACATTTTTTTGTCATGCCTCTTTCCGTAGTGGAGGAATGCATTGAACTGTCCCGACGTGAAGAAGAAAAAGCTTGCGGCAAGAATATCATCATGATTCGCGGGCAAATTGTTTCCTATATCCGACTTCGAGAAAAATTCGGAATAGAGGGAGAAGCCCCATCCATTCAACAAATAGTTATTACCAAAATCGATCAACAACGCGTCGGATTTGTTGTTGATCAAGTAATTGGTGAATATCAGACAGTCATCAAATCGTTGGGAAATTATTATAAACGAGTGAGCGGTATTTCAGGAGCAACGATTCTTGGGGACGGCACGGTTGCTTTGATCATTGATTTGGGAAAACTCGTCATGGCGGAAAATCATAATATTCCCGGAACGAATGGTTAGAGCCTGTTAGAAAATAACCTTTATAATATAGTTGTTTTCTTACAGGCTCTCATGGCCGGGCAAACGCATTAAAATTTCTGTAGGGCGGATTAGGCATGCTTTCGCCGTAATCCGCCGGGTCAGCTGGCTCTCATTGCCGGTCGATGAACGAAATTTGTTACAGTTATTTATTAACAAGGCCTTAGTGAGGAGCGCAAAATGGCTTTTAGTTTCTTTTTCCGAGATCTTCCAACACTGGAAACCAGCGTGAAGACTATGGCTGCAAATACCATCGGACGAAGCAAAATTCGTATTTGGGTTGCCGGCAGTGCGATGGGGCAAGAAGTCTACACTCTCGCGATTTTGTTGGCCGAACACATGGGTTATTTCACATTCCAAAATGTACGTATTGAAGCAACGGACATTGAAAGCGAATTTGGAAAGATCATTACGCAAGGAATTTATCCTAAAGCTGAACTTGAGCGGATCCCAAAGGAATATTTTGTAAAATATTTTGAGCCGATCGATCAATCGGAACATTATCAGGTAGTTAAAATGTTGCGCGATAGGGTGACGTTCACTCATCACGATCTATTATCTTTGAGGCCAATCTCCGAGAGTCTCAGTCTAATTGTCTGCAAGAATGTGCTTCTGCATTTCCAACCGGCTGAACGGATCGAAGTGTTCAGGATGTTTCATCGATCCTTGGCGCCGGACGCCGTTCTTGCCAATGAAAACACTCAGAAATTACCGACCGAAGTAAGCGGACTTTTTCGCCGGATCAGCAATGAATCTCAAGTCTATCAAAAAGTGGAGCTGTAATCTTGAAGATCATTCCTCTTAAACAGAATCCTGATGCTTATACGTGTTTTGCATACCTCATCCTTGGGGAATGGAATCGCATTGAAGATATAAACACGCTCGTGGATGTGGGTAACGATGCATATATTCTCGATCAAATCGGAGAACTGAATACCGGGGTTGGCAAGTATCCGATCGAACAAGTGATTTTAACTCACAATCACTTCGATCATTCAGGCGGATTAAGCGAAGTGAATAAACGCTTTCCTGTTAAAGTTAAGGCCTGGGCAGCGGGAATTGGAATTCATCATCAGCTTCACGATGGCGAGATAATCCGAATGGGAGATTGTTATTTCGAAGTAATTCATTTCCCCGGGCATTCGTTCGATTCTATTTGTTTGTACTGTAAACAGGAAAAAGTATTGTTTTCCGGAGACAGCTTGATAAATATAAGAACTTTTGGAGGATCGTATATTCAAGAATTTGTTGAAGTCCTTGAAAGGTTGAATACATTGGACATCGAAGCGATTTATTCCGGTCATGATCAACCGATTCTTCAGGATGGCTGGAAAATCCTGCGTAGAAGTGTCGGAAATGTTCGTAAAAGCAACGTTGTTGATGTTCAAAATCAGACATGAAAGGAGGGGGCTATTAAAGATAAAAGATTCGGAAATCCGACTCTGGATATACCCGAAAAAGCGCGCCATCCAGTCGCATTTCGGGTATCTACGCCATCCCTGGGCGATATAATGCGAATAAGTTGGTGACACATAAATTGCGAAGCATGGAAACCCATAGGAAGAAAATCATATGTAAAGGAGAGTAGGGTAGATGAAACTAGGAATGAAAATATGGTTGGCTTTTGGATGTGTGGTCCTGATCATAGTGGGTTTCGGCTACTATGCTGATGTAAACATTAAAAATATGAGTGATTCGAGCAACGAGTTGTATTTAAACAACACTTTGCCGCTACGTGATCTGGCAGAAATATCAACTTCATATCAGCATATCAGGAGAAATGTCAGTGACGCTCTTCTGAGTAAAGGAAGTGATCAGGCTAAGAAATTCGTCGAAAATATCGCCGAATTGGACAAGGATATCGATACCAATCTTGCGGAATTTGAAAAGAGTATCGGGACCGAGGAAATTCGACGTGAATATGCAGCATTAATGGCTTCAATCAATGCTTATGAGCCTATCCGCCAGCGAATTCTTAGTCTCTTTTCATCTGGTTCACAAACCGAAGCCATTGCTTTGATGGAAGGGGAAGCAATGGTAGTCGCGAAAAAAGTGGATGATGGAATTGCGAAATTGCTGGAAATGAAAGCCGCGCAAGCCAAGATAAAATCCGACTCCAATACTGCCGCTGCAGGCGGGATTATGCGGAACATGAATTTCATGATTCTGTTTATCGCCATCCTTATTGGCGTAATTGGTTTCGCTCTGAATTACAATATCTCCGAGATCATTTCCTCGCTGATGAAGGAAGCGAAAATGCTTGCGGATGCAGCAGTTGCCGGGAGATTAGCTACGCGCGGGGACCCGCTCAAAGTGAATTTTGAGTTCCGCGAAATTGTGGTTGATGTCAACAAGACTCTTGATGCGGTTATCGGGCCTCTGAACGTGGCTGCCGAATATGTAGATAGAATAAGTAAAGGTGATATCCCGAAAAAAATCGCAGATAATTACAACGGTGATTTCAATGAAATCAAACTGAACTTGAACAACTGTATCGACAACATCAATGCATTGGTCGGCGATGCCGGCATGTTGGTCAAAGCCGCGGTCGAAGGTAAACTTGCGACACGTGCCGATACCACCAAACACCAGGGCGAC
>Ga0209749_1001797_pt1 | contig 16956 bp, 10 predicted proteins | sample EPASupsiteSAE347_FD_187267 | JGI IMG/M metagenome (GOLD analysis project Ga0209749, IMG submission 187267) | Bioremediated contaminated groundwater from EPA Superfund site, New Mexico - Sample SAE3-47 (SPAdes) (version 2) | ecosystem: Environmental > Aquatic > Deep subsurface > Groundwater >... | reverse complement strand
GACGGAATGCGGCTTTGTCCCTTTTGAAACCGAATGGTGGCATTTTGACGATTCCGGCTGGACCAACTACCCTGTCCTTGACATTCCGCTTGAGAAACTGCCTTAAACGCATCCGATGGGCTCAATCAAAGGCGGGTGCAAGTTTGACTTCAAGAATATGACGGTGTCCGGCCAGAACCGGATTAAAATAGGCCTTCATGCCGTCGGGTTCTCCCAGGAAAGTCCAGCGGGTGTCATCAACAAGAATATTTTGAGCATCCCTGACCATCCCCATTGTCCTAACAATTTTCGCGGGTACATAACGGCCGGCCGCGGTCTGAACTTCAAGAAAAGCCACGCCAATTCCGCCATATCCCCAGGTTTCCAGCCGCACTTTTTCAGGCGGTTGTTTCTGATCGTCCAAAAGACAGGTCATTATATAATAGGGCATCTGGCTGAAATCAGCCAGGTTGCTTTTGGGAACCCCGTCATATATTTTTTTCCAGCCGCCTGATTTGCAACGGAGGCTTAAACGGACATTTTGCACGCCATATTGATCCGGCAAAAAATACCGGATATTCAGCCGCGTCCCCAGACCGCGGCATTTAACAAGGCGCGTACGGAGACACTGGGCGGCATTTTCAAAAGCCGCACAGGCCTTGTCGGTTCCAACGGGTGTCAGGCCGGGACGGATTGTCCGCCATTCTTTGCGCCGAATTTTTTTATATTTTAAAATCTCCCGGATGATCCGGGAGCATTGTCTTTGCGCTTCTTTCAGCAGCCGGGCGGTATTCGGCCGGGCAGAGAGCGCGTCAATCAGGGCGCGCAGGCGATGGCTGATATTTTCTTCCGACAGATGCGCCAGGATATCTGCAAGAATGAGCCGGCCGCGGCCTGAGCTGATCCGGCGCATCCAGGGGCGCAATATCTGCTCCAGAAGAAACGCCTGTTTTGACCGCTCGTCTTCATAAGGCGACACAGGACCGCAAAGAACATCCTGGAGCTGGAAAATCCCGCGCCAGCGGCCCAGGTGTTTTACGGCCAGCAAGGCGTCCAAAAAAATCTTATCCTGAACCGCGAAAATCTTCCGGCATACCTCGCGATAAGCGTCTTCGGGTTCCAAGCGGCGCTGCTGCTGCCACCATCGGCCGGCAAACGCGACGGTCGGAAAATTCTCAAGGAGAAACTTGTTGCTTTTTTCCCAGGTGGTCAGCAGAGCGCCGAGAGGGCGATAAGGTTCCGCATAAGCCGTCAGGCTGGAAACGTTACGCGGATGCCAGTCCCAGGGGCAGATCAAGAACTCAAACCCCAGCTTTTTATAAACCGCCAGGGAATTGATGCGCCGGCGGTTGCCAAAATGCGTCTGCGGCTTATCCACCAGGCTGTCATAGTGCCAGTGGCACATGATGATGTCCCGGGGGATGCGCGCCAGCGCTTCCGGATAAAACTCAAACAGATCGTCCCAGATCATCATCCGTTTCCCGAGTTGGCCGGCGATGATGGCGTGTGTTTTGCGCAAATGCGCGGCAAAGATATCCGCCCCGGTTTCCCCATGCTGCAGGCGTTTTTTGCATAAACTGCAAAACCCGATATCCCAGGCCTCGTCGTTGCCGGCATGGAAATAAGGCGAGGGAAAAAGAGCGGCGACTTCGCGAAAATAGGCTTCAAAGAAACGGTGGGTTTCCTCCAGGGAAGGACAGCAAACATGTTCAGCGCCTGCGAAACGTCCCGGCCGGCCTTCGCGCAATTCGGCCAGATGGGCCAGCTGCGGGCAACGCAGGAAGTGTTCGGCGTGGGCCAGATTGGAAACCACGGGAATCACATCCATGTTTTTCTGTTCCGCCCACTTGACGATTTTGGCCACGTCATTGGGCGCATATGATTGATTGTCCGGCAGATAGGGAAACGAGGCCGTCTTGATCCGTCCTTCAAGGTAAAGCACCAGCGCATTGAAGCCAAAATCGGCTGCAAAAGCGATAAAATCGCGGATATAGGCCAAGGTTTCGGGCTGGCGCGCCAAGTCAAGCTGGACGGCCCGGATTTTCACAAACCCTCCAATTTATTGCGGATTAATTTATTACGTTGTTTCGGCAAAATAACAGCGAATGTTCAGAGGCGCACAGGGGCGTTTGTCGTAAATCAAAAGGCGGCCGGCGGCCGGGCGCCAGAACCGGACCGGCAGTGTCTGCCAGGTTCCCCTGGCCGTGAGTTCCCTTATGGCCTTGACTTTTCTGCGGTCCAGCCAGGCTGAAAGTTTAATCTCCGGCCACGGGTCAAGGTTGATGTTCATCACTGCCAGGAAAATTCCCGCCGGACCATCAGCGCGGTGGGGCAGAATCCAGCCCGGCGCCTCAACGGAAAGAGACGCGCGGCCGCGCGCCAGCCAGTCCACCACTCCCCGGAGCTGGCGGCGGCGACATTCGGAATAAAAATAGATGCCCGTGCCTTTGAGATACATATCGGGATTGGCGCGGTTGATGAATTCATACGGGAAAACGCAGACCCGGCCGCCAAGCTTGTTTTCACAAAGAAAAACGCCCGGGAAAAGATTGCGGCGGGACTCGCCCTCCTCTATCCATGAAATCACGCGCGCGTTCGCGGACGGCTCAAGCACGCCGAGACGGCGGCTGATGGACGAGGCATCGGCGGCCGTGCGATGGTCTTGGCCGCCGCCGAAAGCAGGATCATCCAACCGCTCGTATCCATGCAGCTTGTCAATTCTGGTGTCCAATATCTTCCGTATTCTCACGCCGGCCCATTTTTCAGCCCCCATGTCCCGCAATGTTTCCAGAGCGGAAAGGTCAAGCAACACGCCCTTCCGGAAAATTTCCTCAAGCCGGTCTTCAACGAGGCGCGGGGCTTCGCCCGTCAAGGCGCAGACTTCCTCGTCCGATTCAAACTGCACCGGAAAACCGAAAGCGCGCAGGGCATCGGCCCAGCCGGAGTCATGCGGCAAAAGCTCGGGCCACTGTTTTCCCACGGTGGTGTGCACACGCAGTGAAGCGCGTTTATCGCTGAAGAGCCGGACACCGCGAAAACCGGGCGTTTGGACAGTGACGGAGGCGATGGCCTGCAAGCGCGGCTTTAAATCCCGCAGCATGCGGCCATAGGCGGGCTGATCGGCAAAGGGCGTGGTCATGCGGTCATAGAGATTAAGGGTGTGGTTCGGCACATCCAGGACTGTGGCCCATTCAATCTGCCGCTCAAGCCAGGCCGCGGACTTGTTATAGAGATAATAGGGTATGCTCTCAATTTCCGTGCATTTATGCGTGTCCGGCGTCAGCATGGGACGAAAACGCTTGAGACTTTCATCCACCAGATAATACTCGCGGAAGTTTCTTTCCGCGTATCCGCAGTTGCACATGCGGATGATGGGCCGATGGGGGGCGCTCAAATCACGCAAAAGCACCGGAAGATCGCGGCCCTCAATTTCAAGGATGAACGGCGTGGTAACCATGAGGGCGAGTTGTGTTTCCGGCGATACACCCTGCACGGCCGCGCGCATGGTTTGGGCGGCCGCGGCAAGCGAATCATGCATCAGGTCCATCCACGTCCTGCGCCAGGGATGTGGCTTGCCCGGACGCAAAATCGCCGCAACCAACTCCTCACGCGCGACACTTTTCACACCCATACGCCGTGCGAATTCACGCAAATGCCGCTGGCAGTAACAGCCCATGCTTATGCCGCCATGGCCGAAATAACGGAAATCATCGTCCACCCAGAGCCGCGCGGGCTTTGTCTCGGCCAGGGCTTCAAAAAACTGTTTGATCCATGCCAACCAGGCCGGCGAAAGGGGACAAAGGATTTCACTGCTGGTGCGGCCATCGTGGCCGACCATGGTTTCAAACCGGTCCGACAAATTGTATCCGTATTCACCGTGGCCAATGACAAAGAGGATGTTGAAGGATTGAAGAATACCGGCCCGGTTTAATTTTTCCCGCGCCCGAGTGAACCATTTTTTTCTTGCCCGGACATCATCCGTATCCACAAAGGCATGATAGGCCGCCGCGGATTCAATGAACCACATCACCTCGTCTATCTTATGTTTCCGGCAGAACTCCACCGCCTCGTCAATATCGTCATCGGTGTTCATCCGCCATTCCCGCGGGGTGCGGCGGAGCATATAGGCAATTTTCCCATCTTGCAGGGGAACAAACGCTTTTTTATTCAACTGTTTCTTATGCATGATCCCTTTCGGCATAATTATTATTGAAACGTCTTTTTACTCCATCAAGGCTTTTTGTTTTCCATTACTTTTTGCAGATAATGCCGGCTGATGTCAAGCATGCCGCCACTGCGGGCATAAAAATCATCATCCAGGTGAAAGAGGCCTTGAACCGTGTGCATCCAGGGAGCGTCAAAGCAGGGATGATAGGACCGCATCAATTCCCAGTCGCGGTAATTTTGATGGCCGTTTGTCTCAAGCACGCCGATCTTCAGCCCCGGAAGCGGAGCGAGCCGCGCGGCGACGTTTTTGTTCCAGTCAACCAGAACCGGATTGACGGTCAAATCGGCGCAAAAGCAGGGAATTTTTCTTTCGTGCGCCTTTTTCGCGATGCGCAGGCTCATGCTCATGGTTTTGGCGATCGGTTTGAGGGCAATGGCGCCGTAGCCCAATTCCATGCGCTCCAGCGCGTCCTTTTCGGAGTGCGCGCTTTCGTCGGCGGCGAGCCGGACGGGGATATCGCGGACATCCGCCTTGTATTCCTCCGGGAAAGGCTCTTCAACGATCATGATCCGTTCGCGCGCGCCGACTTTTTCGGCATGATCAATCAAACGCATCAGCCGCTCCTTGCTGTCATAGCGGCCGTTGGCGTCCAGATAATAAGGAATGCGTCCATTGACGGTATGGGTGATTTGCCGGTCCTTGACGGCGGCATGAATGGCGGCCAGCCGTTTTTTATCCCACGCCAGCATTTTATCCTGGTCGCCGTCTTTATCCGGGTCGGCGCCGATTTTCACCTTGAGGAAAAAACAACCTTCGTCAACCGCCTGGACAATTTTTTCAAGCGGAACGCCATAGCTCATCAACGGTATGCTGGCAAGCTCACGATGTCTGGCGGAAAGCGCCGGCCGGCAATCGGCCGGAATCATATCGTCAAAGTTCTTAATTTTCTTTTCGCGGCAATATAATTGCCAGGCGGCATTATCAACGGGAACGAGCGCATTAAGTGCGAAAGTCAGGCGAAGCGCTTTATTGCCGGTTATTTTTTGACCGTATTCATAAACGGCAGGCAGGAGTTTATCCAGCAGATCCAGGGGGGTCTCAAAACTTATTTCGGCGGCTTGCTGGAGGGCAAATTGGGTCATTTTGAGCATCATGTTGTTGCCGTCAGACTCTGAATTTTTGACAAAGACCGCGGCATCGGACCAGAGCACGCTTTGCGTGCCGAGTCCGAGTCCCGTTTGGCCGCTTTCGCTTTCCAGCAAAGCAATTGTCTGCCATAGCGCGGTTAAATAGCCGCCCTTGAATCCGAACGGCGCCGCCAGGGCATTGCGTTCAAAACTGCTTTTAACATGTTTGATTTTTATCATCTTTGGCTCATTCCGGAAAAGTGTGGTTATGTTTATTGTAAGCAGTTTATGTCACATATTTGTCATTCCCGCGAAAGCGGGAATCCAGATATTGGCTTTTACTACTCCTGGATTCCCGAGCCTACTCCGCCGAAGTAAAACCTTCTGGCTACGAAGGCCGGATTAGATCGGGAATGACAGACTTGATAGGCCTGCCTGTAAATAAAATTCGGCCGTTTTATACTAATTCCATCAACGCCAGCATACGTTCTCTGGGAACCTTGAATTTGAACGAGAGAGCGCCGTTTTTGTTTTTAATTCCCTTCGCCGTCTTGCCCGAGATCAAGTCCGTCAATGTCTGCGACTGTAATATCTCCTTGGCGATATTTACCGCGACCGTTATGCATTTTGATTCACAAAAGACAAAGAAGATGCGCTTGCCGCCGCTTTCGCCGGCGCGCAGATAAACCTCGCCCTGACGGCCGTCAACGGCTTCCGCCTCCCGGCAGAAGCCGGAATGCTTGCAGATCATCTCCAGAAAATTTTCAAATCCGCGTATGCGTTTTTTGAAATACGCTTCCCCCAGATATGTTCCAAGAAGAACCACCCGACCCTTTCCAACCGTTATTTCACCGGCCAGAATTTCCCGGCCGTATTTGGCCCATACCTGTCCGCGGTCAAAAAGCCACGGTGTCACCCATTGTGACCCGGTCAGCGCAAAGCGCCGTTTGCCGGCCGCGGCTGAAAACTGAATTAAGTCGCCGGTTATTGTCCGGCGGCCGGCTTCTTGCACTCCCAATCTGCTTAAGAAACGGTCGGCCGGATAGCGATAAATGCCGCGCGAATCAAATGCCCCGCATTCCGATTCAACCACCAGAGTTCCGCCGCCAGATACATAGGCAAGCAGTTTGTCTTCTGTTTTTTTATCGGTTACCAACGCGCGCGGCATGAAGAGAACCTTGAGGCGCTTCAGTTCGTCCAGATGTTCTTCTTCTATCATTTCAAAGGCGATATTTGACCGCACCAGCGCTTTGCCGTATCCGAGCAGGGCATCCAGATAGGTTTTGTTTTGCTTATTGTTGCACCAGTGCAGGTAAGCCGATTGCGGGCTGAAAAATATGCCTATATCCGGGCGGCTGGGGCGATATTTATCCCAGACATTTTTGTGTTTTTCCAATATTTTGCCCGTGGCCTTGAAGGCCGCCAGCCGTTCTTCGGCATAACCATCAAATCCGGATATGCCGAATCCGCCCGCCTCGGTGGTGAAAACTTCGTCCTTCCAGCACCAGAACAAAATTGCCTCGGCGCCCGTGGCTATTCCGTTCCAGAGCCAGTGCTGTTGTTCAACAGCAAATACCGGCAGCTGCTGGCTGAAACCGCGCGCGGCGCGTCCGCCCTGCAGTTCGCTCAGCCAGAGGCGCTTTTTGCCGGCCGCTGAGCGGATTATATTCATCCGAGCTGTAAAATCGGCCAAATCATGGCGCTCCCATTTTGGAAAGCTTGAGCAGCCGATGCCGTCCAGGCAAGCAACCATGTTCCAATCGTTGCCGCGGTCCAGCGGGGTGATGATTTGATCCTCAAAATCCTCGCCGCAATAATACGGACTGGGAGCGCCGCCGTGCATGGTAACCGGGCGGACGGAATCCACGGCCTTTATTGCTTCATATCTTTTGCGGGCGTGTTCATTGGCGCGTTCGGTCAGAAAATGCTGAAATGCCATTGTCTCCGTGAAGGGCCGGCTGGGCGCCCGGCCGGGGAAAACATCCTCCCAGACGGCGTAACGTCTCTGCCAGGCCCGATTCAATCCATCAAGTCCGCCATGGCGGTTCTTGAGCCACTCCCGGAAGTTTTTCAGGGTGTGTTCGCAAAAACAAACCAGCCCCTGAGCATGCACGTTCCAGCGCAATTCATTCCAGGCATCCCAGCCGAACAAATTCGGGGCATCCTTGTAATGGCCGGCCGTGGCCCGCAAAAAAGCCTGCATTCTTTCCCATACGAGCGGGTGGTCAAAACAGCCGCCGGGGGTGATGCCGAAATGACATTCAACCCGGTTGTTTGAAACAACTTTTTGCCCCAAATGATTTACCATTTCCGAGCCGGGAATTTCGCGGTGAATCCAGAGGGGCTGAACTTCGGCAATGGCGCTCAACACCACCTTGAGCCCGGTTTTATTGGCCAGTTCCACCAGCCGGTCATAATCTGAAAAATCATAGCGTCCGGGAGTGGACTCCACCCAGGACCACAGCACCCACAATTGAAGCGTATTGAATCCGGCGGCACGGATGTTTTTCAAATCGTCCTTCCAGTAACGCTCGTTCGGGAAAGGCGGCCGGTAATATTGAACTCCGATTTGCATTACCAGAGGTTCCATTTGTCGCCGGGAGTGGCGGTCGGCTGAGTGCGGTCCGGCCAGCGCCAGCCATCATCTATCCGCTCAATCGGCTTATACCAAGGCACATTGCGCAGGGTGTCCATGTAGGCCTCGGTAAAAGTAGGCTTCGTATGGGGATTCTCCGGCCAGCGCGTGGCGGGATTGCGGTCGGCAACCTGCACGCGGCACGGGCCCTGGATGTTGAAGGGTTTTAAGCGGCTTAAATCGGCCAATCCTTTCCGGACACCGGCAAAAATCAGCTTGCGGGAAAGCAGAGGGGACTTGGTCCGCGCCAACTGGGAGGCGTAATGCTTCTTGGTGACAACGCTTTCCATGTTCGGGTTATATTGCAAAGCTTCCTGCACGAGGGCCTGATCACCGGAAACAAAAGCGCAGGGCATGCCCGCGTCACCGGCTAAAGCCATTGAGGTCGCCGCCTCGCTGAGCTCGTAGGTCTTTCCGCTTGCGTCGGACACACAGATCAGGGAATGAGGCGTGCCGCCGTCTGGCGTGCCGGCGCGCGCGTGCATCCCCACCAGAACCAGGGCCTGGAACGATTTATCCAGGTCCGGATGCCAGGTGGAGAGGGTTAAAGTATTCCGGCCATGGATCAATTCAATGCGCTCGTCAAGCAGTTCCGGCATGATGTTATATCCCTCGGCATGATCGTCGTGGACGACCACCATTTTGGCGCCCGCCTCAAAGGCACCGCGGGCGGCGGCGTTGACTTCTTCGGTCAAAAGAACGCGGTTGCGGTGCAGGAGCGCGTAATTGAGCATGGACATGTTGACGTGGCGGTATTCGTAGAATACAACTCCCGCCACCCCCTCTATATCGGTGGCAATATAAACATTCATTATTTTCCTCCCCGGATCATGATCAGAAGCATTTTGAATTTCTTGACGGCCTTGAGCGCATGGGGAACATGGGCGGGCATGATGAGCAAGTCGCCCTGCTTTGCATGAAGTTTTTTACCGGCGATGGTAATTAACGCTTCGCCGTCCAAAATCTCCACCACGGCGTCATAAGGGGCCACATGTTCGCTCAAGCCCTGCCCGCGGTCAAAGGCAAAAAGCGTCAGCGTGCCGGCCTTGCGGTCTACGAGCGTTTTACTGACAATGGAATCACGGGCATAGGCGACTAAATCCGCTGGCCGGAATGTTTTTCCCTTTAATTGCGTCTTCATTTTTCAGCGGGCACGCGCAAGCGCGGCCCCTACATGTTCCCGAATTCTGACTACTGACCGCTGACCTCTGACTTCTGCTTCCGCTTCTCCCCATAGACCCATTCCTGGACGTCCTCAAGGTAAAGATAAATAACGGGCGTGATGTAAAGCGTGATGATCTGCGAAAAGATAAGGCCGGCGACCACGGTTATCCCCAAGCCCATGCGCGATTCGCCGTCGGCGCCGTAGCCCACGGCGATGGGCATGGCGCCCATCAGCGCGGCCAAAGTAGTCATGATAATCGGCCGGAATCTTTCCATGCAAGACTCGTGCACGGCGTCATAACTGTTTTTACCGTGCTGCTGGAGATGAATGGCAAAGTCCACCATCAGAATGCCGTTCTTTTTCACGATGCCCATCAGCATGAAGAGACCGATGAACGCGTAAAGCGACAATTCCTGTCCGAAAATCAACAAGCCGAGCAGGCCGCCGACGCAGGCCACCGGCAAAGCCGACAGCACGGTAATCGGATGGAAATAACTTTCATAAAGAACGCCCATGATGACATACATCACAAAAATGGCGACAAACAACAAGACCGTCAGGCTCTTCACGGTTTGAGCGAACAACTGCGCCTCGCCGTAGAAGGAACGCGAAATATCCGGCGGCAGGATTGATTCGGCCAGTTTATTAATTGCGTTTTGCGCGGTGCCGATCGGCATATCGGGCTTTAAATTGAAGAAAATCGTGACGGCCGGGAATTGTTTCAAATGGTTGACGGTTGAAGGCCCGATCCGCTTTTCCCAGGTGCAGACCGCGCGCAGCGGAATTGGCTGGTCAAGCGTCTGCGAGAATACATACAGATTGTTCAAATCCTCGGCATTAGCGCGTTTCTCGTCCTTAACCTCCACAATAACCTGGTATTGGGTGATGGTTGATTTGATCAGATAAACATAGTTTTGGGCATAGGCGTTGCGAATCACATATTCAATCGCGTAGGCGCTGACGCCGTAACTGGAAGCCTTGTCGCGCAAAATGTTTATGGTCAAGTTCGGCATATCCAGCATCATATCCGAGGAGACGCCGATCACGCCCGGCAGCTTGCTGATTTCGCCGATTATTTTCTCCGCGCTTGCATAAAGCTGCTGCTGATCCAAACCGGTCAACACATAAGAATATTGCCCCTGGGTTTCGCTCGTGGCGCCGGCGCTGATATGAAGCGTTGGATCAGGACGCAGGGCGATAAATATACCGGGGATCCGCGAGACGGCGGCGATCAATTCATGGGTGACATCCATGATGGGCTTGCGTTTTTCCCGCTCCCTCAGAAAAACAAAGGTAAGCGCCTGGTTGGCCTGGATATTGGCGCCGGACAGGTTGGCGACCGTAACCGCCTCCGCAACCGCCGGGTTCTGCTGAAGAATCCGGTCTAATTCATCCTGATATTCAACCATGCGCTCGGGCGAAGTGCCGGTGGGCGCCATAAACATGCCGCGGAGCACGCCGCTGTCGCCGACCGGAAGGAATGATTTTGGCAGGAGCATGAAAAGCCAGACCGTGGCGCCCAGCGTGACAAACCAGGCAATGAGACTGATGGCGCGCCGCTTCAAAAACCAATGCAAAGAAAGTCCATACCAGCGCAGACAAAACGCAACCGTGTTATTGGCGAACTTTTCCATCGTGGTTTTCACCCCGGAACTGTGCCCGGCGAGCATGAACCGGCACATCATCGGCGTCAGCGTCAGGGAAACAAAACCCGAAGCCAGAATGGCCACCACCACCACGATTGAAAACTCGCGAAAAACACGGCCAATCAGTCCGCTCATAAAGACCAGTGGCAGAAAAACCGCGCCCAAGGATAAGGTCATGCTCAAGATCGTGAATCCTATTTCTTCGGCGCCTTTCATGGAAGCATCATAGGCATTTTCGCCGCTTTCCATGCGCCGGACACAGTTTTCAAGAAAGACGATCGCGTCATCCACCAGGAATCCTATGCAGAGCGTGAGTCCCATCAGGGAAAGATTGTCCAAACTGTAATCCAGCGCCAGCATAACGACGAAGGTGATCAGCATTGATAACGGCAGGGCTAAACTTGGAATAATCGTGTCCTTGATCCGGCCGAGGAAAAAGAAGATAACCGCCACCACCAGAAAAAAGGCGATCATCAGCGTTTCCTGAACATCTTCAATTGAATTCCTGATTGTCTGCGAGTGGTCCGAAATCAACATAACCTGAATGGAATCGGGAATAACGGCGTCAAGACTTTTCATTAAATCTTTGATGCGCTGGGAAACTTCAACCGCGTTGGCGCCGGCCGCCTTGGTCACGGCCACAACCATCCCGACGGGCTTATGCTCCATTCGCTTCATCTGTTCCGCCCAGAAATGAAGCGAGAGACGGGTGTCCTGGATGCTGTCAAGACATTTGGCAATATCGCGCAGATAAACCGGAGCGCCGTTGAACATTCCGATAATGAGCTGTCCATATTGCGCGGCATTTTCAAGCTGGCCCTGCGGCTGGAGCAAAAGCGTCTGGGTTTTTCCGTCAAATTGTCCGGAACCCAGCATAACCGTCCCTTTCCCGACCGCATCGCAAACTTCATCCAGTGTAAGACCGCGGGCGGCGACCGCGTCCGGGTCAACCTCAATGCGCACGGCATAGGGCACGCCATAGACCTGGACCTGCGAAACGCCCTCAATGATATTGATCTGGTTGCCGATAACGCTGAAGGCGTAATCATAGAGTTTCGCGGTCGTCATCGTCTCGGTGATCAGACCGTAATACATCATCGGCATTTCGTTCGGGTTAGTTTTCTGATACTGGGGCGGCGACGGCAAATCTTTCGGCAGACTGCCCATGGCGCGCGAAATCGCCGCCTGCACGTCATTGGCGGCCCCGTCAATGTTTTTGGTCAGATCAAACTGGATGATGATGAGGGTGTTCCCCTGACTGTTCATGGAGGTCATGAGCTCAATGCCCTGAATCTGCATGAACTGCTGTTCCAGGGGGGTGGCGATGTTGGCCGCCATGTTTTCGGGCGTTGCGCCCGGATAGGCCACGTTGACCTTGATCACCGGATAATCAACTGCGGGCAAATCGCTGACCGGCATTTTGAAAAACGCAAAAGTGCCGAAAAGCGCGAAACTGAGCATGATGAGCACTGTCCCGACCGGCCGGTTGATAAATACTGAGGAAATGTTCATGGTTTTCGGGGTCAAACCTAACTTTAATACTTAATTATAATTCCACATCTAAATTTCAGGGTTGAAGATTTGAGCAATTCAAGCTTCATCATTCTTTAACCGTGAACCTTGAACGGTGAACTTTGAACCGGAATAATTTTTATTATTTATTTTCAGATTTCGCATCCGGAGCAACAACTTTCACCCGCGAACCTGAGCGGAGCATGAGCTGGCCGGAGACAACCACCTGTTCGCCGGCCTTGAGGCCCTCTTCAATCACAATATCATCGCCGTATCTCTGTCCCAGTTTAATCGGCTGTATCTCCACCGTGGAATCGGGTTTAAGCACAAAGGTAAAAGCTCCTCTTTCGCTGATCTGCATCGCGGCATAAGGCATCAGGACCGCATCCTTGATTTCATCCAGCAGGATCCGCGCGTTGATAAACTGGCCGGGCCAGAGCACTTGTTTCTGATTCGGGCAAACGGCCCGCAAAGTAACCGTGCCGGCCTTGGGCTTAACCTCATTGTCCAGGAAAAACAAATCGCCGTATTCCTTTATAGCCGCGTTTTCTATGGAAGTGATCTCCGCCTGGACCTTGGCCTGTTGCATCTGCTGGCGCACCTGCATCATTTCGCGCTCGGTGATGATAAATTCGGCGTAAATCGGCGAAATGGTCTGAATGGAGAGCAGCCCATTGGGATCATTGGCCGTAATCACGTTGCCCTCGTTCACCAGATAGACGCCGGTTTTGCCGTCAACGGGTGAGGTGATAAAACAGTAACCGAGGTTAATCTGGGCCGTTTCAACCGCGGCATGATCGGCTTCAACCGTCGCCTCAAACATGTCAACCTGAAGGCGGTATTTGTCCAGATCCTGCGGGGAAACATAAAGGCCCGGGGCAAGGGGCATGTTCCGTTGCAGGACCAGACGGTTCAATTCCAACTGGGCTTCGTCTTCGCCGAGCTGACCAAGCGCCTTATCCAGGGCCGCCTGATAGGGACGCGGATCAATGGTGTAAAGCAAATCACCGGTCTTGACTTCCTGTCCCTGAACAAAATGGATTTTGACAATCTGCCCGGAAACCTGCGGAATAATCAGCACCTTGGCCGGCGAAACGCAGCTGCCGATGGTGTCAATGTAACGCGAAACTGTTTTGGAGTAGGACTGTCCGACCGTTATCGGGTAAGACAAAGCTTCCGGCGCCTTCTTTTTTCCGCACGAAGAACAGAAAAAGATAAGAACCAATCCTAAAACAAAACTGAAAAAAATTCTCGCAAAGCCATAGATACGAATGCGATTATCCGTCTCTGTCATTCCCGACTTGCCACGCGTTGCGCATGGCGAGATCGGGAATCCAGAGGAAAGCAAATCAAATCTGGATTCCCGCTTTCGCGGGAATGACAAGGACATGATTTGGCGAAAAACAGTTCTGTAATTGAGCAGTGATTTCATTTGATACCGCCTTTTTCTTCCTCCATTTTTTTAACAGCCGATGCAATCGGTTCAAGATCGCCTTTTTCAGGCGGCGCCATGGCGCCGGTTGAGTAAGCCAGATTGGCCGAGGATAGAAACAGCGAAGTCCGCGCCTGAATGAAAGTCAGCCGGGCGGAGGATAAATTATTCTGCTGGGTCAGCATGTCCACGATGCTGTTCAGGCCTGATTTATAACCGAGGGAAGTGGCATTAAACGCCTTCTCCGAAGCCGCCACCAGTTCACGGCCGGCAACCAACTGCTTGAGGGCCGTCTTATAGTTGTAATAACTGTTCCATACTTCCGCAATGGCCGCTATTTCGGAAGCAACCAGGTCCTGGCGCGCCGCCTCGGCCACGGCCTTTGCCTCGCGCGCCTTGTTCCATTTTAAAAAACCGTCAAACAAATCCACGCTCAGGACAAATGAACCCGCAAAATTATCAGTGAACCCATCGGACTTTGCCGAGCCCGCCTGTCCCGCATTAATATTCTCGTCAAAATAATTTCTTTGCAGATTAAGATTGCCGTTCACTTGCGGCAATATATTGCGCCGAGCCTGCTGGGCCAGGGCCAGTTTTGACCGGAAGACGGCAAACTTGGCGGCCAAATCCGGCCGGCGCACAAGGGCGTCTTCAATCATACTGTTCACCGTTATATCCAATTCCTTTAACGGCGGTTCGCCCGCCGGCGGTTCCACGTTTAAGGCGGCATTGGCCGGCATCCCGACGCTTTTCGCCAGATTGGCCTGCGCAGTTGTCACCAAAGCTTTCGCGCCCTCCAGATTATAAAGAGCCTGCGCAAGCGCCTGCTGAGCTTGGAGTTTTTGAGTGATGGTGGCTAGGCCGGTTTTCATTTGGATTTCCACCGACTCCAGCGTGGCCTGAGCAACTTTCAAGGCGTCTTCCTGCGCCTGCTGCTGCATACTGGCGCTATCCAAGTTAAAATAAGCGGTTTCCACGCCAAGGATTGTGTCCTGCAACGTCCGGTTAAACTGAAAATTGGATGAGATCAAAGTCTGGCGCGCGGCCTCCCGCCCGAACCCGCGGCTGCCGAAATCCAGGAGAAGCCAGGTAATATTCAACTGCGGGCCGTAACTAAACGTGCGGGTAGTCGGCGTATAAAGGGTTTGGTCGCTATTAATATTGTTGTTTTCCCCGACCTGGGCTTGAAAAGTAACCTTCGGATAATAAGGACTTTTGGCTTCGCCCAACTGCGCCGCCGAAACGCGGGCATTTTCCCACGCCTGCAAAGCGGCCGGATTGCGGCGCAAGGCCAGCGTGATCAACTCTACCAGGCGCAGGGGTTTGCCCTCCTGGAATTCCGGATCATCGGCTTTGGCCGGCAAGGGCTTATTGGTGATACTGCGACTGGTCGCTTTATCGGCCTGCCACGGCTTTTCCGAAGAAGTTGAGACGTTGGCATCCGGAAATATTTCCGGGAACCAGCCGGACTGGGCATTGAGAAGCCGCGGCGCAGATATCAGTAGAAAACAAAGCACAAAACCACAATATATCCGGCTTGCCCTCATTGCCCTGAAATATATTCAAAATCATCATTCAATGTCAATTTTATTACTCGTTCAAACCATTCATTGATTTTTTTTGACAACTAAATGTAAAATAGTTATTTTTATTACTGTTTTTAGAAAGTTGAAAGACGGAAAATGACCGTTAAAAGCCCCAATATCTTGTTCATAAACACTGATCAACTGCGCGCGGATTTTCTTGGCGCGTATGGATTCCCGGCGGAAACTTCGCCCAACATTGACCGTCTGGCGCGCGGCGGCATACGCTTTGAGCGCGCCTTCACCCAGTGTACCATCTGCGTGCCGGCGCGCTACTCGCTCACCACCGGCCTCTATGTCTCCAATCATGGCGCCATCAGCAACAACCATGCAACGTATCCAACGGCGCGCTCGCTTCTGGAAGCTTTCAACGCCAACGGCTACAAGACCGTCTGCATCGGCAAACTCCACCATAATCCGCCTGATTTGAAATTCGGTTTCCGCGAAGTCTACCTGCACGATGGCGGGTTTCCCGAGCGCCGGCTATATTCAATTTACAGCCGCTGGCTTGCGGACGAGGGCGTGGATGAAAACGAGCTCTGGTACCCGGTTGGCATAGATGATGTTCCCGAGAAACGACGTCTCAAGGACCGCCTGCACTGGGGGCGCTGCCGTTTGCCCGAGAAGCACTGCGAAAGCACCTTCCTTTCAAATTTTGCCGTTGATTACGTTAAAAAGTATCCCAAGGATAAACCAATCTTTTTGTATTTATCCTACGTTGCGCCACACAGCCCATATTGTCCGCCGGCGCCTTATGATGAAATGTTTGATCCCGCCAAAATGCCCGCGCCGCGGCGCGAAACCGACCAGGAATTGGCGCGCAAGCATCCCGCCATCCGCCTGACCGGCGAACGCTTTGGGCCAAAAGGCATCCCGGACCAGACCATGCGCGAGGTCCGCGCCCAATACGCCGGCATGATCCGCCACCTTGACGACCAGATCGGCCGGGCGGTGGCGGCCTTTCGCGAGACTTTCGGCAAAAACGTGCTGATCGCCCTGACTTCCGACCACGGCGATTTTTTAGGCGAGCATTACAAATGCGAAAAGCACTGGATGTACGAGGCGGCCGTGCAGGTGCCTTTCATCTTAAACTGGCCCGGAAAAATTCCGGCCGACACAATGACCAAGGCGCTTGTGGAACAAATTGATATGTTTCCGACGGTCCTGGGGCTGGCAGGCGCAAAATGGGATCAGACCCATGTGGCTGGCCGGGACCTATCACGAGGCATTATGACAGGCCGGGTTAAGACTGCAAAATTCGTTTTTTCGGAAAACCGTGATAACATTGGCCCTACTGCGGCATATATGGCCATGCTTCGTTCCGCCCATTATAAACTTATTGCCGTACTCTCGGAAGATCCGGCCGCGCCGATTTTCTGGGAATTTTATGATCTTGAAAAAGACCCGGGCGAGCTTGATAACCTCATTAACCGCCCCAAGTACAAAAAACTAATTGAAGAACACCGCCGGGCTTTCTTTGAAAAACTTCTCCAAATCAAACGCTACGACCCGCCGGCGCGCGGCCAGTCATAGACATCGGCGGGAACAATCATCTGCCGATCAAGCGCAAAACGTTGGCAGACAAAATCCCTTCGCGCTCGGCATCGGTCAGCGGCTCAAAACAAACCGCCTGGACATATAGCGCGGGATTATTGATCGGATAATCCGAACCCAAAAGCATTTTGTCCTTGCCGGCCCTGTCAATGGCA